>WNGH01003246.1_pt1 | contig 15552 bp, 16 predicted proteins | sample 5400631 | NCBI WGS metagenome assembly WNGH01 (sample SAMN13153373, study PRJNA577476) | soil metagenome | isolation source: 115 cm soil or saprolite under Garry oak tree replicate 1 | place: USA:California | collected 2016-06-15
AGGCTCCGACGCTGCCGCCATGAAAGCGCGCGCCGTCCGCGACGGAGACACTTTCATTCTTAACGGGACTATGCGGTGGATCACGAACGCGGGGATCTCCGAGTACTACACGGTGATGGCCGTGACCGACCCGGCGGCCGGCCCCGCCGGGATCTCGGCGTTCGTGGTGGAGAAGGGCGACGCCGGGTTCTCCTTCGGGGCGCCCGAGCACAAGCTGGGTATCAAGGGGTCACCGACCAGGGAGCTGTACTTCGACAACTGCGTGATCCCGGCCAGCCGGATGATCGGCCCGGAGGGCAGCGGGTTCCGCACGGCGCTGGCCACGCTGGACCACACCCGGATCACGATCGCCGCGCAGGCTTTGGGCATTGCCCAGGGCGCGCTGGACTACGCAGCGGGATACGTCAAGGAGCGCCGGCAGTTCGGCCAGGCGCTCGCGGAGTTCCAGGGCGTCCAGTTCATGCTCGCCGACATGGCGATGAAGGTCGAGGCGGCCAGGCAGCTCACCTACGCGGCCGCCGCCAGGTCGGAGCGGGCCGCTCGCGGGGAGGCCAGCGCGGACCTGACGTTTATGTCGTCGGCCTGCAAGTGCTTCGCGTCCGACGTGGCCATGGAGGTGACCACGGACGCGGTCCAGCTGCTCGGCGGCTACGGGTATGTCAGCGACTACCCGGTCGAGCGGATGATGCGGGACGCGAAGATCACCCAGATCTACGAGGGCACCAACCAGATCCAGCGCGTGGTGATGGCGCGGCAGCTCCTCAAGGGCTGATATTCAGGTCCATGGCCACGCCACGGTTTTGCGTGCCTGCACCGGCGACACCTGTCGCTAGTCGCGCTGTGCGCCGTCTGGCCAGATCACGCGCACCGGCGTGCCCTGCTCGCGGGCGTATGCCACCACGTCGGCGGTTCCGCCATAGGCTCGCGCTGGCTTGCCGTCCCACACCGCGCACAGCTCGTCGGCTCCGCATGCGCGCCGGTCCCAGCCTGGTCACCGCTCATCGATTCTTATTGTGCCGAACGGACCCGTGCGCTGCCCCCCCTCGTCACCCCGGCTCGCCGCGCCTGCCGAGGCGGCCAGCAGCGGCTCATCCGGCATCGCGGGGAACGTGACCTCGATGGACAGGCCGCCGCCGGGCCTGGCGCGCGCGGTGATCTCGGCACCGTGGGCGGCGGCGATGGCATCGACGATGGACAGGCCCAGGCCGCGGCCGCTGTCGCGGCGTACCCGGCGTCCGTCGAGCCGCAGGAAGGGCTGGAACAGCCGGCCGACCGCCTCGGGCGGCACGGCCGGCCCGGTGTTGGCCACCGCCAGGACGGCGCGGCCGTCCCTGGCCGCGGTGCTGACCTCGACTTTCCCGCCGGCGACGTTGTGGCGCACGGCGTTGCCGACCAGGTTGGCCACCAGCCGTTCGGCCAGCAGCTTGTCGCCGAGCAGGGGCGCCGGCCTGGTGACGGCATCCACGGACAGGCCCCGGCGGGCGGCCTCGGGACGGGCGGAGAGCAGGATCTCGCCGGTGACGGCCGCCAGGTCGACCAACTCGCGCTCGCCGAAGCCGCCCTGGCTACTGGCCAGGGCGAGCAGCGCCTCGATGAGGCCTTCCTGCTCGGCGTTGGAGGCGAGCACCTCCGCGGCGACACCGCGCCAGGTTTCGGCGGTGGTGCCGGGGTCATCCAGCGCGACCTGCAGCATGGCACGCTCCCGGGTGAGGGGGGTGCGCAGTTCGTGCGAGGCGTTGGCGACGAAGTTCCGTTGGGCGTGGAAGGAGGCTTCCAGGCGTGCGAACAGCTCATCGAGGGTGTCGCCGAGGGCCTTGAGCTCGTCGTCGGGGCCGCGCAGGGCCAGCCGCTGGTTCAGGCTGCTGGCCGAGATGCGGCGGGCAGTGGCGGTGATCACCGTCAGCGGGCGCAGGATCCGGCCGGCCACGAGCCAGCCGAGCGCGAGGGCGACCACGGTGACGATCGCCAGCGCGACGGGCGCATCGATCAGGACCTGCCGCAGGTCGCTCGTGGTTATCTCCTTGCCCAGCGTGAGCATCAGCGAGGAAACCTGGCCAGGGGTGAGAGCTTGGCTGCCCCGGTGGACCGTGATGAGGCCGGCAGGAATGTTTACCTGGCTGAACCCGCCTTCGTTGACTTTCCCCCCGGGCGCGATGGCCTGCTCGACGAGCACGTAGCTGACGGCGAGCAGGATCGCTCCGCAGGCGAGGAACAGCCCGCCGTACAGGAAGGTCAGCCGCAGCCGGGCGGTGCGGCGCGGCCAGGTGGGGGGCGTGATCCGCGGGTCCGGGTGCATCACGATCCTCCGATGCGGTAGCCGCTGTCGCGGACGGTCTGGATGACCGGCGGGTCGCCGAGCTTGGCCCGCAGCCGGCCGATGGTGGTCTTGACGGTGGTGGTGAACGGGTCGGCGGCCTCGTCCCACACCCGCTGCAGCAGTTCCTCCGCCCGCACCGGTCGGCCATCGGCCCGCAGCAGGCATTCCAGCACGGCGAACTCCTTCGGGGTCAGCGCCAGCTTCCGCCCGGCGCGAGTCACCACCCGCCGTTCGGGTTCCAGGGCCAGGTTCCCGAAGCCCAGCCCGGCCGGCGGCGGGGCGCCGGGACGCCGGGCCAGCGCCTGGATGCGGGCCACCAGCTCGGTGAAGTCGAACGGCTTGGGCAGGTAGTCGTCGGCGCCCAGCCCCAGGCCCTCGACCCGGTCGCGCACCAACCGCGCCGCGGTGAGCATCAGGATCCGGCTCGCCGAACGGCCCGCCGCCAGGCGCCGGCAGATCTCGTCGCCGTGCACGCCTGGCAGGTCCCGGTCCAGCACCACCACGTCATAGGCGTTCACCGCCAGCTTGTCGAGGGCGTCGCCGCCATCGAGGGCCACGTCGGCGGTCATCCCGCGGCGGCGCAGCCCGGCCGCCACCGCCCAGGCCAGCCGGTCATCGTCTTCGGCGATCAGGACTCGCATCGGCACTCACCAGTTCCCAGGATGGCAGGTCTTCGCCGCGCGGCCATCCGAAGGTGACAGCCAGGTGACGCCTGTCACCTTCTTGTCACCCGCCACCCCCTACACCTGATTCCTGACGGCACCCAGCCGCGAGGAGACGCGAGATGAACGGACGCGAGAGGAACGACAGCTCCGGCCGCGGACGCGGCCGGTGGCGGTCATGGCCGCGGTGGGCAGCAACCCTTGCCGCGATGGCCCTGACAGGCCTGCTGGCAACGGCATGCGGGGGTGGCTCGTCCCCCGCCGTCTCCTCCACGGGAGGGTCCGCCTCCGCCGCGGGAGGGGCCACGCGTGAGCAGGCCGCGCTCGCCTACGCGAGGTGCATGCGCTCGCATGGCGTGCCGGACTTCCCCGACCCCGACAGTAACGGCAACTTCCACGTCGGCAATAACTCCGTCAGCGGCCAGGAGACGGCGGCCAACCAAGTCTGCAACCACCTGCTGAATGTCGGCACTCAGCTGAACGCGGCGCAGACGCAGCACACGCTCAGCCAGCTCGTGAAGTACGCCCAGTGCATGCGCGCCCACGGCGTGCCGAATTTCCCGGACCCTCAGATCACCAACGGCGGGATTGGAGTGCCCGGCGGGTTCACCTTTGACACGTCCGGCCTCGGCCTCCACCAGAAGTCGCCGCAGTACCAGGCCGCCGCCCGGGCCTGCCAGTCACTGGCGACGCACGCCAAGGGATGAGGTAAGTCATGAGCGAGTCGGTCTCCCACGGCCGGGACGCGAGCCGGCAGGCAGATACCCTAGCGGCGGCCGGGGCCGGGGCGGCGCGCCGCCGGGGCTGGGGCCGCCGGGCAGCCGCGGGGGCGGTCGTGGTGCTGGCGGCAGGCGGGGTGGCCGCGTGGCGGGCGGGCGCGTTCGGCCCGGGCGGGCCGCCGGGGGCGGCGGCCCGGGGCGCGCCCCCGCCGGCGACCGCGACCGTGGCCCGGCGGGACCTGTCGGCGACCACACCGGTGACCGCGACGCTGGGGTACGCGAGCTCCTACCCGGCGACCGGGAGGGGCGGCGGGACGCTGACCTGGCTGCCGCCGGCCGGGCAGGTGATCAGGCAGGGGCAGGCGCTGTACAAGGTCGACAACGGCGTCCCGGTGGTGCTGCTATCCGGCAGCGTCCCGGACTGGCGGCCGATGTCGGCCGGGGATACCGGCGCGGACGTTTCCCAGCTCAACCACGACCTGGTGCGCCTCGGGTACGCCGACAGCGCGGACATCAGCGCGCTGGGCTGGGACTACTACTCCTGGGAGACCCGCTACGGGGTACAGCAGATGGAAGAGCACCTGGGGGTCTCCAGCCCGCCGGGGTCGCTGCCGCTGGGGTCGGTGGTGTTCGAGCCGGGCGCGCTGCGGGTCAGCCAGGTCACGGCCAGCCTGGGCGGCCCGGCGGGCGGGCCGGTGCTGAACGCGACCTCGACCCGGCACGTGGTCACGATCAGCCTGGACGCCTCGCAGCAGACCGAGGTGAAGGCGGGCGACACGGTGACCGTCACGCTGCCGGACGGGAAGACCACGCCGGGGACGGTCTCCTGGGTCGGGCGGGTCGCCGTCAGCTCCGGCGGCCCGGGCGGCAACGGCGGTTCCGGCGGCCCAGGCGGCAGCGGCACGTCCACCATCCCGGTGCGGGTCACGCTCACCCACCCGAAGGCCGCGGGCACCCTGGACCAGGCGCCGGTGACGGTGAACATCACCATCGGCAGCGTCAAGAACGCGCTGGCGGTGCCGGTCGGCGCGCTGCTGGCCCAGGCGAGCGGCGGCAACGCCGTCGAGGTCGCCGGCGCGGGTAACACCCGGCACCTGGTGCCCGTGACGACCGGGATCATCGACGACACCGACGGGCTGGTCCAGGTCACCGGGGCGCTGACGCCCGGACAGCACGTGGTGGTGCCGGGCTCATGACCATCACCGCTACGACGGCACCGGAGCCGGTGCTGGAACTGCAGAACGTGTCGAAGGTGTATCCCTCCTCGCCGCCGGTGCGGGCGCTGGAGGAGGTCAGCGTGGCGGTGACCGCCGGGGAGCTGGCCGCGGTGACCGGACCGTCGGGGTCGGGCAAGAGCACGCTGCTGCACCTGATGGGCACCCTGGACATGCCGACCAGCGGGGTCGTGCGCGTCACCGGGGTGGACATCGCGCGGATGAAGGACCGGGAGTTGTCGGCGCTGCGCGCGTCCCGGATCGGGTTCGTGTTCCAGCAGTTCTTCCTCGCCGAGCACCAGAAGATCCTCGACAACGTGGCCGACGGGCTGCTGTATGCCGGCGCCGGCCGCGCCGAACGCCGCTGCGAGGCCGCTGCAGCGCTGGACCGGGTGGGGCTCGGGCATCGGCCCGGCGCCCGGCCGACCCAGCTGTCGGGCGGGGAACGGCAGCGGGTGGCGGTCGCCCGGGCGATCGCCGGCCGCCCGGCGGTGGTGCTGGCCGACGAGCCGACGGGGAACCTGGACTCCGCTACCGGCTCGGCCCTGCTGGACCTGCTGGAAGAACTCAACGCCCAGGGCACCACGATCATCGTGATCACCCACGACCATGCCATCGCCGCCCGGATGCGGCGCCGTATCCAGATGCTCGACGGGCACATCATCAGCGACACCGGCCCCGCCCACGCCGGGATCAGGGGCGGCAGCGTGCCGCGGGAAGGACGATCATGACCGCATCCGCACCGCCCGCACCCGCGCCGGCCCGGCTGCGCCCCGGCGACCTGGCCGGGCTGGCCAGCGTCGGGCTGCGCACCCGCAGGCTGCGCGCCGGACTGTCCGCGCTCGGGATCGCCATCGGGGTGGCGGCGATCGTGGCCGTCCTCGGCCTGGCCCGGTCCTCCCAGGCCGGGCTGCTCGCCGAGATCGCCAGGCTCGGCACCAACCTGCTGACCGTCACCAACGGGCAGAACCTCGCCGGCGGCACCGCCGAACTCCCGGTCGCGGCCCCCGGAATGATCGGCCAGCTGCCCGGCGTCACTGCCGTGCAGGACACCGGCATGGTCAGCAACGTCAACGCCTACCGCAGCCCGTACATCCCCTCCATCCAGACCAACGCGCTGACCGTGACCGCCTCCAGCCTCGGCCTGCCCGCCGTGGTCGGCACCTCGGTCGCGCAGGGCCGGTATCTCAACGCCGCCACCGCCCGCGAGCCGGCCGCCGTGCTCGGCGCTGCCGCCGCCCGCAGGCTGGGCATCGACCGGATCTGGCCCGGGGAGCGGATCTTCGCCGGGGGCATGTGGTTCTACGTGGTGGGCATCCTCCGCCCCGCCGCGCTCGCCCCAGAGATCGACTCCTCGATCCTGGTCGGCTACCCGGCCGCGGAGAAATACCTGCACTTCGACGGGCACCCCTCGCAGATCTACCTCCGCGCCAGCGACCGCTGGGTACGGGCCGTGGATGCCCTGCTCGGCGCCCAGGCCAACCCGGAAAACGCCAGCCAGGTCAACGTCTCCCAGCCCTCGGACATCCTCACCGCCCAGGCCGCCGCCGCCGGCGCGTTCGACACCCTGTTCCTCGGCCTCGGCGCGGTCGCCCTGCTGGTCGGCGCGGTCGGGGTGGCCAACATCATGGTCATCTCCGTGCTGGAACGCCGCTCCGAGATCGGGCTGCGCCGCGCACTGGGCGCCACCCGCGGTCAGATCCGCACCCAGTTCCTGGCCGAGGCAATCCTGCTGTCCCTGGCCGGCGGCGCGGCCGGGGTCATCCTTGGCGCCGCCGCCACCGCCGTCTACGCGCACGCCAAGGGCTGGGCCATCATCATCCCGCCCCAAGCCTGGGCAGGCGGCCTGGCCGCCGCCCTGCTCATCGGTGCCGCCGCCGGGCTCCTCCCGGCCATCCGCGCCGCCCGGATGTCACCAACCCAAGCCCTGTGGGCCCTGTGAGCCGCGGCGTTCCCGTTACGCGGCCCGGGACGCAAGCGGCTGGCGGAGATCGGGTGGTGCTTCTCTGAACTAACCGTTTCACTGGGTTATGCGAGTTTGCAGATGCTTATGTCTGGTTGCGTGGGCGACGGCCTTGATGACGAGGCTGGCGTTGCGCTGGTCGATGCCGGGCAGGGTGTCTTAGAGGCTGACCGGGGCGACCGCTGCAAGCCCCTTCCCCCCTCGATGCGCCGGGCTCGCCACGGGCCCGGTTACGGGTCGAGTGCCTCATCGAGCGGGACGAGCTGACGCTGCAGCCCGAAGATGGCGGCCTGCGTCCGGTCTGCCAGGCCGAGCTTGGCGAGGATGCTTGAGACGTGGCTTTTCACCGTTTCCTCGCTGACGGAGAGCGCCCGTGCTATCTCCCGGTTGGACCGGCCGCGGGCCACTTCCGTGAGTACGTCACGCTCCCTGGGCGTCAGCCGGCCGAGCGGGTCGGCAGCTGATCCTCGGCGTAGCTCCCTGAGCAGGCGCGCCGTAGCGGCGGGCTGCAGCACGCTCTCGCCGCGTGCGGCGGCGCGTACCGACGCCACGACCTGGTCGACGTCGGCGGTCTTCGGCAGGTAGGAGAGCGCTCCCGCCCTGATGGCCTGGACGAGATGCGCGTCGTCCTGCGACGAGGTGAGGACGAGGACGCCCGATGCCAGCCCGTCCGCATGCAGTGCCTTGAGTACCCCGATGCCGTCCAGGCCGGGCATGAAGAGGTCGAGCAGCACCACATCGGGCCGCAGCGCGCGGACGGCTTCGAGCGCCGCGACGCCGTCGGCGGCCTCGCCGGCGACTTCGATGCCTGATTCCTGGGACAGCAGGAACCGGAGTCCCTGCCGGACGATCTTGTGGTCGTCGGCGATCAGCACCCTGATCATGGCAGCCGCCGGGGGAACGTGGCTATCACGGCGGTGCCATGGCCGCGAGCGCTCTCGATGGCCAGCACGCCGCCGTGTTCTGCGACGCGATCCCGCATGACACGCAGGCCGAGGCCGCCGCCAGCGCCGTCGGCGTCCTCGGCTAGGTCGAACCCGCGGCCGTCGTCGGTCACTCGCAGCACGATCTCATCTTCGTCGCCGCGCAGCCTGACCTGAACGTTGGCCGCCGCGGAATGTTTCACCGAGTTGGCGATCGCCTCCTGGGTCACTCGCAGCACGGCATGCTCAAGCGCGGGCGAGAGCGCAACCGATTCGACCTCGGCCCGGACGTCGACGCCGAGGCGGTCGCGGTAGGCACGGCAGATCTCGGCGAGCGCGGCGGGCAGCCCGACCTCGTCCAGCGCCATCGGCCGCAGTTCGAGCAGCAGCGCCTGCATCTCCCGCATCGTTTCACTGGCGGTCCGTTCCATGGTCGCCACCTCGGGCAGCACGGGCGAGCCTGGCGGCAGGGCGCGGCGCAGGCCGCCGGCGAGCACGCTCAGCGAGAACAGGTCCTGGGAAATGGAATCGTGCAGCTCCCTGGCGATCCGGGAACGCTCCTTGTGCCGTGCGTTGGCCGCCGCGAGCTTGCGCTCGGTCTCCAGCGAAGCGTGCAGCCGCTGGGCCATCGCGTTGAAGTTCTCCTCGAGCTGTCCGACCTCGTCGCGGCCGGCCACCGGAATGCGCTGCTCGAAGGCTCCGCCCGCCACCTCCAGGGTGGACGCGGTCAGCCGCTTGAGCCTGCGGGTCAGCCGCCGAGTGCTGAGCAGCCCGAAAACGATCCCGACCGGGACGGACAGGCCGAGGACGAGCAGGCCGGCCAGGATGAGCGGGAAGGAGACGCTCCCGCCCGAGCTCTTCGCCACCGCGGGGACCTCGACGTACACGTCCCCCAGGAGCTGCCTTCCGGGAGATTTCCCGCCGCCGCTCCCTGCTGCCGTGCTCTTCGCCGGACTGGCGGAGGCGCCGCCTCCTGCCACGATCGGCGCCGCGCCCCAGACCGCGGTGCCGGAAGGAAGATCCGCCGTTCCCGATCCGCCCGCCTGCACCGAGAACGACCTGATCACCTTCGTCGGCGCCCCCGCCTCGGCCGGCGCTCCGGTCCCGCCCACCGTGAAGCACGCTGGATACGACGTGGCGATGACCGTCCCGGTCGGCGAAACCGCGACGGCGAACGACGCTGGCGCGAGCACGCAACCGGGCCCCGAAGTCTCGGGAATGACAAGGCCGCCGTATTTATCGGGCTGCGCAAGCCCCGCCGTGGGGTTGACGGCTTGATCCCCGAGAGCGGTCTTCGGCAGCGCGCCGGTCCCGCCCGCCGTCGCCGCGAGTTTCGCGGCGAGCCCGGCCGCGGTGACCTGCGCGCGCGCCTGCAGTTCCTTGCGGGACAGCTGGGGAGCCGAATTGAGCGCCGCCACGCCGATGATCACGATCTCGGCGACAAGGACGGCACCCGCGGTGATCGCCACGTAGGAGGCGGTCATCTTGGCCTGCAGGCCGTTGCGTGCCTTCATCCCCGAACGGTAAATCCGCTGGTCTGCCCGGCACCACCCCCGGCGGGGGGAGCGCGGCTCACCCGAAAGTCGCAGCCGGATTCGCTCTTCGCCGCGATGCCCGCGCGTGACCCCCCGTGCGAGCGTCAGTCATGCCCGTCAAGTCCCGCCGGCCAGGCGGGCGGGCGGCAAGAAGGAGACGGTCATGATGTCCAAGCGACTCACCGCGCTGGCGGTGCCGCTCGTCCTCGGCGCGGCGCTGACCGCGTGCTCTGCCGGGGCCAGCACGCACACGGCGGCCAGTGCGCCAGGACGACAGTCCGGGGCATCGCCGGATGCGAACATCGCCGCGATCGTGGGCTGCTACCGGGCGCACGGCGATCCGAGTTTCCCTGACCCTGTGTACGACCCGGGGGACGGGCGCTGGCACTTCGCCATTTCCCCCGCGAGCGCTCCGGTGAGCACGCAGCAGGCGTGCCAGCATCTGTTCCCCGCGGCCACCCCGTCGCCCCCGGTCCCGCAGGCCCAGTTCCAGAAGCTGGTACGGCTCGCCCAGTGCATCCGCGCCCACGGCGTGACCGACTGGCCCGACCCGAACCCGCAGGGCGAGTTCCCGCTCCCGCAATCGCTGACGCAGAAGTCGCCGGCCCAGGAGCACGCGTTCAAGGCATGCCAGCGGTACTTCCCGAGCGGAGGCCTCGATGTCGTCGCGGCTCCCTGAAGCGGGAAGGCCAGGCTCCCGGACGGGCTGGCTGCTCCCGGCCGGCGTCGTGCTCGTCACCGCCATCGCCGGGTTCACATTCCGGGGTTTCTGGCCAGTGGCGCCGAGTCCGGCATTGTCGGGGCCGGCGTCGGCGCCCGCCGTGCCAGTCAGCACCGTCCAGGTAGTGCGCACTGACGTCGCCGAGCGGCTGGTCGTGCCAGGCACCATCGGCCATCGGGGCACGTTCAGCGTCTCGAACGAGCTGCCAGCCGGGATCATCACCTGGCTCCCGGCCGCCGGGCAGGTCATCCGCCGAGGCCAGGCCCTCTACCGGATCGACGGCCAGAGCGTGCCGCTGCTCTACGGATCCGTCCCCGCGTGGCGGTCGTTCCAGCCAGGCATGGCTCCCGGCGCGGACGTCCGCGAGCTCGACAAGAACCTCATCGCCCTCGGGTATGACCCCGACCGCCAGATAACGGTAGGCGACCAGCTCGGCTGGGCCACGGTGGCGGCGATCGAGCGGTGGCAGCAAGCGCACGGCAGGCCGGAACCGGCAGCATCCCGCTCGGCGAGCTGGCCTTCCTGCCCGGACCGCTCCTTGTCAGCACCGAGTCCGCGTCGATGGGGGGACCGGTCGGCGCCGGGGCCGCAGTGCTCGGCGGCACGTCTACCACTCCCTCCGTCCTGGCCTCGCTCACGCCGGGCGGGCCGGACGCCCGGCCTGGTGATTCGGTTCTCGTCACGCTGCCCGACGGAACCACCACGGTCCCAGGCACGGTCACCTCGGTGGGCCGGGTCGCCACCGTCGCAGCGCAAAGCGCGGCAGCCGCGCAGGCCGCGCAGGCCGAGGGGAGCAGCCAGGGCTCCGGCGGCACGCAGGCGCCGCAGATCCCGGTGACGATCGGCCTGGGCCACAGCAGCATCGACTCCGGCCTTGACCAGGCCCCCGTGCAGGTAACCATTACCGAGGCCGAAGATCGCGGGGTGCTCGCGGTACCGGTGACCGCGCTGCTCGCGCTGCCTGACGGGGGCTACGCGGTGCGGACCGCGGGGAACCCGTCGCGCCTATTCCCGGTGACCACGCACCTGTTCGATGACGCCGGCGGCCTTGTCGAGGTGACGGGACCGGGCCTGGCTGCAGGCCGGACCATCGAGGTGGCGCGGGGATGAACGCGGAACCGGTCCTTGAGCTTGCTGACGTGCGCAAGACCTACCCGGGCGCACCGCCCGTGGATTCGGTGGCCGGAGTCTCGCTCGCGGTTTTTCCCGGCGAGCGGCTGGCCGTGGTCGGCCCTTCCGGGTCGGGCAAGAGCACTCTGGTGCACCTGATGGCCGCCCTGGAACGGCCTACCTCGGGAACGGTCCGGGTCGCCGGCCAGGATGTCAGCCAGCTGTCCGACGGCGAGGCGTCGGGCCTGCGCGCTCACCATCTCGGCGTGATCTTCCAGCAGTTCTTCCTGCTTGACGCCCTCTCGGCGGTGCAGAACGTGGCGGCCGGACTGCTGTATTGCGGGATCGCCGCGCGGCAGCGGCAGGAACTGGCGATCGAGGCGCTGCACCTGGTCGGCCTTAGCCAGCGGCTCGGCCACCGGCCCAGCCAGCTCTCCGGTGGCGAGCAGCAGCGCGTCGCCATCGCCCGGGCCCTGGTCGGGCGGCCGGCCATGATGCTCGCCGACGAGCCGACAGGGAACCTGGACCAGGCCACAGGCAGGGAGATCGTCGCACTGCTCAGGGAGCTGAACACGGCCGAGGGGACAGCCCTGGTGGTCATCACGCACGATCAGGCTGTCGCCTCCGCGATGGACCGGCAGGTTGAGCTGCGGGATGGCCGGATCGTCGCGGAGCAGCGGAACCAGCCTGTCGCGGAGCAGCGGAACCCGGTGACCCTAGAAGGGCCGGGCCGGTGAGCGCCCCGCCCGCGACGGGCCTGCGCGCATCGCGGCTGCTGGCGGCCGATGTCCTGCGCACAGGCACCGTCGGCCTGCGCACCCGCCGGGCCCGGGCCATGCTCTCCGCGCTCGGGATCGCCATCGGCATCGCCGCGCTCGTCTCTGTGCTCGGCATCACCTCATCGAGCGAGTCGGCGCTGCTCGCCCAGATCGACCAGCTCGGGACGAACCTGCTCACCGTCGCGAACGGCCAGACCATCGGCGGGCAGGAAGCCGAGCTGCCGTCGTATGCGACGGCCATGATCCGGCGGGTCTCCGGGGTGACCGAATCCGCGCCGACGGCCGAGCTGGCGGGTGCGACGGTTTACCGGACCGGCAAGGTCCCTGTCTACGACACCGGCGGGCTCGCGGTGCGGGCCGTGGATCCGTCCCTGCTCCGCACGCTCGGCGCGAGCATCCGGCAGGGCGCCTTCCTGAACCGGGCCACGGAGCATTTTCCGGTCACCGTTCTCGGCTTCCAGGCCGCCCAGAGCCTGGGCGTCTCCGGCCTACGGCAGCCAGTCCGCGTGCTCATCAGCGGACAGTGGTTCGCCGTCGCCGGGGTACTCAACCCGCTGCCGTTTGCGCCGGAGATCGACCGTTCGGCTATGGTCGGATTCGGTGTGGCGGCCAGGCTGCTCGGCTATGACGGGCATCCGAGCCACATCTACGTCCGGACGGACGTCGCAAGGACAACGCAGGTAGCGGCGTTGCTCGGGCGTTCGGCGGACCCGGAATCCCCGGGCAGCGTGGCGGTGAGCCAGCCGGCCTCGGCGCTGGCGGCGCGCGTCGCCGTGGTCAGCGCGGGCACCACGCTGTTCCTCGGGCTCGGCATCGTGGCGCTCCTTGTCGGCGGGATCGGCATCGCCAACGTCATGGTGATCGCGGTGCTCGAGCGCCGCACCGAGATCGGCCTGCGCCGCGCGCTTGGCGCACGCAGGAGTCATATCGCGGCGCAGTTCCTGACCGAGTCAGTCCTGCTCAGCGGGCTTGGCGGCGCCGCGGGCCTGGTTATGGGCGCGGCCGTCACGGCAGCGACCGCGAAAGCTCGGCACTGGGGGCTGCTCATCCCGCCCGGGGCCCTGTGGGGCGGCCTGGCGGTCGCGATCGTCATCGGCAGCGCGGCCGGCCTCTACCCGGCAGCCCGCGCAGCGCGCATGTCCCCCGCCGAGGCCCTCCGCTCCGGCTGACCCGGACGGAGCACGCCTTCACGTGCGTGACATCGATATTGTCTGGTACTTGATCGTGCAGTTGCATCAGGCCGCTCGCTTAGGCCTAGCGGTGGGCGGCAGGCTCGGCTGACTGCGTCGGCCCGGCTGCCCGCGGCTGTGGGACGGCGGCGGGGGTGAGGGTTGGCGTGTTTGCGGGAGCGGCGGCCTGGGCTGGCTGCTCAGCCGCGGGGCGGCGGACCTCGGCGACCTTCCACCACCACGGGATCTTCTTCTCCAGGTAGTAGTCGGCGCTGTAGCGGGCCGGGCCGGCGTAGGCACTCAGCGCCAGCAGGCCCAGGAAGAACACGGCGTAGATGACCGCGGTGCCGATGTCAGCGGCGCCGGAGGTGTACGGGCCGCCGAACCCCTCGGCGGTCGCCCAGATCAGCACGCTGAAGGTCGCGGCCGAGATGTAGGTGAGCTTGCGGGCGAACCCGGCGATCAGCGCCACCGCGATGAGCGTCTCGACGACCGCCACCAGGTAGGCGAAGAACACCGCCCGGGGGTGCTGCAGGTTGATCCAGAAGTCGAACCAGCCCTTCAGCCAGCCGGGCTGGCCCTGCGCCTGGCCCATGATCGTGTCCATGTAGCCGGACCGGAACCCCGGCAGCCACTTGAGTATCGCGTCGATCAGCCAGATGATCCCGAAGCTGACCCGCAATGCGTCTTTCGGCCATGCCGGGAGGCACCTCCCGGTGGCAGCTGGTGTGCCGGCCATCTTGACCCTCCTTAATCGGGCGAAAGCACCATTTGCCTCGCTGATCTCACGGTGCGCCCGGATACCTCTGGGGGGCAGGGCCAATCGCCACCTTGGCCCGGGCCTTCCGTCACATCCCGGCAGGACTGATGGCACTACCCCCCACTGGTATTGCGCCAGGACGCTAGGGAGAAAGAAGCAAGTCAGGGAACCCGCGAAGGAGATGGTCGTGATGATGTTCGGATACGGCGGCGGCTGGCCGTTCTGGGAGGTCGCCCTCATGTGGATCGGGATGATCGCGTTCTGGGGCTTCCTTATCTGGGCCGTGTACGCCCTGATCACCACCGCCACCCGCAAGCCCGATGCCGGTCAGCGCAGCGAGGACCCGCGCCGGGTCCTGGACGGGCGGCTGGCCCGCGGCGACATCGACGCCGCGGAATACCAGCGGCTCCGCGACCTGATCGCCCCCGGCGACCACCAGGCCCCGGTCGGCGCAGGCGGCCGGCGATGACCGTCACCACCGCCAGCGCCGATGGCGGGCTGGCGATCGACTGCAGCCCGCCGCACCGGGCCAGCTCGACGCCGCGGACTGCCCGCGGTTACGCCTCGGGCAAGGATGACTACCTGGCGCGGCTCCGCAAGATCGAGGGGCAGGTACGGGGTCTGCAGAAGATGGTCGAAGCCGACAGCTGGCGCCCCGACGTGGTGATCCAGGTCGCCTCGGCGACCCGGGCGCTGCAAGAGGTGGCGGTCGGCCTGCTCAACGACCACCTGCACCACTGCGTGGTGAACGCAGTGCGGGTCTCGGAGGCTGACGGCCAGGCCAGCCTGGGCGAGGTGGCAAGCACGATCCGCCAGGTGATCCGGCTGTAAGAACCTCCGGCGATGCCGGGCCGGGCCCGTAGCTGACCGTCTCCCGGCCCGGACAAGGTCGTGCCGATGTCGACCTGCCCGGCCCTCCGAGTGTGATCCGAGCCAGGCGGCATGATCATCCGATCAGCATGTGTGGGCTGGGGTCCAGGCCGCGAAACCCATGTGCATACCCGAGTTGTGGTCGCCGCTGAATCCCGGCCTCGGCCAGCGCTGGCAGCCCAAACAGAATCATGAACGACCGGTCCTGGAAGTGCGCCCGGTAGGGCCAGGCCGCCGTCGCTGACCGCGTGGCAGCCCAGCTGCAGGCGGTCCAGCGGCGGGCGCCGCGCCCTGCGGGCACGGCCGGTCCGCCTATGGAGTTCCTGTGGTCGGTGAGTCCTGCGCTGCTGCGGTGGCGTAGCGGCGTGGCTCGGTGTCGAAGGCGGCCGCGCAGGCAGCGGAGCAGAAGTAGACCGCGCCGTTGCCGGTGCCGCGGTGCTCGGGTGCGGTGGCCGGGTCGATGCGCATGCCGCACACCGGGTCGGGCACCGTCGTCCGGCATGCCGGGCCGTCATAGCGCGGGGCGCCGTGTTGTCCTGCGGCGGTGGCGTGCGCGGCGCTGGCGATAGCCCGGCTGGTGCGGTCCTGACCAGCCACCCGGGTGAAGCGATCTGCGAGGATGCGCAGGTCGCCAGGGGGTGCCAAAAAATTGGCTATTCATGGGCTTTTCGGTGCTTTAAGCGCGCGTTAGGGTGTGCCCGACCGACCGATCTCCGGTGCACTGAGGTGAGCGCGATGATGCGACGTCCGGTCCTGGTGGCTGTGCTGGCTTGCGTGGCAATGCTGGCGCCGATGACCGGCGCCTCGGGC
>WNGH01005503.1_pt1 | contig 15548 bp, 13 predicted proteins | sample 5400631 | NCBI WGS metagenome assembly WNGH01 (sample SAMN13153373, study PRJNA577476) | soil metagenome | isolation source: 115 cm soil or saprolite under Garry oak tree replicate 1 | place: USA:California | collected 2016-06-15
TTGGAGGGCGTACATAGGTAGCAGTGAAGTCAAGCCGATTCCTATTTACGGCCTGGTCAACGGCTTCATGTTAAACCAAACAGGGCTTGTGAGCATCAGAATCTATTATGCGCTGCAAACCTACCTATACCTTGGGATGGGGCTTTCTGCCTTAAGCCTCTCTATCTCACTAATGGCTATAGCCTTGATGTGGAGAAAGAAGAGACGAAGGACTATTACTTCTTCAAGGAACATCATAGCAGTGCCGATTCCACCACAACTGTTTGACCAGCCCTAGCCAAAGTGATCTTACCGAAACAAAAGAGGCAACATTCTGAATAGCTGAGGCGCGACGCACCTTTTCTTGACTTTCACGCATGATCCACAATCAACAATTCGAGTAGCAGGGACACTCGTTGACAAGCGGTAGTTTGGACTTCGGACCCGTAATCACGCTGACTGTTGATGATTGTTGGAAAACGCATGCACAGGCATTCGATCAAGCGTTTGATTCGAATTCTCTTCGGGGGGTGTTCTATGTTGTAGCAGGATTTGTAGGAAGAGATGTTAATGATTTTCAGTTTGTCGAATGGGATGATCTTCGTCAGATGTCCGAAGAAGGTCAGGAAATAGGTTCGCATTCGTTCACCCATAGAGGATCAGTGCTAGGCCTGACAACGAAGGCCGCCCAGCTTTTTCGCTTGGTAAGAAGCAAAGGACTAGTACGTTCCACGAGGCTGACCCGTGCTCTTCTAAGGCTCCCTGAGGAGTATCCGGGGACCCACTTACAACCAGACGAAGAAGTCTCATTGTCAAAACTCGAAATTGAGAAAGAGCTCGAAAGACCTTGCAAGAGTTACTCTTACCCGGGAGGAGAACCGACTCCTGCGGTCATGAAGATTGCCAGGGATAGAGGTTACACATCTGCGAGAACAATCCGTCCGGGGTTCAATAACATGCACAACTTCGAACCCTACGCACTCAAATCCCAGGTATGGGATCGATGGACGAGCGCAAGAGTTGCCAACAAGTGGGTGGACAAGGCCATCCGGCGCAATCTTTGGCTGATCGAGGTCTTTCACGCGATCAATCTTCCTCACTACCCTTACAGCTGTTCCGAGTCTTCGCTGAAGGAGCACCTTTCGTATATTCACTTTAGGCGAAGTGAAATTGACAATCTGACTGTTAGCGAGACTATCGAACGGATACGGAGGAATCTATTGAGCGAATCACTAATTCAAACACTTTCTTGTGCGAGCGACCAGTTTATTTGAGGGTGAATGAATTAACATGGGGAAGGACGCCTCAAATGGGTCCTGACACCTACACCCTACTCCTTCCAAAGACTACCAAAGAGTCGCACTTAGGGGTCAGGCTGGAATCGCGAAAGAATCCACTCGTGTCTGTCATAATTCCCACCAAAAACTCGGAACGAACGACGAGAGCGTCTGTGCTCAAACCTACGGAAACCTCGAGATTGTGGTGGTGGACAATTTCTCGATAGACTCTACAGTACAAATAGCCAAGGAGTACGCTGACATGGTCCTTCTGGCGGGTCCCGAAAGAACTAGCCAAGTGAAGTTGGGGGCTGCTAATAGCAAAGGCGATTTCATCTACAAGATCGATTCCGATTTCGTGCTTGAGCCTTCAGTGATCGAGAAGGCCGTTAGAGCCGCCTTGGATGAAAACGCTGTGGGTGTTGTGATTCCAAACTTATCCTACCCGAAGGTGAGTTTCTGGTCCGAGGTACGTTTCTTCGAGCGTCTCTCGTACGTCGGCTCGAAGCAGATTGAAGCCGCGCGCTTCATCAGACACGATGTGTATGACGCTGTTGGAGGCCACGACGGAACTCTTGTGGCCTACGAGGAGCATGATCTTCACAACAAAGTTGCAAGGCTTGGCAAGATTGTGCGTATCCAAGGCGCTTCTGAGTGGCACATTGGCGAACCGAAAAAACTCGCCGACATTGTGATCACTAGCTGGTACTATGGGAAGACTGCGATTCGGTACGTCAGGCGCTATCCTCACATTGCTGCAACTCAAATTCTTCCCGTCCGAAAATCTCTTTTCAATCAGCGAACGGTCTTCTTGCACAGGCCCAAGCTATTGCTAGGCCTGATGGTCTATGAAACAGCAAAATATCTCTCCGGTTTTTTCGGGCTTCTAGCTCAACTCACCTGGCCTTTCTCTCCACCTTTCCGCCAACTCACCCAAAGCCCAACAATCATCGACCACCCGCTTTACCCGGCCTCATCCATTCACGACGAACTCATTTCCAGAGAACCCCCTCACCTATTTGGAATCACAATAATCATTCCTACCTACAACTCCAGAGCGACATTGACTCGTTGTCTGGAGTCGGTGAGAAGCCAGATCCATGGTCCTAAGAGTGTTATTGTCGTGGATCGATTCAGCAAAGACGGTACCTCGGAGGTTGCGATGGCCGAGGGCGCGAAGCTGATTGAAACAGGAGTAAACCGCAGTATAGCCCGAAACATCGGACTCGAAAAATCGTCATCGGACGGCGTGCTCTTTGTAGATTCAGATATGCTATTGCCACCGTCATTAATAGAAGAATGCGAGGCCGGACTAGGCAAATATCATGCCCTCATAATACCTGAGATATCCGTAGGAAGAGGATTCTGGGCTGAATGCAAGGCCGCCGAAAGAAAGACCTACATTCACAACGAGATGATCGAGGCCGCGCGCTGTTTTCGGAGAGACGCCCTTCTCTCACTTGGGGGGTACAATCCGCGATTGGAAGCCGGGGAGGATTGGGATCTGCAGAAACGTGCAAGAGCCGCGGGTATATCTGTTGGCCGAACCGTTGCAGAGATCGAACACGACGAGGGTACACCCACTCTGTTATCTTTGCTCAGAAAGAAATACTTCTATGGCAAGACGTTCGGCATCTACTTAGCCACAAACCCCTACGAGGGAGTAAGACAGCTTGACCCGTTTCGACGCATACTCACTCCCACACTCGCAACGCTTCCGACCGACCCTAGGCACGGCGTGGGAATACTTATCCTAAGAACGCTGGAATTCACAGCCGCAGGCCTAGGCCACGTTAGCAGAATCTTTTGGAGACGAAGCTGAATACCGAAAGAAGAAGCATTGGACCGCTTGAAGTCGGCATGAATAGGGACAACGATTGTTTCGTTTATGTAGGTCAATGATCGCGGTAAAGTTGTACCTAGCTTTGGAAAGCCTCCGGCAAATTGCGCGAAGGCCCTATTACGCGCGAAACTGGTTAGCACATTAGAATGACTCTGGGGTACGGGCCGCTTCTACGGTTCGGCAGGCTTCGATTTCGCCTTGGTAGCGCAGGGAATGTGCCTGCGTTTCATGAAATCTTTTTTCAGGGAGATTACAGAAGCCTAACGATTCGTCCCGATGACATCGTTCTTGATGCGGGCGCCAACGCGGGCCTCTTTTCGATTTGGGCAGCGTCGAGGTGCCGTGGTGTTGTTTCAGTGGAACCAGCACCAGAAACCTTTGATCTGCTGAAACTCAACAAGCGGATTAACAAGGCTACCAATGTCTTACTCATCAACAAGGCTCTTTCAGACCACGACGGTTATGTCAGCATGGGAGGTGAGGGCGCGACTTACAAAATTGAACAACATGGAATTATGATACCCTCAACTACCATAGATTCTTTGCTGGCCGAGCTCGGCGTCTCGGTCGACGTTGTGAAGATGGATGTTGAAGGAGCTGAAAGACTGTGTTTGCCTGGCTCCTACTTGCAACACGTTAGAGAGATCGTCGTCGAAACCCACGCGACAGAAAACAGTGTGGTCAGAATCCTCGAAGAACGTGGATTTAAGACGACCAAGATCAGCTTCAGAGTATCTCGGACAATTGCTAGCATTCTAGAGGCGTTCCCTTATTTTGCCAGTGCAGAGCTTGCCACTAACTTCTTGATATCCCGGTCAGTGCTCAGGGCATTTATGAGACGCGAAGATCTTCTTTATCGGGAGAGACTCCCGCAGTTTCAGATAATCCACGGCTACAAGTCTTGAACATATGTAAGAGCGCCTTTTTGAGATGAGAAAGCTTTGAGGTTTCTCGCAGTTACCGTAGCACAGAGACCTGCTACTCTTACCTACGATGAGATGCCGTTCTACTGTTACACTCACGAGCCAGTATATTTTTCCCGAGATACGAAAAAGGAGAGATTTGAGAAGCTTGTCCGATGGTGGAATGATGCCCACAAGCAGGCGATTGAATATTATCCTGAAGCAACACACTTCCTTGACATTGGAAGCTACTATCTAAGTCAGACGAAAAGTCTCAGGCAGCTCGCTCTTAGGTATGAAAGACTGAACTGTCCTGAGATAATTCTTGCAGGGAACATATGGTTTAGAAAAAGCGTTGGACCTCTCGAGTTCTATGCCACCTACGACACGCTTGGTTTCGCAGAACTGGTTGAGCTATTCGGTATACGGCTCAAATGGTTTAGGTCTAAAGGACGGCTTATCCAGTTGAACTATGTGGCTCAGCCTTTCATCTATCCTGTCAAATACTGGCAAGAGCATCCATTTCACGTGAGATCAGACATTGAGAAGGATGAAGATATCCCCATCTGGTACATCGATTTCTGTGCTGAATCAGGCGCACCTGTTTTTGCAGACTTAGGAATAAGATTCTATCGTGATGAAACCAATAGCGATGTGATCGTTGATCTTACTAGGAGAATGAAAATATACGCAGGTCAGAAAATGAGAGCTCGGAGATCATAGAAGGTGAGGCGAGGGAATCTTGTGTAATCCGGATAATACTATGTCATGATGGTTGTTTTCAGGTTTTGATGGGAAAGGCAAAACAACCGGCTTGCTCTCCCGAGCCCTTCGAGATTATTTTCGACTCCTGATTTTTTGACTTGCAAAAGTTAGACCAAGCGGAGTTGTAATCGACGTCGTCAGAGACTAAGAGTCCACCCGGTTCTAACGCATCGTAACCAAGACGGTATTCAGCCATCATGTGATCGTACGTGTGGAGGCGGTCGTGAACGAACATGGAGATGCTTCCTTGCTGAGCTAGAACTCCAGGAAGTACCTGCAGAGAGTTTCCGAGAATAAGGGTCCATCTAGACCGAAGCTGCAGAGGTATGATTCCTCCGATGGAGAAGCCATTAGAGGCGAGGCTGTCTTGGATATGCTGTTCTCCGACGATAACCGATTGCTGCTGCTCCGTGGGGAGGTCAATCGAAATGAGGTTCCGATATCGTTCTCCGCCATGCCGCCCAATATCGCAGAGCTAGAATGCCCTTTGAGCACACCGGTCTCGACAACTATGGTGGGACATGAATCACGGGTGGCTGGGTAATGAAACGTATGCCAGCGATTTAGCATCCTCCGAGAGTGCTCGTCCCTTATCGGACTGATGGACGAAACAACCCGCTCAATTTCTTCTTGAGGTAGATTGAGAAAATTCCCTCGCTTAGAGAGAGCTTTGCCAACCCGTTTCTTCAGAAATGCGAGATCCTGTGAGACTAACTCCTGCAGGACTGATTCATAGTCAGATCGGCCCAAAAGTTACGAAAGGGCTAGTCCCGGGTGGCGAAGAGCCCAACGAACCGTCCCTCGAGTAAGCGGAGGTCTCAAAGCATGTGTAACCGTAATTACTCCCTGGTTGTTAAGAGTCTTGTCTAGTCCCCAGTGAACGCGCGATAATCTGGTTCTTGAGACAGCTCTGAAGGGCTAGCAACATCCCTGCAAGCTTGTATAGAGCAGTGTGGAAGCGAGACAGCTCTCATGAATGCGCCTGTCCTAAGGTTCGGAAAGCTACGCTTAACTTCTGCAGAGAAAGACTCGGTTTGGGCGTTTCTACCATTCTATGCCACTTTTTTCCAAGATGCCTATGCGGATCTGCGGATTGGTAAGGGAGATACAATCCTCGACGCAGGCGCAAACATTGGCTTCTTCTCTGTCTACGCGGCACCGCGATGTAGGAAGGTTATCGCTGTAGAGCCCAACCAAGAGAGTTACATGGCGCTCACTCTCAACAGGGTCATGAATCGAGCATCAAATATTATCACGATCAACAAAGCGCTATGGAACACGTCTGGATTTGTGAAGATGGCTGGCCAGGGAGTATTTTTCAGGGTCATTCCTCCTGGTAAGACTGAGACTGGCAAATCTCTGTATGTTCCCTGCACATCAATCGACCAGCTACTTGGAGAGTTGGACTGTACCGTGGATGTCGTAAAAATGGATGTTGAAGGAGCAGAACGAGTGTGTGCAGACGGTTCATACCTTCGGTCTGTACGAGAGATAGTAATTGAAACGCACGGAACGAGTGAGTACATTCGCGGATTACTCAGAAGACGAGGATTTTCGACAAGGGTTGTGACATTGAAATATGGATTGATAATGAGGAACCTGTTGAGACATTTACCGGCATTCTCCGAAGCTGAGATTTCCACTAAGTTCATTGTGACCCGATGGTCGATCATGGCAATGGTAAAGCGCCAGGCCATCATGGCGCAAAGGGGAAACCCCGACGTCGATATCATCTACGGTGTCAAGACTTGAGCATTTCTACAGGCTTCGCCTTAAACCCCTACCCTAGAATGTGACTAGGACTGGTAAGGATTGCAATAGGTCCCTATGGAGGAGGGTCGGGAATTTCTACGTACACTTCAGAGCTATGCAGGGCCTTGTCAACCCTGCGAAGTGACCTCGACATTACGGTACTGACCTGGCAGGGAATCGATCCTCCAGACACAGAATTTAGGACTCTCATCCTTCCGAAGAACTCTTTTCTCGGTATGTCAGATTACACAGGCGGCCCCATAGCCAAGATCTTCGGCGCAACAAGGGTGGTTGGTCGGAAGGCGAAGGATTTCGACCTAGTTCACTTCCCGGATTCGACCTACGGCGCCTTCATCAGGCATCCCAGACTCGTCTTGACTACTTGGGGATACTTCAGTTGGAGACTTCTGCCGAGATGGTATGCTGAAAGATTCGGCTTCCCGATCAACATACCCGGCACCGCTGCGGCTATCGAATTCATGGCAATGAACACATTAGCTCTGCGAACAGCCAGAGTGATCATATCACTTCTTCCCCTCAGGTACTTACCAAAAAGGCAGATTCGCGAGAACTTACTCTTCATTCCTCCGCCACTCGCTTTGTCGGAGACTTCAATTTCCTCGGGCGGAAGCCGAGATAAATTCAGCGTAAGGACCGAGAATGCGGATGTTGTTTTCATTTTCGGATCTCGCGATCTTTCTATCAAAGGGAAGGGGGGGCAGCTCGCGATTGACGCGTTCGCAAGGCTCCTTCTCGGTGATAAAACAAGGGCGGTTCTCTTCATGGTTGGGGAGAAGAAGGACTCGCTTAGCGTGCCGAACGTTGTAAGGGATAGTGTCATCTTCACGGGATTTCTCATTAGACGTGATTATTTGCAGCTCCTGGGTCCCGGCCGATGCTTTCTCGCGCTCTCTCACGGAGAAGAACTTGACTATGCGTGTCTCGAAGCGATGGCAGCTGGCTGCGCAGTCATTGTCTCAGACATCCCAGCTCATTACATGGTTAGAGATCATGAGACAGGAAGAGTCGTTTCGAGAAACATCGACTCTATTCACTCAGCCATGCTGGAATTAACTGAAGAGGATATGCGTCTGAGGTTGGGAAAGAACGCTGCAAAGGAGGTAAAGCAGCTTACCAGTCCCACTGAGGTTGCGAAGAAGTACTCGACCATCTACAAGCGAGTGCTTTCTACGTAGATACACATGCACGAATTGAGATTGCGCGCCGTGTTGGCGTCAAACTGACGACCGAAACATCCATTGAGACAGGGATGGGCGAGCTGATACGATCCCGCTACAGGAAGTCACCTGTACCGACTTAGTTGCGAATGAGGGCCGTCTTTCTGCCGGATAACGTTCCCGAAATGGTCCTGCTTGAAGACCTAGTCGTGTTCTAAGTAAGAGCTCTGGGGAACTCGCTGCCTAAAGCGAATTTGCATGGCCGGCAAGGTAGAAGATAGAGCTGACGGTCCCTGCCCCTATGGAAAGTCCATGAATCGTAAAGGTATGACTTATTTGAGGGGTTCCATAGTGTTGTCTATGCGGGCTTGTTCGTGAGACCTGTGGGATCGAGAATCCGGCTAGTCCTGGCGGTTGCGCTAGTAGGATTGGTCATAGTAGCAGTCTTGGTGACCCAGCATTTTCTATTATCGCCCGTCTCTTCTGCGCCGATTCCCGGGATGAAGGCCAACTGCACCACTGTGGTCGAAGATTCTTCCCATAGCTCAGTGACGGCAGGAAGTGGCACGATACTGTTCGGCTGTAATATTAGAACGGGATGGCCCCCAGCGGATCTAATTTGCGCCAGCGGTTGTCCCGGTGCGTATCCAGTGTTCAATGTGTCGCAGACAGCAGACTATACCCCCGTCTTCCAGCTGCCTCAATACTACACGGGTCTCTCTGTGGCTGGTACTGACGGTTGCTCGCCGCCAGCCGCTACTGTATCTCCGGTCTCGCAGTTGACGAATGGGACTAAGATGCAACTTTCCGGGTCCAGCTCTTCACCGGGCTTCTACTACTATTGCGTCAGCTATGCGAGTGTCGGATCGAACGGCGCCATGTTGTCAAGCTTCACGACATCTTGGGGGTCGGGATCGACGCTCTTTACACAGACCCTCCCGTCAGTTAGGGTCCCGCCTCAACCTCCACCCTCAGGTTTTGGTGGATGTGGCACGGCCTCGTTGGATTCTGTATCTCCGGCTACTCCGATTAACGGAGTTCTAGAATTCGACTGTGTCGATAGTGTTGGTCCTTACTCTGCATTTGCAGTGTCAGTCGCGGGCTACTATACTCCGACCTTTACGCTGCCCCAGTACTATGCTGGGCTCTCGATCACGCCGATCGCAGACACTGTCAGCAACTGTACGACGTTAGCCTCGGGTACTACTCCGCCTACGCCATTGACCGATGGCACACAGGTGTATCTAGCGGCCAACCCTAGCTATTACTACTGTGCAAACTATGCCAATGCGCCGGCGATAGGTGGCTCGTTGGCTAGCTTCACCGTGTCATGGTCGTCCGGTTCGAACGTACTGCTGTCTCAGACGATTCCTTCGGTGACTGTGCCCGCGAAGACGACGGCCCTCGCAGTTGTTAGGGGAACTGACAAGGGCCTCTACTATTCATCGTTGGCGGGGAGTTGGAGTGGCTGGAAATCGCTGGGAGGAAGTACTGCTGGGCAAGCTGTGTTCTGCTCAGGAGGAGTCGGGACTCTGTACTTGGCTGTCAGGGGCTCGGACAATGTGAGCATTTACCTTAGGAGCTATTCGAACGGTGTATGGTCACAGTGGATGAGTCCTGGGGGCAGTGCGAGTGATGTTCCCGCGTGCGCCTTCATGAATGGGACACTCTATCTCCTCGCCCTTGGGTTGGATTACAATCTGTACTATAACACTCTGGACGTGCCCACAGGCCTCTGGAATCGCTGGACACCGCTGAACGGCACTCTGCTATCCCCGCCTGCCCTAGCTACTACTCCGAGCCTCAATAGGCTCGATGTTGTTGTGCAGGGGGCCTCCGGAACTATCTACCACAGAGCTCTTATCAACGGGATGTGGCAGGCATGGGAGGCGCCTGCGGGGGGCGTAACGGCGGATATTCCTGCCGTGTCGAGTGATGGACAGAGCCTTCAAGTGGTCGTGAGGGGTGGGGATAATGGTGTTTACTACAACGCTCTGAACTTTTCCTCCGGTCAGTGGTTTCCCAGCTGGGTCTCGCTTGGGGGAACAACAGGCTTTGCACCTAGTCTGGCGACGGACTCGTCGGGCACTGTTCATCTATTTGTTGTGGGAGCGTACGGTAGAATCTACGACAAGTCCCTGACTGGGGGAGTCTGGTCAACAAACTGGGGTGATACGGGGGGCAATACAGGCAACCCGGTCGCAGTGATTACGCAAGGCTCAACCGTTGCCATCATGGCTAGCGGCCCGAGCGGCGGGGTCTGGTACAACACCCTAGTGGGGTCCGTATGGGGGAAGTGGACTAGTCTGGATGGATCAACCGCCCTAGCACCTGCTTTGTCTAGCGTTTCATGATCATTCGCCAAGCGTAGAGTGTTTGCCGCGATTATCTGGCCGCAGGCTGTCCTGCGCGGATCGTTGCAACTTGTCTGACGAAGACATTGGCACGATCGTACATCAGCACTCTGGAATGGTGGCCAACAGTGCTCAGGCTTAGGAAAAAGCGAAGAACTGTTTCTAGCGCAGATTTTGTTGGATTTATCCTTAAGACACTACTTCTTCTTGACTACTGAGACTGGGACAGTGAGCGTGTGCGTTAGACTCCCACTATTGGCGGATACGGTGACTGTGTAATTGCCTGTTTGAGTCCCGCCTTTAGTGGTCACCGTTAGACTAACAGTGGCGGGTGCTCCGGGCGAAACTGCTACGGTGGTGGAGCTGAGGGTCAAGGATGGGCTCTGCTTGGGTTGGGGCGCAATACTGGTGCTGAGCGTGATGGTGCCGCTAAATCCGTTGATGCTGTTAATTGTGATGATTGTTGTGTTGGAGCTTCCCAGTCGGACAATCAAGCTCGCAGGATTGGCGGAGATTGTGAAGTCGGGCTTTAGGACAGTGAAAGGCTCACATGGACTAGTCGAGTTGCTGAAGTTGGAATCACCACTGTAGAACGCCTGGAAACTGTAAGACCCAGAGGCTAAGGGACCCTCGGTGTTTGAGTTGGGCACAGCGCCGGTCGAGGTCAGACTGGCTGTGCCAGCAGGCGAGCCGGGGCCCGAACATGCGTTGTTGGTGTAGAAAGTGTAGGTGACAGTGCCCGTGGCGACAGCCGGGCTGGGAACGGTTACGGCAGCAGTGTCATATGCCGAGGCGCCTGTCGTCTCAGTGCCCGACCAGGCTGCATTAGTAGCCGTATCAAAGACCACAGTCTTTGTAGACGAGGAACCAATGCCTGTGCCGGTGCCCGAACACTGAACACTCGTCCCGGCGGAGGTACCTGTGGCCGTCGCGTTCGACGCAAAGACCGACACAAATGGAGTCCCGACAGTCAAGGTGCGCCCAGTATCTGTTGCGTTTGTATTAGTTGCCGTGAAATTGGCTGAACCTACAAGGTTGCAACTGGGGCTGATATCTCCATTGGCGTCCAGCTTTGCGACCGAAACGCCCCCCGGAGAGGGTGGTGAGCCGTAGGCTATCGAGGCGTAAGGTGAGCCAGCTGCCACAATCCCGCCATCAGAAGTCTTCTGAACTGAAGCAATGGCTGATGAGGGTCCACCCTTCTGCCAGAGAATATTCCCGGCCGGGTCCAGCTTGTAGATCCAAGCTCCCCCAGGAGAGTTGGTTGGGCCGACTACGACAAAGCCGCCGTCGGTCGTCCCATCGACCGAGTTGGCAAACTCAGAGCTGCCGGTTCCACCATACGTCTTCTGCCAGACCATACCTCCTGTAGAGTTCAGTTTGAAAACCCAGTCGTGGGCCTTGCAATTTATTCCAGGACTAGGAAAGCATCCAGTCTGGTCGCCCCATGAATTAGTCACGCCTGCGACAATGAATCCACCGTCAAGAGTCTGCCGTGCTGAATAAGCCTCATCATCAAAGAATTCGTGGTAGATCTTCTGCCAGACCAGATTCCCCATAGGGTCGATCTTGAAAACCAACGGATCCCAAGAAGAAAGGTCAGTTAGTTGATGTGCTCTGCCGGCCACCACGAATCCGCCGTCTGAGGTCTGCTCTATAGAGTAGGCGTAATTCCATCCAGTGGAGTAAACTTGCTGCCAGATTATGTTCCCCACCGTGTCAAGCCTGACAACCCAAGCGGTGGGCCCTACTTGGCAGCCGCACGACAACAGAAAGAATGTGCCCCAGCCCGCTACCGCGGACCCACCGTCGGAAGTATGCGTGATAGAAGTGAATGCATCGTTTCCAGCACTAAAGGTCTTCTGCCAGACAATGTTCCCGTTCGAATCCAGCTTGAAGACCCAAGGCGCCGACTGGCTGGCAGTAGAGTTCATGAATGAACCTGCTACTACGTATTCACCATCTATTGTCTGATCTATCGAACTTGCACTATCCGGGCCGGTTCCGCCGTACGTCTTCTGCCATACAACGTTTCCCAGGGAGTCCAGCTTGAGAACCCAGGCGTGCGGATTTCCCGGGACCCCAGATGAATTAGTGCTCCCTGCTACAATATACCCACCGTCGCTTGTCTGTTTCACAGCATTAGCTGTTTCTTGTGCCCCACTTGCGTGGTACGTCACGGCCCACGTTGGAATGGAGTTTGCCGCTTGAGCTGTAATCGTGGTCGCGGGGATAGAGAACAGGGTGAGGACTATGAGCCCAATGCTTGCAACTAGTCCAACCTTTCCCATGGTCCGACCCATCCTGGCTGGGACACATGTCTCATCACGCCCTCCCTCAGCACTCCGTTCACCCGAAGCAAGCTCTCGAACAGAGCGGATTCTACGAAATCAACGGTAATTGGCTTGACGGTTGAGAACTTAATACTTTCGGTATTTTTCAGGTAGAGCTGGAAATCCTGATCGAAAAGTGGTTCCAAGTGAATCGCCAAGAGCTTCCTGAGCTCCTCCTCCACTACCGAAAATCCCGTGAGACTCGTCGCCGCGATGAGGGGTTCTACTCGTGAGGTCCCAATCCAATGGCCCCAAAATTTAAGGCCCCATAATCTTTAGGATCGTAAAGTCTCCGTGCGTCAACTAGGTTGGGAGTCCGCATGAGTCCCAGATAGTCCTCTGCTTGGAGTTTCTCGAACTGACTCCATTCAGGTCATGACTATGCAACAGTCAGCGGTTTTGAGTGTTGATTCTTCATCTGCCGCAAACTCGACAGTTTCTCCTGGTTGCTTGCGAGCGTTTGGAATGGCCAAGGGATCGTAGGCTATGACCTTCGCACCCTTTTTCAGTAGAAGTGCGATGACGCGTAGCGATGCTGCTTCTCTGATATCGTCTGTGTCCTTTTTGAACGCGAGGCCGAGCACTGCGATTCTCTTCTGGTCCAGAGGTCCTGTTAGTTTTTCCGCGAGTTCTACTACTTTTTCCGCTTGCCTTTCGTTGGTCTCCTCTGTCGCTCTTACTAGGATTGGGCTGTAGCTCTAGTCTTCGCTGAAATTGATGAGTGCTTGGAGATCTTTGTGGAAGCAGCTTCCACCATATCCCGGTCCCGCCTTTCGGAAGAGCGGTCCTATCCGCGGGTCCCGGCCGATCGCCTCTGCGACCCGGTTCACATCGACGCCGGGGATTGTCTGGGCTATGTTGGCTATCGTGTTGATGAAACTGACTTTTGTCGCTAGAAACGCGTTGCTCGCATACTTGACAAGTTATGCAGTCTCGGGGCTAGTGAGAATTACAGTCGGAAGATTTTTGCCGTAGAATCTCGTGCATAGATGTCTCAACGTGTTGGCCGATTTCTTGTCGTTGGCTCCGATGACTATCTTGTCTGGATGCAGCGTGTCGTTAATGGCTGTTCCCTCCTTCAAGAATTATGCTGGTCAGGTCAATGGACCCGTCTTTCCGGCTTGGCGTTCCGACAGTCAGAAAGGTTGAGGAGGTGTGGGTGGCTTGAGAAATATCGTTCGTTGCAATGTGTAATTTCTTTCTTACTGCTTTTTCAGCATGCTGTCGAGCTGTGGCTCGTGCAGAGGTGCCCGGCCTTGTTGTATCTGTTCGATTCTCTTTTCATCGATGTCTATTCCTAGGGTCCTGATTCCCTTTGATGCGAATGCTGCAGAAGTGCAGAGGCCGACGTAGCCCATTCCGATTATTGATACGGACCCGGGTCCGGGTTTCATACAAGGCTAGAAGTTGAGTGAGTGATAATAATCTGTTCAGAGAGAATCGTCTTCTGCGCGACTGGCTCTGTGTCTCGGAGACAATCATTCTATTGTTGCATTGCATTGGCAGATGACATTGTCAGTGTCCAGCTCTGATCGGCTCTGGCGCGGGGGGAATTCTTAAACTGTCGAGCTGTGGAGGCAGGTCCAGGGAGGAGCTGGTTCTACAGTGTTAAGGAAGGCCGTGATTCCCGCAGCAGGGATGGGAACCAGGCTGTTGTCGGTCACCAAGGAACAGCCGAAGGAGATGCTCCCGGTTTTCGCGAGGGCTATGAATGGAGACTTGTGTCTGAAACCCATCGTACAGCTGATCTTTGAGCAGTTGTACTCTGTTGGGTTCCGAGACTTCTGTTTCATCGTTGGGCGGGGGAAGAGGGCGATCGAGGATCATTTCACGCCCGACCTCTCTTTTATTTCGAAGCTTGACAGTAAAGGTCTGGACAGTGCCACCGAGGAACTGCAAGCCTTCTACAAGATGATTGACGATTCGACCCTGGTATGGATCAATCAACCTGCACCTCGAGGTTTCGGGGACGCGGTTTTGAAAGCAAAAGGTTTCACGGGGAACGACCGTTTCCTAGTCCATGCCGGCGACAGCTATTTCATATCGAAAAATGCTGAACACTTACGCAGACTCGTACGCATAAGCGAGGAGTACAAGACAAGCACGTTGTTCTTGTCGAAGGAAGTTCAGGATCCGAAACGATTTGGGATCGTGGAAGGTGAGACTATGCCCAATGGGCTAGTAAGGGTGAAACGTCTCGTCGAGAAACCAGCCGAGCCGGCTTCGAAACTAGCGATCATGCCCGTCTACGTGTTCGACCCGGTAATATTCAAGGCATTGGAGTCGACGAAGACTGGGTTCGCTGGCGAGCTCCAGCTCACTGACGGCATCCAGAAGATTGTAGACTGGAACTTCAACGTTTACACGACCCCGGTTGATCCGAAGGAAGCATGGCTGGACATTGGCTCGCCAGATCTTTACCGGGAAGCACAGAACTTGTCATATGAACACTCTCGAGAGCCCGCAGCCTAGAAGAGACTTCGTGGGGTCTCGCATCAAGATTGAAGGATCCGATTATCAACGAGGATCTTGACGCGATCAGAAGATCGATAGATCCTAGCGCGTTCCAAGGGAAGAGTGTCCTCGTATCTGGGGGATCAGGATTCTTGGGCAGCTGGATCTGCGACACCCTCGTTGGATTAAGTTCGACAATAATTTGCCTAGATAATCTCTCTACAGGGGTGCTCGAGAACATTGATCATCTGAAGACTGTGAAGAGTTTCAAGTTCGAAAGGGCCGATGTCTGCACGTATTCCGAGAATCCGAAGGTTGACATGGTCTTTCATCTTGCGAGCAGACCGGCTCCCGAAGATTATCAGAAACATCCGGTGGAGACAGCGTTGGCGAATGCTACGGGAACGGATAGAATGCTTGACTTGGCCCGGAAGAATGATGCGCGAGTCTTCTATGCTTCATCAAGCGAGGCTTACGGAGATCCTGAGGTTTTTCCAACTCCTGAATCGTATGAGGGAAAGGTCGATCCTCTCGGACCAAGATCGTGTTATGAAGAGGGGAAGCGGTTCGGCGAAGCCTTGTGCAAAGCATACCATGACCAGTACGGACTTGATGTTAGGATCGCACGACTCTTCAACAGCTATGGACCAAGACTCAGAGCTGAGGGCCTCTACGGGAGGGTCATCTCTAGATTCATACTCCAGGCCTTGC
>WNGH01008768.1_pt1 | contig 15547 bp, 10 predicted proteins | sample 5400631 | NCBI WGS metagenome assembly WNGH01 (sample SAMN13153373, study PRJNA577476) | soil metagenome | isolation source: 115 cm soil or saprolite under Garry oak tree replicate 1 | place: USA:California | collected 2016-06-15
GCAACCAGCTGGCATTGCAATAAATTTCTGAATCCCGCACGTGACGGTACCGTGTTGCCCATTCTCCACCTCAATGGCTACAAGATCGCTAATCCAACCCTGCTTGGCCGGATGAATGATGAGGAGCTCACGAATCTCTTCACGGGCTACGGCTGGAAGCCGTATTTTGTCGAGGGGCACGAACCCGAGACGATGCATCAACTCATGGCCGGAACTTTGGACACCATCGTGAATGAAATTCAGTTTATTCAAAACAACGCTCGAAGTGAGGCAGACTCGGGCCTGCCAACTTGGCCGATGTTGATCTTGCGCAGTCCGAAGGGTTGGACGGGACCAAAAATTGTCGACGGAAAGCCGGTGGAGGACACGTGGCGCGCGCATCAAGTACCGGTGACTGATCTTCAGCTAAAACCTGGACACGTAAAGATCCTCGAAGAGTGGATGAGAAGTTATCGGCCCGAGGAATTGTTTGACGAGAACGGCAAGTTAGTTTCCGAACTTGCGGCATTGGCCCCGAAGGGTGATCGCAGGATGGGGGCGAATCCGCACGCCAACGGCGGCCTGTTATTACGCGACTTGGTGATGCCGGACTTTCGCAATTATGCCGTCAGCGTTGCCAAACCGGGCACGCAGAATGCGGAGGCTACGCGCGTGCTCGGCGGATTCTTACGCGACGTGATGAAGCTGAATGCGGAGTCCAAGAACTTCCGCGTCTTCGGTCCGGACGAAACGGCCTCGAACCGGTTGGAGGCTATCTATGAAGCCACCGACAAGCAGTGGATGGAACCTACTCTTCCCGTTGACGAACATCTCTCGCAGCGCGGCCGGGTATTGGAGATGCTCAGTGAACACATGTGCCAAGGCTGGCTGGAGGGTTATTTGCTCTCCGGGCGCCATGGCTTCTTCTCCTGTTACGAAGCCTTCATCCACATTATTGATTCCATGTTCAACCAGCACGCTAAGTGGCTGAAGGTTACCCGCAAGATCGAGTGGCGGCGCCCGATCGCGTCGCTCAACTACTTGTTGACTTCTCACGTATGGCGTCAGGATCACAACGGATTCACTCACCAAGATCCCGGGTTTATCGATCATGTTGTGAATAAGAAGGCTGACATTGTTCGGGTTTACCTCCCGCCCGACGCCAATTGCCTGGTTTCGGTCGCCGATCACTGTCTGCGGAGCCGCCATTATGTCAATGTGATCGTTGCTGGCAAGCAGCCCGCATTGCAGTGGCTCAACATGGAATCGGCCATCGAACACTGCACAATTGGGATTGGCATTTGGGAGTGGGCAAGCACCGACAACGGGGCTGAACCCGATGTGGTGATGGCCTGTGCGGGCGACGTTCCCACGCTCGAAACGTTGGCGGCGGTCGACCTCTTGCGACAGCATTTCCCTGACATCAGGATTCGCGTAGTGAATGTCGTCGATCTAATGACCATTCAACCGTCGACCGAGCATCCGCACGGTCTCTCCGATCTCGATTTCGACTCCATCTTCACGGCTGACAAGCCGATCATCTTTGCCTATCACGGCTATCCCTGGTTAATTCACCGCCTCACTTATCGCCGGCGCAATCATGACAATCTCCACGTTCGTGGCTACAAGGAAGAGGGCACGACGACAACGCCGTTCGACATGACTGTTCTGAACGATCTCGACCGCTTCCACCTGGCTGGGGATGTGGTGGACCGTGTTCCGAGATTGCAGAGCGTCGGAGGCCACTTCAAGCAGTTGCTGCGCAACCGACTGGTCGAGCATAAACAATACATTTGTGACCACGGTGACGACATGCCGGAAATCCGCGACTGGACCTGGCCCTACTGATGAACGTACTCGTTCTCAACTCCGGCTCTAGCAGCCAGAAGAGCTGTCTGTACGAAGTTGGGGATTCCCTCCCGGAGAATCCTCCGGGTTCGGTTTGGGAGGGTAAGATCGAGTGGGCAGATGATAAAGCTCAATACTCAATAAAGAACTCCGGTGGTGCTTCCCGACAGGACCTGATATCGGTCGGCTCTCGCGAGGAAGCTATTGAGCGCTTGCTGGGCAGTTTGTGGAGCGGCAAAACCCAAGCCATTTCCGGCCCTTCCGCTATCGATGTTGTGGGTCACCGCGTGGTCCATGGCGGTCCGCAACATTTCGAGCCCTCGATCGTTACCGCTGAGGTCAAATCGGCGATCGAAAGCGTTTCCGTTTTTGCGCCGCTCCACAATCGCGCCGAACTGGAAGGAATGGAGATCGTCGCGAAAAAGCTAGGCGCAGTGCCGCAGATCGCGGTCTTTGACACCGGTTTTCATCGCACGATGCCTTTGTCGGCGGCTACCTACCCAGGTCCGTACCATTGGCTCGAGCAAGGAATTCGCCGCTACGGATTCCACGGGATCAATCATCAATATTGCTCCCAGCGTGCCGCACAGCTGCTAGGCAAGGACCCGAATTCCCTGAAACTCGTGACTTGCCACTTGGGAAATGGCTGCTCTTTGGCGGCGATTTTCGGGGGTCGAAGCGTGGATACCACGATGGGCTTCACTCCACTAGAGGGTCTCATGATGGGCACCCGCTCGGGTTCAGTGGATCCTGGCATCCTTACATATCTGATTCGACAGAGACAGTTCTCGAGCCAGCAACTGGACGAGGTCCTTAACCAGAAGTCGGGATTACTCGGCGTATCGGGAATTTCCAACGATATGCGGCAGATTCTTACCGCCAGCAGGAAGGGCCATGAACGCGCAAAACTGGCGCTTGACATCTATGTTCATCGCCTGCGATCGGGGATCGGTGCCATGATTGCCGTGCTGGGCGGAGTTGATGCTCTCGTATTCACTGCGGGGGTCGGCGAAAACTCACCCGAAGTTCGCGCTGCGGTGTGTGAAAATTTTGCTTTCCTTGACTTGAGGCTCGACCCAGGGAAGAATGCACAATCGCCTTTGGACGAGGATATCTCTGCTCCGGATGCGACCGTCCGCATTTTGGTTATTCACGCACAGGAAGATTGGATGATCGCTCGGGAGTGCTGGAATCTCGTGCAAACGGCTACAACACCCAGGGGCCACTGACAGGCATTACGCGATCAGCAACTGAAGCGACCGAGCGCGCAAACGGAGGTGCTAGCAGGTAGGTTCGGCCCGCAGGCCAGCGGCAAACAAGACCAGCCACAAACCATCTCAAGGTTTGTCGTGCGTTATACGCCGTTCGCCTACATCCTCCTACATCCTCCTACATCCTCTTCCGAGTTCCACCGACCGCTGCCATAATGTGACAATGGGTGTTTTTTTCTTAGAAGACCGCTGGCTCCCGAAGTCAGTCCTCTGTCTCCGCGACTACAACCGTCACAAATTCCTTCTCGACCTGATCGCCGGAGTCACCGTCGGTCTGGTTGCCCTTCCCCTGGCCATGGCCTTCGCTATCGCCTCGGGGCTCACGCCGCAAGCCGGCATCTACTGCGCCATCGTCACCGGCTTCCTGATCTCGGCCCTCGGCGGATCGAAAACGCAAATCGGCGGACCAACCGGCGCCTTCGTGGTGGTGATCGCGGGAATCATCGCCGTGCACGGAGTTGATGGCTTGTTCATGTGCACGATCATGGCCGGGGTTCTGCTGGTCATCATGGGAGCGACCGGGCTCGGTACCGGCGTAAAATTCATCCCGCGCCCCGTTGTCATCGGATTCACAAATGGCATCGCGGTTCTGATCGCCAGTACGCAAATCAAAGATTTCTTCGGATTGCGTCTCGATAAAGTCCCCGGCGTCTTCTGGCTGCGCATGGAAGCTCTCGCCGGAAACTTCCACACGCTCTCCTACGAAGCCACCGCGCTCGCGATGTTCACCGTGCTGGTGCTGATCATTTGTCGCAGCCTTTCTCCTCGCATCCCTGGACCCATCATCGCGCTGCTTTTGGCAACTTTCGCCGTCTACCTCTTCAAGCTCCCCGTAGAAACCATCGGCACCCGTTTCGGAGGAATCCCCAGCGGCCTGCCGCATCTGCAGATTCCCCGCTTCCGCACCGACCTGATTCACGGCTTGCTCGGCCCAGCCTTCACCGTGGCGATGCTGGGTGCGATCGAATCGCTCATGTCCGCTGTAGTCTCGGACCGCATGAGCAATGACCGCCACAATCCCAATGTCGAGCTCATCGGCCAGGGTGTGGCTAATATTATGTCGCCCCTGTTCGGAGGACTTCCCGCCACCGGCGCCATCGCCCGCACCGCCACCAACATCCGCTCTGGCGCGCAGTCTCCGATCGCCGGCATGATCCACGCGCTCACGCTGCTCGGCATTCTTCTTTTCGCCGCGCCGCTCGTGAGCTACGTACCCATGTCTGCGCTGGCAGGAATCCTGATGATCGTCGCCTACAACATGGGAGAGTGGCGCGAGATTCCGCAGCTGCTGAAATTGACGAAGACCGACATTAGCATCTGGCTGGTCACCCTCGCCCTGACCGTCTTCGCCGACCTCAGCGTCGCCGTCGAAGCCGGAATGATTCTGGCCGCGCTGCTCTTCATCAGCCGCGTCGCCGCCACGACCACGGTGTCGCAGGTCACCGACGACTATATCGAAGACGGCCGTATGCACATTCTCCAAGACAAAGACATCCCCTACTACGCCACCATCTTCCGCATCCACGGTCCGTTCCTGTTCGGGGCCACCGATAAAATCTCTGTCGTCACCGAGAATCTGCACAAGCTACCTCCGGTCGTCATCCTGCGCCTACGCAACATGACGGCTCTCGACGCCACCGGCCTATTCGCCCTGGAAGAAGTCGCCAAGAAGCTGCACGCCAGCAAGCGCACCCTGATCCTCTGTGGCGCCCGCGAGCAACCCGCACAATTGATCCAACAGGGGGAGTTCTCCGAAGTAGTCGGCCCAGAAAACATCTGCGACAACGTGCAAGAAGCTCTGCGGCGGGCGGAGGAAGTGTACGAGCGGCTGGAGGCGAAGTTCGTGGGCAAGTAAGAGCTAGGCCATTTATTGCCGGCATCTCACTTCAACCCAGGTGCAGCCTCGCACCGGACAATGTCACGGTAATCGCATGGAAACGCTCGCACCCCAACGGAGCAGCACACTGGTGGCAGCGGGTGTACACTGCTGCCTGCCGTCAACCACCGCAGAAAAAGGGGACCCCTATGGCGCTTGTACTCATCACGGGGACGAGCACTCTGTGATGGATGTTGACTCGGATGGTTCGGTGAAAACAGCGATTGCGGATATCCTTAAGGACGCTGGCCACATCGACGTGCTGGTCAATAACGCTGGCGTGGAACGTAACGGATCGGTCGAAGAACTTGCTCTGGCCGATTTCCGGGCGGTGATGGAGACCAACTACTTTGGAGCTTTGCGTTGCATCCATGCGGTGGTGCCGCAGATGCGCCAACGCAAGAACGGATGCATCATCAACGTGACCTCGGTCGCCGGGCGCATCGCTAGTTCGCCGTTGGCCCCCTACACCGCATCCAAGTTTGCCTTGGAGGCGCTAAGCGAAGCACTGGCCCAGGAGATGAAGACGTTTAACGTCCGAGTCGCCGTGGTCGAACCCGGCATCATCGAGACCCCCATGGCCAGACGACTGGAGGAGTCGTCGGACGGTTCACCTTACCCTCAGCAACGGCGTTTTGCCCATTTGTTTGCTGCAGCGCTCAAGAACCCAGCGCCGCCGTCCCTGGTGGCAGAGAAGATCCGCGGGATCATCGAGAGCGGGACTTGGCAACTGCGGCACCCGGTCGGACCCGATGCGGCGCCATTTCTTGACTGGCGTAAGTCCATGACCGATGAAGAATGGGTGGACCTGCATGCCGCCGACGACGAAACCTGGTACCGGCGTATGGAGCGTGACTTCGGCTTGGCGATCCGTCCCAAGAACCGAGGTTGAGGCTTTCGCAAAGCGCTGAGAGCTTGCCCATAACTTCAGAGACGCCCGTGACTCGCCCAGAATTGCCCGGTGGCGGTCGAGAACCGGAAGCTGCGAGGGGAGAAGCGTCTAAGCTGGGTGTTGAGCATGCCAGACCTCGTAAGCGAAGGACGATCGTTAAGGCAATACAGATGCGCCAGGCCGGTGCAGCCGCGACACACGGGAGCGTGCAGTCAATTTTTGAAAGGAATGCCGCACGGATGCGTTATCCCAAGTTCCGCCAACAACACCTCTTCGTTGGGTCGGGCGTCATTGAAGCAGGTTGCAAAACCATCATTGGTTCCCGTACCAAACAGTCAGGCATGTTTTGGACAGCACGCGGAGCCAACGCCATCATCACCCTGCGCTGCTGCCAGCTCAACCGCCGCTTTGAAGACTACCGGGAGGCGCGGCGAGCATGATTTCCAACTTTCATGTCGCGCACCGGAAAGAGTTCCTTTACTTCAATCCTTCCACGAGATAGAGGTCTGACAGAATTCGGTGATAGCCATACAAGCATGCCCTGCCGTCCGGCGTGATGAGGATGGGACCAATACGGCTTACGCCGGCTGAATCGGAAGGCATAAGCTCCTTCCACAGTGTCCTGTGGCCCGTCGACAAGTCCAGCCGATAAACGTTAGCTGGCAGATCTCCCGGCTTGTAGAGATAGATTGCCTTGCCGTCTGCGCTCCATTGAATGGGTTGCTCTCCAGGCTCAATACCCGGAACAGCCCGAGGGTCCCCTCCTGCCACCGGGTAAAAATATGCTTTCTCATCAGGTCCGATGCCAACCACCTGCTGACCATCCGGAGAGAGAACCAAAACAAGAGGATCGATTCCCTCCGGGGAGATGGGCACCGGCTTTCCGTCGGACGAATCCTGGCGGTAAATACGGGCAGGGCGACCTGGTTCCTTGCCCGAGAAGAGGAAGCGCTGGCCGTCAGGAAGCCACTTCGCCCGGCTGTGATTGGTGGCGTCGTGAGTGAGAGGCTTGGCTTCGCCCGGCCCGGTGGGAAGAAGAACAAGCTGGGCTGGGGGAGAAGGCGGACTCGCAATAACCCATTTGCCATCAGGCGACACGCTGATCGCCTGTCCATCTCCCAAGCGCACGGCCGAGGTCTCACCAATCTTTCGCTGATAAACAGAATAGTTCGTACCTCCACCTTCACCCGCCTCTGTGAAGAGCAAGACCTTGCCATCGGGCGAGAGGTCAGATGGGTAGGAGTAGTCGAGCCACGACAGATCGCGCTCCTTGCTCTCACCAGAAACGAGGCCAATGAGTTCTCGCCGCCATGCGTCCTTGGCGAGGAGTACGCGCCCATCCTGCCAAATATCCTGTAGCGACAGGGTGCCGGGAACTCGTGCGATTAGCCTCTCGCGGCCGCCGAGCGTAGCGGCGTAGATGGCGCGTTTAAGGCCGAGTTCGCAGGCGGTGAACCATATTTCCCCGCCGTCGGCCGACCAAGCCAATCCCTGTATTGTTTGGAACCCGGCCGCCAAAGTCTTGACCTTTCCGGTTAGGTCCACGATACGGAGAGAACCAGCGTCATCTCCGGGCAGAGGATGGTCGAGGAACGCCACCAGGTCCCCTTTTGCTGAAACTCGGGGATGGCTGATCCAGCCTGAGGTTTGGTACAGCACTTTCCCGATGGGAAACTCGAGTTGGTTTCGACCGCCAACATCCCGCACGATGGCTAGGTTATTTCCATCGGGAGACCAATCCGCCCACTGCACGTTTTCCAGCACGGGGCGGGGAGATCCACCGTTGAGTGGCACTCTGGCCAGCGTGCCTACTTGGGCATAAACTCCCGATGGACGGCTATTTATCGATACCGCCATTTCTCCCGAGGAGGAGATACCCAAAAGCGCGGCTCCGCCGAGATTAAGGGAACGCGACTGCGGACTCTCGGGACTGGTAATGAACAGATCGATTGGAGATCCTTCCCAGGAAGCCCCATAGACGACCGACTGCCCATTGGGCGTAAAATGCGCAGACCGAATGGTACCTCGGCGAAAGGTGAGCTGATGGTAGGAAGGCTGTGACACCGCCATCCACCTGCCACGGAGAAGCCAGCCTGCACCTGTGCCCACAAAGAGGGCCGCGCAGGCGATCAATCCCGTCGATCGGATGGCATGTGTCTTTCTGGCCACGGCTGCTGAGGCCACAGCTCCCACTGCCTGTGTCGCTGATACCGTACCCTGCGCCACAGCAATCCGGTTTGAGTCCAAGTCGCGTTTCAATCCCCTTAATTCGGCGCGTATTTCAGAAGCCGTCTGATAGCGCAGCTCGCGGTCCTTTTCGAGCGCCCGGCCAAGAATCCGGTTGAGATCGGATGGCAAGCTGGGATTGAGCTGGGGGGGCGGCGTGGGGGCGCGATTGAGGATGGCCTCGAAGATGATCGCAGAAGTGCTGCCGCCAAATGCCACCTTGCCAGTGCACATCTCATACATGACTGCGCCGAAGGAGAAAAGATCCGTGCGGACATCGAGTTCTTCACCGCGCGCCTGTTCGGGAGACATATAGGCAACCGTGCCCACCGTACTCCCTGGACTTGTGAGTTGTTCTTCCCTGATATCCGCTACCGTGGATTCGTTCCTCGAAGCAGTAAGATTGCGGCTCGCGTTAAGCTTGGCCAGTCCGAAGTCGAGAATCTTCGCCTGTCCCCGGCTCGTGATGAAGATATTGGCCGGTTTTATGTCACGATGCACAATGCCGCGGCTGTGGGCTGCATCGAGTGCATCGGCAATCTGAATGCTCAGCTCCAACAACTCTTCAATCTTGAGTGCACGGTTCTCGACCTTGTGCTTGAGCGTCTGACCATCCAGAAACTCCATCGCTATAAACGCTTGCGCATCTTGCTCGCCGATGTCATAAATGGTGCAAATGTGGGCGTGATTCAGGGCCGAGGCGGCCTGTGCCTCGCGACGGAAGCGGCTGAGGGATTGCGGATCGCGTGCGACTTCGTCAGGCAGGAACTTCAGGGCGACAAAACGGTGCAGGCGCGTGTCCTCGGCCTTGTAAACCACGCCCATGCCGCCGCCGCCCAGCTTTTCGAGGATGCGGTAGTGCGAAATGGTTTGGCCGATCATTCCGGAGATGCACGGCTTTCGGGTCGCTTCATCTTACGGACACGGAATCCGCTAGTCAACGAATCCCACGATTCTGGATTGTGGGGAACTCTTGCACAACCGCGCACCCAGCTAAGGGGCTCAAGGATTCGGCTCGATGCCAATGCGATCATTGACGACCGATCGAATCCGCTGCTTGCAGCCAAGATATCGTTCGTTCGTTTGCACCGAAAACGTGCCCCAAAAGGAATTGGATGTGCTCCAACTCTCCTCCCGAAGCATGGCAGAGCCCGGCACACCTCCGGCGTCGTAGATCGTGGGGCGCCAACTTCGCCAGGCCGATGCTCTTGGCGAATTCCTTCACGGATGTGCCAAACCGCCTTGACCGTCACCCCATCTCCCCATGTCTTTCCCACGGTTGACCCTGCGAAAACAGCTTTCCACGATCAATTGCGGCTGCGGTGAGCCAATCGTTCAATTCGGTTCTCACCCAATCTTCCACCCAAACGTCGCTGCGACTCCACTTGCCCACCAAGAAAAACCGTCCCGAGCATAAGCAATCCGACGCCGCTCAGGACGCCAGCGACGGAACCAGCCGCGCGCTTGTCCCAATTATGAAAACCAGGCTTCGAGTAGAGCAATGGCGATTTCTTCCAAACCGAGTTCTGGTTCGCATGGCGGACTAACCTGTTTCGGACACACGGACTCAGTGGGAAACCAAGGCCGGGCACACCTTCTCGTTTGCAGGCAAGACAGACCTAGCGCGCTGCCGGGAAACTGACGGAGACTGCATCAGAGGCGACGAAGCTGATCACTATGTTTGTCTCCGCCTCGACCGCATGGCCCTTTAGTTCGTGGGGACGATACCGCCAATGCCGCACCGCCCGCGCTGCGGCACCTGCGAGTGCACGTTTGCCGCTGAGGACGTCGACTTCCGTTACAGTTCCGTCGGTGCCGATCACTGCTTTCAGGCTGACTTCTCCGGTCAGGGTTGGATTCGGTGCAACCGGGTAGCTAAAGCCGCTCTCGGGCGCTCCTGCAACTTGCAGGCGTTCCCGCGGAGTTGAGTCCATGGTCGCAACATTTTGCCGGGGGAGGATCACCGCATTGCGCTGCGCGCTCTCATGTTGTCTGGAGGAAACTACTGGGGATGACGGTTTGAGGGCAGTGATTGTGGTCGGCTGTCTGCGTTCCGCGGGCATGGACTGCTGAACCTTGTCTGGCGGCGCCGCAGCGGCCGAGGGAATGCTCAGCGCGGGTTCGTGAGCCTCGATCGCAACGGTTATGCGCGGCGTAAGCCGACCTTCTCGAAAGTCAAACAAAATCGCTAGCAGCGCCGCACCACACGCGGCAACAAGCGCCCATCCCACCCTGTTTCGACTCCACGTTCTCCTTGCATCCGAATCCACTGATGCCGGGCTCGCTTCTCTGGTTTCGCTCTGCTCTGCAGAATCTCGTTTGAGCGCTGAAATATATTGGACGTTGGCACTCTGTCTGTGTAACCGCCCAACATCAATTCGGTTATACGCTGCACGATTCGATCGGATCGAAATCCCTTCGGAACCCACCGCTCGTAACGCGCCGACGTCCGCGCTGGTTGCCCCCAACTCCACTAGCTTGCTTGTGGGTGCTGCAGCTTCCGTTTTGCGATCTGGCATGAGGTACACGTTTTCAACTGCGCCAATAATACGGGCCCTGGCAATCGGCCCATTCCGACTGACGATTGCTGCCCGGCACAATTTATCGATCAGATGCTGCTGGTGGCGATTCAGCACCTGCTTGGGCAGGCTCTGAAAATTGCGGAACGTCCAGAGCAAGTAGATGCGTTCCCAAAATGACGGACTCACGTACACCGAGCCGATGCGCGTGCGTAACTCTAGGAGACCCGTGCGGATTTTTTGCGGCACTGCCGGCATGACTGCTTCCAAGCGATAGAGATTTGAGCTTACCTGGGAGGACCGGGTAATCCCGGGGGGAAACCATAATTATACTAACTTCCCGCACTTCAGCGCTGATAATTCTTCAACACTTCTGGGGCAATTCGAATCGGAGGCGATTTGTCACGTCCGCGAGGCCGGTGACGCACCTCAGGACCACTTCTGGTCAGTGCTGCATGGAGTGTTTGGGGTACGGCAAGGCATCCCATGCCCGCCAGAATGAGCGCATTTCCTCTGGGCCGCCCAAAGAGATACGGATGTGTGTGTCCAGCGGCGGGGAGCGATGTCCGATCAAGATATTGTTCTTACGGAAGTGCTCGATCACCTCCTCCGCCGGATGGAAGGTGTTCATCATTACAAAATTGGCGTGCGAATCGATGGGTTTGACCGCACGCGCCATCGCCTGATTGAAAAATTCCTGGCGGTCGTTTGTATTGCGCTGAATGAAATCATCGGTTGCATCGACATCGTCCAGCGCGGCCGCGGCAGCTTGTGTCACAATCGCATTGATGTTGGCTTCCGTAGCGAATTTCTGCATCTGCGAAATTACTTTAGGCGAAGCCACAGCGTGACCCAGCCTTAATCCCGCAAGGCCATAGACCTTCGAAAACGTCCGAGTTACGATCACCCTTTCATCATCGAGGGGCCGATCGATGAACGAGGCATATGTTCCCGACTGGTTGGCATAATGGTGATAGGCCTCATCGATGATGACAAACGTTGACGCAGGAAGGTTACCTATGAAGCTCTCGATGTCTTTCCGGGGAGTCAGGGACGCCGTGGGATTGTTGGGGTTGCAGATGTACACCAGCGTTGTTGAAGCACCGGCATGCGCCAGCATGCCATCAAGATCATGGGCAAATGCGGGAGTCAGGCGCACGGATATGACTTCCGAACCGGCTGAACGCGCATAGTGTTCGATGGCCTCGAACGTGGGCGAAGCCTGGATCAACTGTTTACCACCGCCGAGAAACGCGAAAGCGGCCATGCGCAGAATCTCGGTAGATCCGCAGCCCAGCAGCACCTGCTCCGGATTCGCGTGGTTCACGCCAGCAATCCTCTCCAGCAACCATCGGCATTCTCTTAATGGATAGCGGTTCGCGCTGCCGCCCGAAGATCTTATGAGCTCCTTCACTCTTGGCGAAGGACCGTAGGCATTCTCATTGCTGTTCAAGCGGACAAAGCCATCGTCCTGCCTGGAGGGTTCGAATGCGGTCACTCGCGAAGCAGCCACCATTGACCAGTGCCCCGCCATCCCCGCGGTACTACCGGCGCCCAGCAAGCGAAGAAAGCCTCTGCGAGAAGTGATCATGTGAACTCCGTAGAAGAAAATAATGTGCGATGGGTCAGATCATTTCGACGCAATCGGAAAAGGAAACGTGGCCGAGGCCTGAATGAACACCCCTCGCGTGGCAAGATGCGCTCGCAGTCCACTGCAACTGGCCCGAGGCCGGCCATTAGTGTTTCGCCAGGTTGCCCGTTCCATCATCGGTTTCGCACCTGCCAGAGGCGCTACCATTCAGAATGTAGTTAGCTTTCAGCATTGTGCCCGTGCCGTCGACTGTACCTCGGACGGTGATGTTGTCCCCTTCATCATCGCTGCCCGCGAGCGTGATCTGTGGACCTCTGACGGTAACTTCAAGGCGGACATCTTTCAGGCAGTCGGAATCGAGAGTCGAGGCACCGATAAGGTATCCGTGTGAGTCGGGATTAATGACCACTGTCATCGCGAACGGCGCAACATTCGCATGTTTCGAAAAAAAAGTGCCTGACCATGTTCCTGTGAAATCGGTCGCCGTCTTATGCGCAGAACTGGACGGCTTGTTCTGATCGTCGGCCGGTCTGGCGGAGCATAGTGAGGCAGTTCCTATCGTCGCCCCCAAGAACAGCAACGAGAGCAGGAGAAGACGGGACGAGAACGCTTTACTTGTCATTGTGGCTCTCCGTTGAAACTCGAACTTCTGCCATTACTTAATTGCTAGGTTCACAGTTGTGGAATGTGTGAGACCCCCACCTGTCGCCTTGATCGTCAGGAGATAGGTCCCAGTCGCGGTTCTCGACCTCGTTGATATTGTTAGTGTTGTATTGCCAGAACCCGCGACCGACGTCGGAGTGAACGAGGAACTTGTACGAGTGGGCAATCCCCTCACACTGAAATTAACAACAGCAGAGAACGGTCCCAACGCCTTCACCGACACTGTGTAAGTCGTCTTCGAACCGCGATTCACAGTCTGACTGCTCGGAGATGCCGCAATCGAGAAATCCGCCACGACTAGGGTAACTTGCGTGGTATGAGTGAGGCTGCCGCTTGTTGCCGTGATCTCGAGGGGATAACTGCCCGCAGGCGTCGAACTCGACGTGTTTACGGACAAGTTGGAAGATCCAGCACTTGTAACGGAACTCGGATTGAAGGTCGCAGTCGCACCAGAAGGCAAGCCCGATACGTTGAAAATCACACTTCCACTAAATCCATTGGAGGGTGTCACATTCACGCTGTAGCTCGTGCCTGTTCCCGGGGGTATCGTCTGGGAGGATGGTGTGGTTGCCACCGAGAAGTCTGGCTGAGGAGCCACCCGAACAAACGTCGCCACTGAGGGCACTCCTGAGCTGTTCAAGAGAAACAGCATGTAGTAGCCGGGAGGAGCGATGTTGCCATTCGGAGGGGCCGTGACGGTCAGAGATCCACTCTGCGCCGTGAAGGACAACTCCACCTCACGCTGGTCCATCCCGAAGGCATGCGTCACGGTTCCGTTACGCAACAGAACGACGCGGTTAATGCTCGCGGCATCTGGAGTTTGCACTGTGAATGCATTGACGTAGGAGATGGAACTGGGCGCGCTAGTGATGGAGGGCCGAATCGCCGCCGCCCCGGTCGAGTCGAACAGATAGGGCGGTCGATAAATCTCCATCTGCTGCACGTAAGTACCGCGCTGAGGATTTCCGCCCGCAAGCCACACAGTAGCATCTGGGAGAAGCAGCGCCACCGAGTGGTACAAACGCGGATAGGCGTTCGCCCCGGCTGAGGAGAAAGTATAGTTGCCGGGATTGTTAGGGTCAGGTCCCAGCAGATCCGCGTTCAGGCTGGCCGTAGTCGTGTCTTCGTCATTTACGGAACCACCCACGGCCAAGACCCTGCCATCGGGCAAAATCACCGCATTCATCTCGATTCGCGCCTTGCTCATGTTGGGTCCGGATTGCCACGCTGGCGTAGGTGCTCCAAAATCGATGATCTCGCTCGTATTAGTGGCCGGACTGTGGCCGCCCATGATGATCACTTTTGGATCGTAGTTACTGGCGAGTGTCAACGGGAGTAACACTGACGTGCCGTAGTTTCGGGTTCCGCTGTAGATTGTTGTGGCGACATTCGTGTTCCACGTGGTCGTCGCTGGATCAAAAAGCTTAGAGGTTGTTTGCGCTCCGGAGTAGAACACCTTGCCATTGGGTAAAAGGTGCAAGCGCGGGTAGAGGTCCGGCGTCCAGGATGCGGGATACTGCTGGCTCCAGCCCGAGCCGATCGTGTAGAACTCCACCGCGGTGTTGGTGGCGCCGCTCTCGTTCAGGCCGGAAAATGCCATCACACGCCCGTCCCCCAGTGTCAGTACAGTGGGATACCAGCGGCCATGCGCCATGTTTTGAACGTCGGCGAAAAGAGGCTGCCCATAGAAGGGGTCATACTGGATGGTGCCGCCATCGATCAGTGCGCGGCCGTCCGGCAAAAGCACCATGCCATTGCAGAACTTGTCCCACGACAATGAAAACTGAGAGATTGCTCCGGCGTTCGGATCCCACAGCAACGCCCCAGAGTTATTCGAAGGACCATAGGGCGGGCCGGATGGACAACCTGCCTGAGATGGCGGGCAGTTTCCCGATCCCGCCACCACTAGCACTTTGCCATTGCTGAGAAGCGCGACATGGACAGGGTTGATGGGCATGAGAGAAGGCAGAGTGCTCCACCGCCCTTGCACGTTCGTTTGCGCCATGGTTATTGGCGCCCATATGGTGACTGACAGCGACAACGCAAGCGCATGACTTAGGCACGGGTAGACGCGGCGGCGCATGAAACACCTCAGTGCAGCCTACGGATGAAATTATTGGGGGATTGGGGAAGGCCTCCTACTCAACATTTCGCGACGACTACCGCAAAAGTGCGAGCAGGAGTCAAAAGCCTCCGAACATTAGCCCTATAACGCTGAAGTGTCAAGACAAAACGTGTTGACAAAACGTGTTGACAGACAAAACGTGTTGACAAGCGTGTTGTACAGGGAAAATATGGCAGATGAAAAATATTGCACTGGTGCTCTAGTGGCAGGTCCGCCCTCCGTTGAGTTTGACCACTCTGCCTCCTTTGCGGCTTCGCTGCCGTGCGAAGGTAAAGCGCTCACTGACTTGTGGTTTCCGTCATTGGGAATCGCTCCGTGGTGCGAGGTCAAACCTCGGGCGAAGCAGAGGTTTTGTTACGCGTCTTAAGAAAGTCCACGGGAAGAGAGTGAACCTCGATCAGGAGGGGTAGGTGTTTTGTGCCACAAACGAGAGCAACGGATTTGGATCGAAGCCGAGAGTGGACAGCAGGGGCGGATGCGCTTTGGCAACTCTCCGGTACAAGATAATGCAGCAGTCATAGAGGAGTACAGGCGGGATGCAATCCACAAACTGGAAA
>WNGH01011588.1_pt1 | contig 15546 bp, 15 predicted proteins | sample 5400631 | NCBI WGS metagenome assembly WNGH01 (sample SAMN13153373, study PRJNA577476) | soil metagenome | isolation source: 115 cm soil or saprolite under Garry oak tree replicate 1 | place: USA:California | collected 2016-06-15
GCCGGGTCACTCCGTCCGCCTCACCCCGTCTCCCACCACGCCACGATCCCCTGGTGCCCGCACTGGTTGCACGAGGCAACCGCGGGAATCACGTTGTTGCGGAACGGCAGGCGCGTGGCGCACCGGGGACACACGCCGTAGCGGCGCCCCACGTCGGCGCGCGTGCCGCGTGCAGGGTTGGCGTCCTCGCGCGTGCGGTATACCACCGTGAACCTGTCGGGCCGCTTGTCCCGGACTTCCAGTGCCTCCTGCGGCACGGTCACCCGCTGTCCCGACACCTCCAGCACGGCCCGCGTGACGCCGCTGCTCACGATCGGATACCACGCGCCCTGACGCAGCAGGCCCTCGTCTTCCTCGCGCTTGAGCGCGTACCACACGCGCGCCCAGCCCAGCGATTGGTCTCCCATGCACCTACTGATTGTCATTTTCGGCCCGCCGTTCCGTGATCTGGGTAACATTCCGGGTGCCCGAGCGTGGTAGCCGGGGGCTCTGCCGGACGGGTATATTCGCCTAAGCGGCGCCGCCGCACGCTGGTGGACGCTCGAGCCGAGGAATGGTTTCACGATGGCACGGCGGATGCGCAACCGCCGTCGCCTGGGACAAGGACTTTGCCAGGCAGATTCTGGACAAGATCGTCGTCTACTCGCGCTAAAGAGGACTATGCCGCCCATCATCTGGATCGACGGGACGTATCACGATCGCGCCTCGGCTAAGGTCTCGGTGTTCGACCACGGCCTGCTGTACGGCGACGGCGTGTTCGAAGGCATCCGCGTCTACAACCGCCGCGTGTTCCGGCTGGCGCAGCACCTGGACCGGCTGTACGCCTCGGCCAAGGGTGTGTGGCTCGAGGTCCCGCTCGCCAAGCCGGCGCTGCACCGGCTGGTGGAAGAAGCGGTCACGAAGAGCGGGCTCGATGAGGCCTACATTCGCCTGGTGGTCACGCGCGGCGTGGGCGACCTGGGGCTCGATCCGCGCAAGTGCCCCAAGCCGTCCGTCATCTGCATCGTCGACACGATTCAGCTGTGGCCGCAGGACCGCTACGACAAGGGGCTGGTGGCGCTCACCGCCGCGACACCGATCCACCACCGCGAGAGTCTTTCGCCGCGCATCAAGTCGCTCAACTACCTGTCGCACATCCTCGCCAAGGTCGAAGGCATCGCCGCCGGCGTGGACGAAGTGATCATGCTCGACGCGCAGGGCTACGTGGCCGAGGCCAGCGGCATGAACCTGTTCGCCGTCACCAACGGCACGCTCAAGACGCCGCCCGCCTATGCCGGCATCCTGCGCGGCGTGACGCGCGACGCGGTGATCGAGCTGGCGCGCGAAGCGACCTATGGCGTCGAGGAACTGCCCCTCAACCGCTACGACCTCTACACGGCGGACGAGATGTTCCTGACCGGCACGGCCGCCGAAGTGGTGTCCGTGACCAAGCTCGACGGCCGCGTGATCGGCCACGGCCAACCCGGCCCCATCACCAAGGAGCTCGCCAAACGCTTCAAGGCGCTCGCAATCCGCGGCGACTGATTACCACAACTATTGACAGGACTTAGGGTTAGGCCACATATTCTCGCGCCCTGGTTTGCGAGGTGATCCATGCCGTGGCGCGTGATCGCCCATGGTGATCAAGTTTGGCATGTGGACGCTTTGGCGGAGCGCCCGGCCAATACTGAGGCATGGCAGTTGGTACTGTCATTCCGATCGGCGTCCGAAGGCTCCGGACGCTCGTTCTGGACGCTGTACCCGCTCGAGGCGACCTCGAAGTCGTCACTCTTCATTCAGGCCGAGCGGATCCCCGACACAGCCATCTCGCAGCTCCTCGCTGAGCGGCTGGCGTGAGCTCGCTCGAGCTCCAACAGCTGCGCCGCGTGGCAGGGGCGGTGGCGCGGCTGCGCGGGGAGGCCGTCCGCGACGCGACCGTGCGGTCCGACCTGCGCCAGCTGAAGGTCGAGCTCGAGAGTGGGCTGATCCTGGTGGTATCGGCGGAGCGGGACGACCAGGGGCGCCCGCGCTTGGAGGTGGACGTGGTGGAAGGCCCGAGAGAGCTGGGCGTTCGTCAGCAGCTCGAAGTCCGGTTGGAGTAGCGGCCCGACCGTGACGGCGCCAGGGGCGGCGGGGTCCGGCGGGGTAGGGGCGGCGGGAGAACGGCTCCGCTTCCAGGACTTCCAGTTTGACAAGTTGGCGAACGGGCGGTGCCGCGCCAGGGTGGTGCTGACGTGGGCCGACGGGCGGCAGTTCACGGGGGAGTCGGACGGCGTGATTTCACAGGCGGGCGAGCTGCGGTGCTGTGCCGAGGCGACCGTGCGGGCGCTGGAGCGGGTGGTCCAGCCGCGCATGGGCTTCGAGCTGCTGGGCGTGAAGGCCGTGCGGGCGTTCGACGCGACGGTGATAATCGTGTCGCTGTCGGTGCGGCAGGAGTCGCGCGCCTCCCGCCTGGTCGGCGCCTGCCTGACCGAGACTGATGCCCCCCGCGGCGCGGCCCTTGCTGTGCTGAACGCCACGAACCGTATTCTCGGCAACTTCTTCGCCACCCGATGAGCAGGATCTGGCGGACTCCCCTGGTCGCGCTGCTGAGCGCGGCCCTCGGCGGCGCGCTCGGCGTCGCCTGCGGGGGCGGTCATGCGGGCCGTGCGGCCCTGATTGCCCCCGCCCGCGATTCGACGGCGCCGTCGCCCGGCGTCGATTCGCTCGCGGCACTGGCCGCCCGGCAGGCGCGCGACTCCGCGGCCGATCAGCAGGTGCTGGACAGCCTGCACGGGGCGCGTCCCCCCGCCGACAGCCTAAAGCAGCACGCGGCTCCGACCCCGCCGCTCAAGGGCGAGGACGTGGAGCGGGAAGCGGTGCGGCTGTTCGGTCCGGAGGGTCGCACGGCTATCGGGGCGGCTCCTACTGCCGCCCCCACCTTCGACATCGACGTCTCGAGCTTCGCCACCAACCGGCGGGTGCTCGAGTACCTCGAGTTCTTCCAGGTGGACTCGCGCGACCGGTTCGAGATCTGGCTCGCCCGGCTGGGCCGCTATGAAGGGATGATCCGCGAGCGGCTCCGCGCCAAGCGGCTGCCGGAGGACCTCTTGTACCTCTGCCTGATCGAGAGCGGCTTCTCGAACACAGCGGTGAGTCGGGCGAAGGCCGTCGGCATGTGGCAATTCATGGCGAGCACGGCGCGGCTGTACGGGCTCACGGTGGACCCGTGGGTGGACGAGCGCCGCGACCCGTTCCGGGCCACGGAGGCGGCGGCGAACTACCTGGCCGACCTGCGGGAGCGCCTGGGCAGCGTGTACCTCGCGGCCGCAGCGTACAACGCCGGCGTGGGGCGGATCGAGCGCGGCATCGGTCGCCTGCCGGGTGAGCAAGATTCGGTGGACGACCGCACGTTTTTCCAGCTCTCCGACCGCCGCTACCTGCGGCGCGAGACCCGCGACTACGTACCGAAGCTCATCGCCGCGTCGTTGATCGCGAAGCAGCCGCAGCGCTACGGTTTCCAGCCCGAGCCGCTGCCGGCGCTCGTGTTCGACGAGATCACCGTGCCCGACGCCACGGGCCTCGACGTCATCGCCCGGCTCGCCGACACGACCGTGGCGGCCCTGCTGGACCTGAACCCGCAGTTCGTGCGCGGCGTGACCCCGCCGGGGCGGAGCGTGGTGGTGCGGGTGCCGCGCGGGCACGGGACCCAGGTGGCGGAGCGCTACGACAGCCTCCCGGTGACCGAGCGGATCACGTTCGTGGACCACTACGTGTCGCGCGGCCAGACGCTGTCCGACATCGCGAAGCACTATCGCGTCAACGTTTCCCTGATCGAGAGCGCCAACCCCCGGATCCGGGCGCATGCGCTGCGGGTGGGCCAGCGGATCATCGTCCCGATGAGCGGGCGCGTGGTGCCCGCGTCAGCCTGGTCGGTGCCGCCGGAGCCGCACTACCGCCGCGTGTCGAGCACCGAGGCGAGCGCCGGCGCGCACCGCGTGCGGCCCGGGGAGACGGCCAGCGAAATCGCGCGCCGCTTCGGCGTGTCGCTCACCGCGCTCCTCAACTACAACGGGCTGACGATGGGATCGCTGCTAAGAGTCGGGGACCTGCTGAAGATTCCTCAGAAGCAATAAGACGTCACGGAGAGGCGTCACGGAGAGGCGCAGCAGAAAGGCGTAGGGGGGAACCCTACGCCTCTCTGCAACGTCTTTCCGCGACGTCTTTCCGTGACGACGTCTAGCTTTTTCTACGATATCCCTTCATCAAGGCCGTCGCATATCCGTTCTGCGGATCCTTGCCGGCGTCCAGCAGCTCCTGCACTCGACCCGGCCCACGGTTATACGCGAGCAGCGCCAGCCGCAGCTTCGCGTCGGGGTTTCCCTCGTACCGCTCCAGCAGGTCGCGCAGGTACCGGAAGCCCAAGCGCAGATTCGTGTTACGCTCGTAGAGCTGGGTCGTGGTGAGGCCCGGCTCGTACAGTCGCGCCGTGCTGGGCAGGACCTGGGTGTAGCCAATCGCGCCCACCTTGCTCTTCGCGTTGGCCTTGAAGCCCGACTCCACCCGCACCAGGCGGAACGCCAAGGCGGGATCCACCCCCTCCGCCAGCGACACGTCGTAGATGGCCGCGGCGAGGTCGGCCGCGATGCTGTAGTGGGTGGAAAAGTCGATGATCGCATTGGCGCGCTCGAGCTGCAGCCGCGCGACCGCCAACTCGCCGCGGGTCGCTTCGAGCGACTGCTCGAGTGAGCGCAGTTCGCCCACGATCGCGGGCGCCGTCAACGGCGTCGGCTGGTCGTCGGCGGTGGCCCGTCGAGCCCACCCGCCCACGCTGCTCACGAGCAGCGCGCCGAGCAGAATCAACCCCCCCTGCAACATCAACTTCTGGGTCTTCGTGTACATAGACCTCTCTTGTAAGTCCAGGCGGTCGCAAAACTGGCCCCGCCTCGTCAAGCACCCATCAATCGGCCGCATCGCGCCGCCAGTCGCCGTGCGTGCCGCCGGTCTTCTCCAGCAACCGCACCTTTTCGATCACCATGCCGCGGTCGGCGGCCTTCACCATGTCGTAGACCGTCAGCAACGCAACCGACACCGCCGTCAGGGCTTCCATCTCCACCCCGGTCCGGCCCACCGCCTTGGCGGCGGCCCGGACCCGCACCCCTGGCAGGCCCTCCTCCAGCGTCGCCTCGACCTCCACGTGGTCGAGGCCGACGGGATGGCACAGCGGAATCAGCTCCGCCGTGCGCTTCGCCGCGAGCGTCCCCGCCACCTCGCTCACCCCCAGCACGTCGCCCTTGGCCACCTGCTGCTCGGCGACGAGCCGAAACGCTTCCCGCGACATCCGGATCGCTCCCTCGGCGACCGCGGTGCGCACCGTGACCGGCTTCTCGCCCACGTCCACCATGCGGGCCCGGCCCGCTTCGTCCACATGCGAGAGCTTCATCCCGCCGTCCCCAAGTCGCTCCCCAGTACGGCCGCGACCAGCTGCGGGTTCAGGTTACCCTGGGCGAGCGTCCGGGCCTCGAGCACCTGCGCGATCGCCCGAACTACCCTGCCGGTCTCCTCGCCCGACCGGGCTTGCTCGCGCAGTCGCTCGAGCAGGCCGTCGAGCATCTCGGTGAATCCGCCGCGCGCCTGGAACGGCTGCTGTCCGAGCGCGAACGCGTACCGGCGCACCGGTCCGGCTTTCACGGCTGCGGCAAACCGCTCCGCCGCTTCCCCACCCCGGTCCTGTCGCTCCCCTTCTGCAAGGACCCTGCCGATGCACCCGTCGGCAGCTGCAACCCGTTGCGCAACAGCGCGTTGTCCCGTCACGCCGAGCTCCCGCTGAGCGAACGCTGCCACGATGCTGTCGGCAAGTCTTGCCACCCGAACCCGCACTACGCGAGACAGAATCGTCGGCAACAGGGCCTCCGGCTCGGCCGCCGTCAGCACGAACACCGTATTCGGCGGCGGCTCCTCGAGCGCCTTGAGCAGCGCATTCGCAGCCGCTTCGGTCCCTACCTGGGGGACCAGCCGTTCCGCATCGCCGATCACGAACACGTTGCGCTGGCCTAGAGCCGGCTTTAGCGCCAGCCGCCGTAACAGCAGGCGGATGGCCGCGATCCCATGGATCGCCAGACCGGACGCCGGCTCGTACAACGGCTGCTCCCGCCGTGCCGCCATCTCCGCCGCGAGCGCTTCCTCCGCCACATCGACCTGCTTGTCCGCATCTCCGCTCTTTTTCGAGGGCTCGAGCGGCACGAACCAATGCACGTCCGGGTGCGAGAGGTTCAGGACCAGCTTGCATTGCTGGCACTCGCCACACCCTTCCCGGACCTCACCCCCGGCCTTTCCCCCGGCTCGTTCACACACGAGGGCCTGTGCCAGCCATAACGCCAGCCGCTGCTTTCCGACTCCCCGGGGACCCTCAAATAGGAGCGCTTGCGGCAACCGGCCGGAGGCGATGGCGCCTACCAGCCGGTTTCTGGTCCCCTCATGGCCGTACAGGGGGGGTATTGGCATGGCCAGAATCTAGCCAGGGGCAGAAAATCGGGGGGATGTGGAAAACGTAAGAATATAATTTACAAATACTTGTGCTACTTTACCGGGTCTTGTGCTAGTGTAAGATGTTGTCGCTATTTGAATTACTTCATAGAGTGAGCACACACTCGCCAGATAATGCCCATTTTACCTATGTTTTCGCCATCTATTCGGGGCTCTGACGCAACAGTAGTCACTTCTGTGGTTGCGGCGCCACAACACTATTCCCTGCAACCAGCCGGGCGGCGGCATGCAGCTGATGCGGCTGGCCAACAACCACGAGTACATCGCCGGCGGCGAGCCGGAACTGGGGGCCCGGGGTGGCGACCTCTTCGTCTCCTCGCGCCACCGACAGCACCAGCGCACCCGTCTGGCTGCGCAGGCCCGTGGCCGCGAGGCGCTTGCCGGCCAGGGGCGACTCGGGAGCGAGCCGCATCCGCTCGATCGCCATCTGCGGGACGCCGGCGACGGCGTCGAGGCTCAAACGGCCCGCGGCGTCGCTGCGCAGCACCTCGTAGTGCGAGCTGCGGATCTCCTCCACCAGCCGCTCGATGTCCCCACGCGGGACGCCGTAGTGGGCGAGCACGCGGGCGAAGATTTCGATCGACGTCTCGAATTCCTCGGGGATCACGACGTCGGCGCCGAGCCGGGTCAGCTCCGGCATCTCCACGACGTAGCGGGTGCGCGCGATGATGTGGATGCGGGGGTTGAGCGCCCGCGCGACCCGCACCATGCGGCGCGTCGCGGCCGGATCGGAGATGGCCACCACCAGCATGCGCGCGCGCTCGGCGCCGAGCCCGCGCAGGATCTCTTCGCGAGTGGCGTCGCCATAGAAAGCGGGCTCACCGCGGGCGCGCGCCTGTCGCACGGTCTGGGCGTTCAGCTCGACGATCAGGTAGGGGGCGCGGATAGAGCGCAGCGCCGCCGCCAGGTTGCGCCCGTTCAGCCCGTACCCGGCGACGATCACGTGGTCGGTGAGCGGCTCCCGCACCGGCGTGAGCGCCTGCGGCCGGAAACCCGGCAGCAGCCGGTCGAGCGGAATCAGGCGCTCCAGGCCGTCCAGCAGGGCGGGGCCGCTCTGCAGCGCGAACGGGGTCACCAGCATGGTAAGCACCGCCACGGCCAGGAACGTCTGGTATAGCCCCTCGGGCAGGAGTCCCGTGCCCCGCCCCTGGCGCGCCAGCACGAACGAGAACTCGCCGATCTGGGAGACGGCGAGGCCGGCGAGCAGGGCCACGCGTCCCGAGTATCCCAGGACGGCCGGGCCCAGTGCGGCGAGCGCGCTCTTCCCGCCCATGATCGCCGCCACGCCTGCCACGGCCAGGGCAGGGTGGTCGCGCAGGAAGCTCACCTGTACCAGCATCCCCACCGTGACGAAGAACAGGGAGATGAAGACGTCGCGGAACGGCAGCAGCTCGGCCATGGCCTGGTGCCCGTAGTCGGACTCCGAGATCACCAGTCCCGCGAGGAACGCGCCGAGGGCGAGCGACGCCCCCGCTGCCGCGGTGCCGAGCGCAGTGAGCGTGCCCACGAGGATGACCGCGATCAGGAACAACTCCCGGCTGCGTGTCTTGACGATCTCGCTCAGCGCCCGCGGCACGACGGTGCGCGCCAGCACGAGCACGCCCGCGACCACGAGACCGGCTTTGGTGAGGGCCCATGCCACGCCCGCGCCCGCGCCGGAACCGCCGGCCAGATAGGGCAGGACGAGCATCATCGGCACGACGCACAGGTCCTGGAAGATGAGCATGCCCGTCGCCAGGCGACCGTGCGGCGTGTCGATCTCGCCCTTGTCGGCGAGTCCCTTCAGCACGATGGCGGTGCTCGACAGCGCGACGAGAAACCACGAGCACGGCGACCGGCCACGCGAGGCCGAGCCCGGCCGCGAGGGCGGCGCTCAACCCCACGGTGAGCAGCACCTGCGCGCCGCCACCGATCACCACCTGGCGACCCATTTCCCGCAGCTCGGCTGAGCGAGAATTCGATCCCGATCGTGAACAACAGCAGGATCACGCCCACTTCGGCCAGGCTTTCCACCTGATGGACGTCGGACACGAGGCCGAGCGCGTTCGGGCCGAGCAGCACACCGGCCACGATGAATCCGGGGAGCGCCGGCAGCTTGAGACGGTGAAAGACGAGAATGACGAGGAGGGAGCCGGCAAAGATGATCGCCAGGTCGCGCAGCAACAGGAATTGCATCAGGGCGCCTGGTGGTAGGTCATTGTCCAGGGCTCACTTGGGCACACATGTGACGGCGCGCACCCGGTTTGTGTGAAGCCCATAATGGAAAGCGGCAGCGTGGGATGCAAGCTTCACAGCTGCGCAGTACGCTCGAGCATTACCGCGATACGCCCTCGCGCATCATTTCCGGACCACGTCACGGAGTGCCATGGCTGGTTTGCGCACCAACCGGTTCAGACTGCTGCGCGAGGACGACTCGGCCCGCGACGCACGGCTGACGCTGTCGGAGGAGCGGCTGCGCGCGGCGCGGCAGCAGGAGGCGGTGGCACACCTGGGGCAGCAGGCCCTCGCGGGCGCGCCGGTGGCCGAGCTGACCGATGCGGCCGTGGCGCTCGCGGCGCGCGCCCTCGAGGTGGAGCTCGCCAGCCTGCTCGAGCTGCGGCCGGAGAGTCGCACGCTGCTGCTGCGCGCGGGGGTGGGGTGGCGGGCCGGTGCCGTGGGGCGGACGATTCTGCCGGCCGACGCCGATTCACACGCCGGATACGTGCTCCGCTCCACCGGCCAGGTGGTGGTGGAGGACCTCACCAGCGAGCGGCGGTTCGGGAGCTCGCCGCTGCTCTCGTCGCACGGCGTGGTATCGAGCCTCAGCGTGCTGGTGCACGGCAAGGAGCGGCCGTTCGGCATCCTCGGGGCGCACACCACGCGTCGCCGGGAGTTCACCATCCACGACGCGCACTTCCTGCAGGCGATCGCGAACGTGCTCGCGACCGCCATCGATCGGGCCCGCACCGAGGCGGCCCTGCGCTCGAGCGAGGAGCACTTCCGCTCGCTCATCGAGAACGCCTCGGACATCGTCACCGTGGTGGGCGAGAACGGCGTGTTCCGCTACGCGAGTCCCTCGGTGGAGCGCGTGCTGGGCTACGGGCCCAGCGACCTGCTGGAGCGCAGCGCCTTCGACTACGTGCACCCCGACGACATCGCGCTGGTGACGGAGGCGCTGGCCCGCGCGATCCAGCGTCCTGGGAGCCCTCAGGCCGCGCAGTTCCGCTTCCGGGCGCGGGACGGCTCGTGGCGGCTGCTCGATGCCGTGGGGCAGGCCCGGGCGGAGCGCGGCGGCTCGGCCCACTTGATCGTCAACGCGCGCGACGTGACCGAGCGGCAGCGGCAGGAGCGGGCGCTGCGCGAGAACAAGGAGCGGCTGCGCACGGTGATCGCCGGCGCGCCGCTCGTGCTGTTCGCGCTCGATCGCCATGGCGTGTTCACGATGGTCGAAGGGCGCGGGCTCGATGCCGTGGGTCTGCGGCCCGCGCTCCTCGTCGGCCGCTCCGCGTTCGAGCTGTACGCCGACCTGCCGCACGCGCTCGCCGACGTGCGACGCGCCCTGGCGGGGGAGACCTTCTCGTCCGTCGTCGACGTGTTCGGCGTCGTGTTCGAGACGTGGTACTCCCCGGTGCGCGACGGCGACGGGCCGGTGGCGGGCGTGATCGGCGTCGGCACGGACATCACCGAGCGCCGCCGGGCGGAGGAAGCGCTGCGCCGCTCCGAGGAGAGCCACCGGGCGTTGGTGCAGCACGCGTCCTACGCGATCTACCGCTCCACACCCGATGGGCGCTTCCTCACGGTCAACCCCGCACTCGTCGCCATGCTGGGATACGAGTCCGCGGAGCAGCTGCGCGGCGTGGATCTCGCGACCGATGTGTACGCGGACCCCACGGAGCGGGCCCGCATCCTGGCGCGGTTCGAGAAGTCGGGAGACGCACTCGACGGAGTCGAGGTGACATGGAAGCGGCGCAACGGCCAGTCCATCCTGGTGCGGCTCGCCGGGCGGGCGGTTCGTCGCGCCGACGGCTCTATTGAATGCTTCGAGACGATCGCCGAGGACGTGACCGAGCGGCGGGCGCTGGAGGAGCAGCTGCGGCAATCGCAGAAGCTCGAGGCGATCGGCCAGCTCACGGGCGGCATCGCCCACGACTTCAACAACCTGCTCACGATCATCCTGGCCAACGCACAGCTGCTCGCCAAGGCGATCCCCCAGACGCTCGAGCCCGCGCACGCCGACCTGCGCGACGTGATGTCGGCGGCCCTGCGCGGGCGGGTGATGGTGAAGGAGCTGCTCGGATTCGCCCGGCGCTCGCGTCTCGAGCTGCAGCCCATCTCGCTGTGCGGCCTGGTCCGGGACCTGTCCGGGTTCCTGCGCCGCATCCTGCCCGCCGACGTGGAAATCGTGTCGCACGACCGTGAAGACCTTCCCGACGTGCAGGCCGACGCGCACGCCGCGGAACAGATCCTGTTCAATCTCGCGACCAATGCGCGTGATGCGATGCCCGACGGCGGGGTGCTGCGGCTCGAAACGAGCCTGGTGCACCTGGCCGAGGAGCAGCGCCAGGCCTGCGGGGCGGTGCGGGCGGGGGCGCACGTCTGCCTCGCCGTGGAGGACACGGGGGTCGGCATGGACGCCGCGACGCGAGCGCGCATGTTCGAGCCGTTCTTCACCACCAAGGCGCTCGGGAAAGGCACTGGCCTCGGGCTCGCCACCGTGTACGGCCTGGTGAAGCAGCACGGCGGTGGTATCGAGGTCGACAGCGAGCCGGGCAAGGGCACGCGCTTCCGGATCTACTTCCCGCTCGCCGAGGAGGCGGCCGTCCCGGCCCCACCACGCTCCGGGGAGCCCGAGGCCCGGGGCGGCTCCGAAACGGTGCTCGTGGTCGAAGACGACCATCAGTTACGGCGCTCGGCCAAGCGGATTCTCGAGGAGGCGGGCTACCAGGTCGTCACGGCAGCGGATGGGCTCGAGGCGCTCGAAGCGCTGCGGCAGACCGCGGGCGTGCGGCTCGTGTTTTCCGACCTCGTGATGCCGCGGTTGGGAGGGCGTGCCCTGTATGACGCGGCCCGGCGCGAGGGCGTAACCGTCCCCTTCCTGTTCGCGAGCGGCTACTCGGATCTGGGTCGCGCGGCGACCCTCGACCCCGCGCTGCCGCTGCTCCACAAGCCGTGGATGGCGCCGGATCTCCTGGGTCGGATTCGCGAGATGCTTGATCGGAAAATCGGAAGTAACTAGCTGTCCAGTACGTCCCTCACTTTGCGCGCCAGCGAATCCGGCACGAACGGCTTTTGCAGGAAGGCGACACCCGCGTTGAGCACGCCCTGGCGGACCATCGCGTCGTCGGTGTATCCCGACGTATAGAGCACCTTCATCTCCGGCCGCGTCGGGGCGAGCCGCTCCGCCAGCTCGCGACCGCTCATCCCCGGCATCACGACGTCGGTGACGAGGACGGCGATGGCGCCGGCGTGCCGCGCGGACAGCTCGATCGCGCTGGGTCCGTCGGCCGCGTCGAGCACGGTGTAGCCGCAGGCCTCGAGACTGCGGCGCGCCAGCGTGCGGACGGGCGCGGCGTCTTCGACCAGGAGGACCGTCTCGTGCCCGCCCCGGAGCGCGGGCAGCTCGGGCGCGGGCAGCGGCGGCTCCGCGGCCCCGGGCACGCGCGGGAGATAGACCCTGACCGTGGTGCCCCGGCCGGGCTCGCTGTACACCCAGATGTAGCCGCCGCTCTGCTTCACGATGCCGTACACCGTGGCGAGACCGAGCCCCGTGCCCTTGCCCACCTCTTTGGTCGTGAAGAACGGCTCGAACAGGTGCGCCTGGGTGGACTCGTCCATCCCGGCACCTGAGTCCGTGACGGCGAGGCACGCGTAGTCGCCGGGGGGAAGGCGATGGCGCCGCTCGACCAGCTCGTCGCGCAGCAGCACGCGGGTGGTCTCGATGAGCACCCGTCCGCCCCCCGGCATGGCATCACGCGCGTTGACGACGAGGTTCAGGAGCACCTGCTCGAGCTGGCCCGGGTCGGCGTTCACGGCGCCCGCCTCGGCGTGGAGGGTGGTGGCCAGCTCGACGTCCTCGCCGATCAGGCGGCGCAGCATCTTGTCCATGTTCGCCACGACGCCGTTGAGCTCGAGCACCTTGGGGGCGAGCACCTGGCGGCGGCTGAAGGCGAGCAGCTGCCGGGTGAGTTCCGCGGCGCGCAGGCCGGCGTTGCGGATCTCGTCGACGTCCTCGCGGCGCACGTCGCCCGGCGGCGTGACCTGCAACAGCAGCTGGGTCGACCCCAGGATGGCCGTGAGCAGGTTGTTGAAGTCGTGGGCGATCCCTCCGGCCAGCTGGCCGACGGCCTCCATCTTTTGTGACTGGCGCAGCTGGTCCTCCAGGTGGCGCTGGGCGGTCACGTCGCGCGCCAGCACCAGTCGCGCGCGGCGGCCCGCGAACTCGAGCGGCCGGGCGACGAGGTCCACCTCGAACAGCCGGCCGTCCTTGGCGCGGTGGCGCACGCCCGTGCGGATGGCGCCCTCGTCGGGGCGGCGCGCCAGCTCCTGCTCGAGCCGACCCTGCTCCTCCACGGGCCGGATGTCGCGGATGGTGAGGGCCAGAAACTCGGCTTCGGAATACCCGTAGCGCGTGATGGCCGCCCCGTTCACCGCCAGAATGCGCAGCGTCTCGAAGTCGTACACGAACATCGGCTCGGGGTTGGTTTCGAACAGCAGCCGATACTTGCGCTCGCTCTCGTGCAGCTGCTCCTCGGTGCGCTTGCGCTCGATGGCCATGGCGACCTGGGTCGACACGAACTGCAGGATGTGGCGCTCCGTCTCGCCGTAGCGCACGCCCGGTGCGTACGTCTGGGCGACGAGCACGCCGATGGGTCGGTCACCGATCTTCAGGGGCACGCCCACCCAGTCGATGGACGGCGCCCCGATCAGCTCGACCTGGCCCCGGCGCTCGAGCTCGGCTTGCACCTCGGGTGTCACCAGCAGGGGCTCGCCCGTGCGCAGCACGTATTCGGTCAGCCCCTTGCCGGGCCGCTTGGCGGGGAAGTCGCTGTCGTACTCGTCCACGTAATACGGGAAGGTCAGCAGGTCGGACGCCGCGTCGTACAGCGCGATGTAGAAGTTCTTGGCCGGCATCAGCTCGCCCACAATCGCGTGGATCGCGCGGAACAGCTCCTGCAGGCTGCCCGCGGCGTGGGCGGCTTCGGAGATGCGATAGGTGGCGAGCTGGATCCGCTCTGCGCGCTTGGCCTCGGTGACGTCGCGGAAGCTCCACACCCGGCCCACGCTCTTGCCGCCGATGCGCTGCGGCTGGGACAAGCGCTCGAAGATGCGCCCGTCTTTGAAGACCAGGACATCGAAGCTCGACGCGTCGGGCCGGGCGTACAGGTCGCGCACCTTGGTGATGAACCCCTGAGGATCCGCCAGCTGCTCCAGCACAAATGCGATCGTCCGGGGGGCGTCCTTGGTCTCGAGGATCGAGTCGGGAATGCGCCACAGCTCGGCGAATTTACGGTTGAAGCTGACGATGTGACCCGCGAGGTCCACGACCAGGAGCCCGTCCGCCGTGGACTCGAACGTGGCGTTCAGGAGCGACAGGGTCTCGCGCAGGTCCCGCTCGGTCCGTTCTCGGTCGGTGATGTCCCGGTAGTTTACCACGACGGCGCCGATGGCCGGCTCGCTGAGCCGGTTCACGCCGACCACCTCGAGGCGGCGCCACGTGCCGTCCTTGTGCTGCGCGCGCAGCTCGCTCCGAACGACGTGCCCTGGCTCCTCCATCAGCTCGGCGAATAGCTCCAGCGCACCGGAACGGTCGTCGGGGTGGATGAGCTCGAACACGTTGCGGCCCACGTTCTCGGTAGGACCGTAGCCGAGCACGGGGGCGGCGGGCTGGCTGGCATAGAGCACGGTGCCGTCCGCGGCGAGCAGTGTAATGACCTCGCTCGAGTGCTCGAACAGCGCGCGGAACCGCTGCTCGCTCGCGCGGAGCGCCTCCGCTGCCTCGCCGCCGGGCGGCGCAGGGGTGGCGGGCTTGGCGGTGCTCATGGCAGTCCCGTCACGCCGCATCCGGGTGCGGGGGCGGCTCGTTCAGGACGAGCCAGTAGAGCCCCAGCTGGCGCACGGCCTCCACGAACTGCCCGAAGTCGACGGGCTTGCGGATGTAGCTGTTCGCGCCCAGGCCGTACCCGCTGACCACGTCCTTTTCCTCCCGCGACGAGGTGAGGATCACCACGGGGAGGAGCCGCGTGTTTGGGTTGGCGCGAATGCGCCGCAGCACCTCGAGGCCGTCGACCTTGGGGAGTTTCAAGTCGAGCAGCACGAGCTCGGGCGCGGCGGGCTTGCCGGCGTGGGCGCCGGTGCCGAACAGCCAGTCGAGGGCCTCGGCCCCGTCGCGGGCCAGGAGGATCTGGTTCTGGATGTTGTTCTTCGCGAGCGCGCGACGCGTCAACGCCTCGTCGTCGGGGTTGTCCTCTACCAACAGGATCGAACGGTCGTGCATGATGGCTCCAGCTCAAAGCGTGAAGTAGAAGGTCGCGCCGCGGCCGGGGGTCCCCTCGGCCCAGACCTCGCCGCCGTGGCGGTGGATGATCCGCTGCACCGTGGCGAGCCCGATCCCCGAGCCGGGGAACTCGTCGCTCGCGTGCAGCCGCTGAAACGCGCCGAACAGCTTGGCGGCGTACGCCATATCGAAGCCGGCGCCGTCGTCGCGCACGAAGAACGCCCGCCGCCCGTCGTGCGCCATCGCCCCCACCTCCACACGCGCGCGCGGGCGCTTGCCCGTGAACTTCCAGGCGTTGGCGAGCAGGTTCTGCAGCACGATGCGCAGCAGCCCCGGGTCCGCCCGGACGACCAGATCGGGGGCGATGGTGAAGCTGACCTCGCGCTCCGGATCGCTTTTCTGCAGCTCGGCGACCGCCGCGCCGGCGAGTGCGCTCAGGTCCACCTCTCGCACCTGCAACTCACCGCGCGTGACGCGCGACAGGCTCAGCAGGTCGTCGATGAGCGTCGCCATCCGTTGGCTCGCCGCCCGCACCCGCTGCAGGAAATCGCGGCCCGTGTCGTCGAGCC
>WNGH01011705.1_pt1 | contig 15545 bp, 18 predicted proteins | sample 5400631 | NCBI WGS metagenome assembly WNGH01 (sample SAMN13153373, study PRJNA577476) | soil metagenome | isolation source: 115 cm soil or saprolite under Garry oak tree replicate 1 | place: USA:California | collected 2016-06-15
TTGAATCCGCTTATTTGAACGTCGACGAGACTCGGCATGTAGGCGTAACGCGAGCAACTAGGAAATTACTGGCCGCTCCGGCGCTGTTTTCAAAAAGCTTCGAGAGCTCTTGACGCGCGATACACAATAGCGATGCGCATGGTGTACTTCCAATGACTTACAGTGCCGTCCGTGCTCTTCTATGTCGTTGAAAGTACTCTATAGTAAAACACTGCACTGTCACGGCAGAGGTCGCGAGTTCGAGTCTCGTCGTCCCCGCCATTTTTCCCAAACATCGTAGTTCCCTTCTTGCGAAACGCTCAGGGCAGACTTTGGGCACTCGCTCGTTTGTGCACGACGCGAGGCGAATTGTGCAGTTACACTCGGCAGCCAACTACGAAAGCACCAAGTTCCTTAGACCGGAACCCGGGCTACCCGCCCCGTTTTTATCTGTCCAGACGCCAAGTGCGAATGATTCCCTTGTTGACCAACTCCTTAGTCTTCGATTGCCTCAACACCGAGGTTTTTAAGTCGCTCGAGACCATCCTTCATGGCTTTGAGTTCTTCGGCGGAGTGCCCCTGCCAATTCAGGACCTCGCCTATGACACGAAGGGGATCCTTGGAGCGGTATGAAAGCGTAGGGTTACCCGGGTACTTCTTGTCAGTCAGATTGGGGTCGTCTTCAAAAGGGCCAGTCGCCTCCACCACGTAGATTCTGCCGGGGCTCTCACCAAGGGCGAGCTCGGCTCCCCAGATGGCCGCATTCAACGTGCCGGTCAAATAAATGTAGGCCGCCTTCTTCCTCCTACCGTAGTTAGAATTGTAGCCGGGCCTAATGAGATCCCCCGGTTTTAGGTCTACTTTGGTACCGTGGAAGAAACTTCGGCCAGGCAGTTGAGGTTCGATCACCTTTAAGTCTCCTGTCGATAGGTCGATGGCGAGCTAGCCCTCGCCACTTCGGTCGCAAAATTTCCAACCCACAACCCAACCCACAGAATACTGTGTCTTGTGCGATTTTTAACAACTTAGGGGGCCCTTGGCAGTCCCCGCGGTCTTGTATGTTGTTGTAGTGAAGCGGGTTTCAGACGAAAACCCCAACGCGGGCGTTGCCGCTTGGATTTACTTGGCCCATCCTTCGTTTGAACTACCTTGCTGGCACTGCTTCCAGAGGGCGGACATCGCGTCTAACCTTATCAGCAATCTCATCCTCGGCAACTTCCAGGTCATAGCGCGTTTGGAGATTCATCCAGAACGTCGGACTGTTGTTGAAGTAGCGCGCGAAACGAAGGGCCGTGTCAGCAGTAATTGCGCGTTTCTCGTTGGCGATATCGGCGATCCGCGTCACAGGGACGCGCAAGTCCATAGCAACTCTGTTCATACTTAGTCCCAGAGGGAGCATAAACTCTTCTCGGAGAATTTCTCCTGGATGCACCGGCTTAAGTTTCTTCGTCATCCTGCTGTCTCCTAGTGGTAATCCACGATCACAACTTCGTAGGCATGCCCATCGCGCCATTCAAAACAGACGCGCCATTGGTCATTGACGCGAATGCTGTACTGCCCTTTCCGGTCCCTTCGCAGGCTCTCTAGCCTGTTTCCTGGCAGCGTTGAGAGCGTCCGGATATCCTGCGCCGCATCTAGCATGTCCAGCTTCCTTAGACCCTGGCGCTCGATAGCTTTGAACCGGCGGACAGACTCTCGATGAAATAGGCGCCCGGTATCGGCGCAGCGGAAGGACTGAATCACAATCCAACACTATACTGCGTCGCGTTAAATGTAAAGTAGTACAGAACTCACAGAATTTGAGCGTCCTAGGAGCAAAAAAAATAAGTTGATTCAATCTGGGTACAATAAGGGGACGATAAGAAGTGACATGCGGTCCCTTGTGGTACCAATGAGTGTCCGCCGACACCGTTTGGTATCAATCGATTACATAACAGCGCCGCCCCGTCACGGCAGAGGTCGCGAGTTCGAGTCTCGTCGTCCCCGCCATTCTTTCTCTGTCAGGCCGCTCACTCAAATAGCTTGTAAGGTTCAACTCTCCCGCGGGAGACGTCTGCGAACTTTCCTCCCAGCACACAATTACACGAAGAGCGGGCCCACCCTTTGCAGAGAGCGCAAAGAAGGCCACCCGGGGCATGCGCGCGTGTTAAGGCTGTGCCACCCGCCAACTAACTGACATTGGATTACGCATGGGAACCTTGGTGCCGGAGACCGCGTATCTCTTGGTGCAGCCCGGGCAAATCGCCGGGTCGCGCGGCGACGTATATGTTAACTATTCGGACTTACTCGCTTGAAATGCGTACTCAACCTGTCTCGCCAAACATGATTTGGAGGCTCTAACATGCGCCGTGGACTCCTGACGCTTTTAATCGCTGCGATCATCTGGCTGCCGTTCCAAGCGAATGCCCAGTCGGTATTCGTGGGGATTGACGGGCGTGTCCTCACCCCTGCCGAGATCGACGTTACCATCACTCACGTGATCCAGGCTGCGGAAGTTCCAGGGCTTGCTCTTGCCTTGATTAGTCACGGCAAAGTCGCCTATCTGAAGGCCTACGGTGTCAAGAATACGTCGCCGAGTGAGCCACTGACTGTGAACTCCGTAATGGTTGCGGCGTCGCTGACGAAAGTTGCGTTCGCTTACCTGGTAATGAAGCTTGTCGATGATCACGTGATCGATCTCGACAAACCCGTGTACGAATATCTACTCCAGCCGTTGTCTGACTACCCTGCCTGGCGGAACATCGCCAACGACCCACGTTCCAAGCTGATCACGACGCGTATGTTGCTAAGCCATACAGCAGGGTTCAACAACGCGCGTTACTTTGATCCGGAACATCGACTGGTAATCCATTTCCAACCCGGCACACGGTACTCATACGGTAGCGAAGGCTACAGCCTTCTCCAGTTGGTCGTGGAGACGGTCACCAAGAAGTCCACGGAGGACCTCATGCAAGAGCGAGTATTCCGGCCGTTGGGTATGACGCGAACCAGCATGGTCTGGCAGCAAGGCTTCGAGTCCGATCATGCGAACGGCTACGACGAATATGGGCGCTCGCTGGGCATCCAAAAACGCAAGACCCCCCAAGGGGCCAGCTCTATGCAGACAACCATTACTGACTACGCCAGATTGACACAGGCGGTCCTAGTCGGTCGCGGTCTTCGCAACAAGACTCATGCGCAGATGCTGAACGCACAGATCCCCATCGTCTCGAAATTCGAATTCCCGCCACTGCAAACCGACACTACAGACGAGTACAAGGGCATCCAGTTGTCCTATGGCCTCGGCGTAGGTCTTTACCATACGCCGCACGGGTGGGCTTTCTTCAAAGAAGGCCACGATGAGGGCTGGAGAACCTACGTCGTGTGCCACCAGAACCAAGGCACCTGCATGGTGATCCTGACGAACAGCAGCAACGGGGAAGGCATATATAGTGCGTTGCTCAGGGTACTGCTGGGTGACACTTGGAATCCGATCGAGTGGGAGGTCCTTACGCCGTATGACAAACTTCCGCCGCGCAAGCCGCTCTCGGATCACACATCTGTTCAAGTTCCCCCGCCGTTTCTTGCAATGCTAGCCGGGCGATACGGCACGGAGAACGACGTTCTCGCTGTCGAGTCGGAGGGAGACCATCTCTCGGTCGTCGAGGATGGCAAGCCGAAGCGCGAATTTTTTCCTCAGACCTGGACGATCTTCTTTTCGAAGGACAGCGACGAAACTCTCACGTTTCACTTTGATATCGACTCCTGGGCTTTCCGGATCCTCCGAGAAGCGGGCGGGAAAGGCGAGCTGATTCCGAATCTCGAATGGGCGCGCTAAGGAGACGCCCGCAAGACGCGGGTTTTCCAACCCACAATCCAACCCACAGCACGCAACGTCTTGTACGATTTTGAACGACTTAGGCGGCCCTTGGCAGTCCCCGCGGTCTTGTATGTTGTTGTAAAACCTTTCAGGGGGCCGCTGTCACGGCAGAGGTCGCGAGTTCGAGTCTCGTCGTCCCCGCCATTTCCTCAGCGAACACGATTGGCGTTCCCAATGCAGGAGCGCAGCGTTCAGCCCGCATATCGTCAGTTTCGCTTAACCAGACCAAGGATTGACTACCGGAACCGAAAGATCCTCAAAATGCGATGTGTTTCGTGTTGCGAGTTTCGCGTGCGAAGCAAGCACGATGCCAGCGATCATTGTGTCGCGCAATTCGCCTGGACGTCCCTTCTTATGACGCACAGCCATCAGATCCCCAGCCTGTTGCGCGGCGGCTGTATCAAAAGGAGCGACTCGATTCTCGATCTTCTCAACAAGGACTCTCTCGAATGCCTGAAGTAGGGCCGAGCGTCGCTTCCCAATCGGCAGAATATGCAATCCGTAACGAATTTCAAGGATCGTGATGGAAGTTGTCCAAATGGATGTGCGAGGTTGCTTGTCGAGCCATTCGACAACACCCGTGTCAGGCGGGTGCCGCATGAGCGCAGAGAGAACGTTGGTATCGAGAACGATCATCGATCAAAGCGCGCAGGTTTGGTCTGGTATCCACGGAGTTCAGGGATGTCTTCTTCGAGTCCAACCTTGGCGAACAGCGAGGCGATCTCCGTGCCAAGACCTCCTGCAGCAGCATCTTGTTCATTTACAGCATTTCGGAGAATGTCCCGGACTTCTTCCTCCATGCTCCGTCCATGCCGCGCTGCGCGCCGCTGCAGCCGTACCTTAACGTCTTTCTCGATATTTCGTACGACAAACTGGGCCACATCTCCTCCTTCCCATGCGATATCATGATATCATCCTTGGTCGGGACTGAACAGCATTCTGAATCGGATTGCTCCGACGCCGTTGGCATCAAAATAGGAGCCCTATAACAAGGGCCGAGAATCGGCGAATCTGGGTGCAATTAGGGTGCAATAAGACTTCCCGAGGATTCCTTAGGGCGCCGAGAGTGGCGATCGGTGCCGTGAAATTACAACCAGTTACCTCTGGACGCTGGACTGTCACGGCAGAGGCCGCAGGTTTGCCGGATGTGATGTATCCGCGATGTTAGAGCAACCCCCCGGGAGGTTCGAAGAAAACCCGAGAACGAACCACTGACTCCTGCCAATCAAAAGGGCGGCTACACGAGCCGCCAAAACCACTTCGCGATGGAATCTTGGCCGTAGGTGGCGCTACTTCTTTTCTTCGGAAGGCGGTTGCGCAGGCGGAGTGGCCTGCGCCGGCGGCGGGGGCGTTTGCGACGAGCCGGACATGCCTTCCTTGAAGCTGCGGATGCCTTCCCCTAGGCCCTTCATCACTTCGGGAATGCGCCTGCCGCCAAAGAAAATCAATACAACGGCCAGAACAATCAGCCAATGAAAAATACTGAACTCACCCATGGAGCCTCCACGCGCCCCCCGACTGGGTCGGGACGCGCCCTATCAACCCTAGCGCAGTCTTTCGCGTGCGGCAAGACTGTCCTCGCGCGGGCAGCTATAGGATAACACGCTCGTCGCCCGCGCGGCGCGTGACCCGCTCGCGGTCCAGATATTCGAGCAAGGGTATGGCGTATTTCCGGGTGATCCCGGTCAGCTCCTTGAAGCTCGGCACGGAGATCCGCTCGCCCTTGGATTTTTTGTAGGTCGAAAGCTTTTCTTTCAGCTCGTCGAGCGCGCGGCGGTGAAAAATCAATTCCGGCGAGACCCGCACGAGATTTTTCTCGCGCAGCAGAATCTGCAGCAGCCGCTCCGCGCGTTTGGTTTCGATCGCCAGTTTGGCCAGCACTTCTTTCACGGAAGGAACGGCGAGCCCCGCCGCGGCAAAAGCCGCTTCGATTTGATCTTTGGCTTTCACTTCTTCCGGCTGCAGCGTGATTTCCGAGCCGGCCTTCTTGACCAATTCGCCGGGCGCCTCGAGCTTCCTTTCCCGGGTCAGCTCTTCCAGGGCGGCGCGAAAGGTTTCCGCCCGCACGCGCTTTCCGAGGCTCGTGCGCAAATCCTCTCGCAATATGCCCGGCAGGAGCGAGTTTTCCTTTTGAAATTTCTCGACCTTCTCCAAAATCTTGCTGCGCACTTCCGCAAAGAATTCCTCCGAAACCAATACCAGGGGGTCCCGGGAAACTGCTTTCACGCGGCCTTCGGCGGAAAGTTTCGCGGCTACCTCGCGGATTTCCTCATCCATCCACGCGGTGCGCGAGACGATTTCTTGGTAACCTAGGCCGAGAATCGCGCGTTTGGCGAGCGAGGCGAGAATGTCTTCGCGGCTCCCTCGCTCGAGTGTTGCGAGGTAGCTCGAGCGCCCCGTGTCGCGCAGCATCGGCCGCCGTGCCAGCGGATCGAGCACCACTCCGCCGCCCATCGTCACGACCGGCGAAAACTGCCGCACGATGAAGCGATCGCCTGGCAGCACCAGAATTTCGTCCTGCAATTTCAGATTCGCGAAGGCGCGCGAAGCCGGCTGCAATTCCTTCTGTCCGTGAAAGAAAACTTCCGCAACGGTCTCCCCCGTTCCCGCGTGAAAATGCACCCTGGCGCCCTGCTTCATTTTCCTTGCCGACCCGAGCAGCTCCAGGCGCGCATCGATGCGGCGCGTCTTGCGGAATTTTCCCGGTGTGGCGAGCACCATGCCGCGCCTTAGCGCGGTGTGCTCGATGCCCGCCAAATTGACGGCCGTGCGCTGCCCGGGCATGGCGCGTTCGACCGCTTTCCCGCCGGATTCGACGCCGCGCACGCGAAGCCGGTTGCCGGCGGGAAGCAATGCGACTTCATCGCCCGCGCCGACGGTCCCCGAAACGAGCGTGCCCGTCACCACCGATCCAAATCCCTTCATCGCGAACGCGCGGTCGATCGGCAAGCGAAAATACCCGGACCCGTCCCGCATCGCGACGCTCGACGCGGCATGGCGCAAAGCCTTCTTCAAATCGTCGAGCCCGGCGCGGGTTTTGGCGCTTACCGCGATCATCGGCGCATCTTCGAGAAACGATCCGCGCAAATACTCTTGGGCTTCGAGCCGCACCAACTCGAGCGTGTCGGTATCGACCAGATCGCTCTTGGTCAGCGCCACAACGCCGCGCTTGACGCCCAGCAGGCGGCAGATCTCGAAGTGCTCGCGCGTTTGCGGCTTGATGGATTCGTCCGCGGCAACGACCAGCAGCAGCACGTCGATTCCCGCCGCGCCCGCCAGCATGTTGCTAACAAACCGCTCGTGCCCCGGCACATCCACAAAGCCGAAGCGCACGCCATGCTCTTCGAGGAAAGCAAACCCCAAATCGATGGTGATGCCGCGGCGCTTCTCTTCTTCGAGCCGGTCGGGATGCGTTCCGGTGAGCGCTTCGACGAGCACTTGCCGTGGTCGATATGCCCGGCCGTGCCGACGATGACGCTTTTCGTTGCCGCCGGCTTCATTGCCGTAGCCATGGTGATCTTCCGGCGAAAATTCCCTTCCGCTCTCCGATGCTACTGGAGGGGAGATTCCGGCGTCAAACGGGGGTGCTACTTGGCTGCTACTTGGCGGCGGCAATTTCGTCGACGATCGACTGCGCCGCGACGCGCGGCTCGGCGGAGGCGAGAATCGGCCGGCCGACGACGACGAAATCGGCGCCCGCGCGAATGGCCTCCCGGGGCGACGCCTTGCGTGATTGATCGTCGGCGGAAGGTCGGAGCTCGGAATCGGGCGGACGCACGCCGGGAGTGACGATCAGAAAACCGTCCCCGCAGGCCTTGCGAATGGCCCTAGCTTCCTGGACCGAAGCGACCACGCCGTCTACCCCGGATTCTTTGGCAAGCAGCGCGAGTTTCACGACGCGCGACTTGGGCGTGCCGCCCACCCCCACCTCCTTCATGGCTTTCTGGTCCATGCTGGTGAGCATGGTGACGGCTAACAGGCGCGGCCGGTCCGCGCCCATGGGCACCCCGGCACTCACGGCCTGCGCCGCGGCTTCCATCATGGCTTTGCCGCCGAGCGCGTGGACGTTGAGCAGCTCGACACCGGCCATCCCCGCCGCGGAGAGCACCGCTCCGGCAACAGTGTTCGGAATGTCGTGATACTTCAGGTCGAGGAAGACGCCTCGACCGAGCGCCGAGATTTCCTTGACGGCGGCGGGACCGGCAGCGGTAAAAAGCTGGTTCCCGATCTTGAACATGCCCACAAGATCGGCAAGCTGCGTGGCAAACTTGACCGCGGAGGATAAGGAGTCGAAGTCGAGTGCGACAATCAGGCTGCTGCGGGGATGGGCGTCGAAGGTGGTCTGGGTCATAGGTGACCCCGACCTCCTTCGGGGTCAGCGCTTCTCAGGCAATTGCATGAGCTCGAGCCGGACCTGGCTCACTCCCGCATGGATCAAATCGAGGCTGCGGGCCACACGGTAGGATACATCAATTTCACGCCCTTCTTGGTAAGGCCCGCGGTCATTGATACGTACAAGTACAAACTTGCCGTTGCGGGGATTGACGAGGCGAACCAGGGAACCAAAAGGAAGGTTGGGGTGGGCGGCCGTCAAGGCTTCCGTGGAGAAGATCTCGCCGTTGGCGGTTTTGCGCCCGTTGAAGCCCGGACCGTACCAACTGGCGTTGCCCGCCCAGGTCTTAATCGGCTTTGCTGGCTGACTTAGGTGCGCTACCAGAGGCGCTTCCATCACCGGAGCGATGAGGAACATGAGAAGCACCCACCGAAACGCAGCCCAGATCATGAAGAGTCGATGTCTCATAGTGTGTGTTTTGTGCTACGAAACTACCAAAAACTGTAGCAGAAAAACCTCATTATGTCAACGGCTTTCTGCGATGGGTCGATCGCGTAACTCATTGACACTTAGTATTTTAGCTTCCATAAGCACGTTTGGAAGGGCATCGACCAACCTCTCACTGACCCGCGGGTCAGCAAAACTGGCCGTCCCAACCTGTACAGCCGACGCGCCTACCGAAAGGTACTCGAGCACGTCTTCGGCCGTCTCGACTCCTCCCAGACCTATAATTGGTGATCTGACGGTCTTCTTCGTTTCCCATACGAGCCTCAAGGTAATGGGTTTAATGGCAGGGCCAGAGAGTCCCCCGGTGGCGGAGCCAAGCCGGGACATTCCGGTGCGGAAGTCGAGCGCCATTGCGGGATAAGTATTTGCCACGGTCAGGGCATCGGCGCCGGCTTGCTCGGCCGCGCGGGCAATAAGTCCAATGTCTGTAACAAGCGGGGAGAGTTTGACCCATAGGGGCCGTTTGGCGGCCGCCTTCCGGGCGGCCCCCACCACTTCAGAGGCCAGGGAGGGGTCGCTGCCGAACTGCATGCCTCCCCTTTTGACGTTGGGGCAAGAGATGTTGAGCTCATATCCTGCCAGCCCCTCGGCACTTTCAAGGACACGAATCACCTCGACATAGTCTTCGAGGGTGTAGCCGAAGACGTTGGCAATCACGAGGGTATCGTAGTTCCGCAGTGCCGGCAGTTTCTCGGCCACAAAGGCGCGAACCCCTACGTTCTGGAGGCCGACGGCATTGAGCATTCCGGAAGGGGTGGGGCAAAGGCGGGGCGGGAGCGCGCCCTCAATGGGTTCCCGGGAAAGGCCCTTGGTCACGAAGCCGCCGAGGCGGTTCAGGTTGACGAGATGGGCAAACTCGAGGCCGTAACCGAAGGTGCCGCTGGCGGCGAGAATAGGATTCCGCAGACGCAAAGCGCCAATTTGCACGCTTAGATCAACGGCGCGGGCGGGAGTCACCTCGGGGAGGATAACACGGGTCGCGAGTTTAGGTCACCTGACGCGAGAACCCGCGACTAGTGAGGGGTGGATGAAGCCCGCGCCGCTTTGCTTGATTTGGCCGCGGGTTCTCGTTTCTTGAGGGCTTCGTAGAGGATATGGCCTTCCAGGGGGGCGAGCGTGACGCCGCAAAGGGCGGCCAAGGTGGGGGCGATATCGGCCGGCGTCGCGGACTCGAAGTATTCCCCGGGCTGAATGCCATAACCCATAAAAAGCACAGGCACGCGCTGATCGTAGGCATAAGGACTGCCGTGCGTGGTGCCGTAGGTGCGGATCGCGCCGGGCGCGGAAGAATCCCAGGGCCAGTACGGTTTGGGGACAAGGAGGAGGTCTCCGCTGCGGGCCGGGAAGAAGCTATTCGCTTGGGCTGTTCGGAGAGGACTCCGGGTCGCGGGGGAATCCTCGAGTTCTTCCCCCCGATAAACGGCGAAGACCCCGGGAACCGCTTCGATGGCCTTGAGCACGGCGTCAAGTGCGGCGGGATCCGACTTCAATTTGTCGTAGACTCCGGGAGCAAAATATACGTCGGTCGCGGAAATTTCCGAGATAATCGGCTTTGGGAAATGAAACGGCTCGAGAGCCGTTTCGATGTGCGCCTGCACCCCGGCGAGATTCAGCCAGCCGGCTTCCCGGCCCGACTTTACGAGATCGTCGGGAATGGGCACGACGCCGTGGTCCGCGCTGAAGGCCACAACATAGTTGCCCTTTCCGACGGCACCGTCGAGGTGGGAAAAAAGGGCGCCCAGATCCCGGTCGAGCCGCGCAAGAATGTCCTGGATTTCCCAGCTGCGCGGGCCGAAGGCGTGTCCCACATAATCTACAGAAGAAAAACTAACGGCGAGGAAGTCGGTGACCTCATGCTTTCCCAGTGCGAGCTTATCGACAGCGGTTTTGGCCAGCTCGGCAAGGTAGGTGTCGGCATAGGGGCTGGCCTGCCATTGCGAGTAAAAAAGCGGGTCGGCCTTGGTGCTGTCCGCTTTGCCACGGAGCGGGTGCGGAAAAGTTCGGCTGTAGTCGGCCGGGGGAACTGCGCCGATGGCCGCTTGCGCGTAGAGATACGATGAACTCGGCAGCAGCGGGGCCCATGTTTTTCCATAATCGCCCGAGACCGGATGGGCCTTGGCATACTCTTCGACAAACGGGGCGGCTGGAAAGGCGGTGGAAGTTGTCCAGGCGCCGACCGACGGGTCGAACCAGGTAACGGCGTCGGCGGTGCGGCCGCCCATGGTAATCGAGGCACGGGCTTTGAGGGAAAAAGTCACAACCCGGCTGCCGCCGCCCCATTGAAATTTCAATTCGTCGGCAAAGGCGGGCAGCAACATTTTGACCGCGCTATCGCCGCCGATCACCGTGGCCCCGGCATATCCCACGTTTTTCACGTTCGGATCGGCAGTGCAGGTCACGCTTTTCCCCAGACCGCGATCCCACCATTCATTGGAAATCATGCCGTGGGTCGTGGGAAGCGCTCCGGTCGAGATCGTGGCGTGGCCGACGCAGGTTTCCGTGGCGGCATAGGGATAGGCGGCGTTGCGGAACCAAGCGCCTTCGTCGACCAAGCGCTTGAGGCCGCCCGTCCACGCCAAGCGGAACTTGTCGACGTAGTCGGCGCGCATTTGATCGACCACCAAGAGCACCACCAGCTTGGGTTTCGGAAACGGCTTCACCGCGCGGGAGGGAGCCCGAGCCTGCCCGGCGCGGGAGGGCGGCATGAGCGTGCCCAGGAGCGCAAGCAGCAGGGCGGCGATTCGTTTGCGATGGTTCCCAGAATTCTTAGTGCGCGCCATGAACAATTCTGCCTCCCAAAACAGCGTTCGCGAAGTCTATCACGTCGAGTCGAGCCGCTGTTTCGGGAACGGATTCGCCCCGCGGCGGCCACCAGTGATACGATTACCCGACCCATGCGCATCGTCGAAAAAGGACAATTGATGTCGGCGGAGGAAATCGACCGCACGCTGCAGCGGCTGGCGCACGAAATCGTGGAAAAGAGCGGTGGAACCAAGCACCTGGCGCTCATCGGCATCGTGCGACGCGGCGTGCCGCTGGCACAGCGGATTGCCCAGGCCATGCGCGGGATCGATGGCGTGAACGTGCCGGTGGGGATCCTGGACATCACGCTGTACCGCGACGACCTTTCGAGGGTGGCTCCGCAAGCGGTGCTGCGCTCTTCCGATGTGCCGTTTGGCGTCGACAATATGGACCTGGTGCTGGTGGACGATGTGTTGTATACCGGACGGACGATTCGCGCGGCAATGAACGGCTTATTCGACCTCGGCAGGCCAAAGCGCGTGAGGCTATGCGTGCTCATCGACCGCGGGCATCGCGAGATGCCCATCGAAGCGCAGTACACCGGGCGGCAGGTGCAGACCAGCGACACCGAAATCATCGAAGTGCGCTTGCGGGAGGTTGACAAGGAAGAGCGCGTGATGCTGGTCGACCGCGTGGAATAGTTTTTGCCGTTTTCTTCCGGGCTATGAGTCACGACTTTAAGGCGATTGTCGGCGGCAACAACAAGGCCAGATTTTCTCACTACCGGGACGGGAATTTCTTCTATGTGGTGACGGTCGAAGGCCAGGCGTACAGCTTTCCGATTCCCGTAGAGGATGCCAAAGGCACCACCCTGTTTGCGGAGTTCAAGGCCATCACCCTGATGCGTTGGATTCGCAAAGCCCTGGAGGACAAGACCTTCCAACCCGCGAAGTAGCTCATGGTCGGCGGTGAGGGCAGCCTCCGGATTGACAAGTTGTGAAATTTTTCGGCACCCTGCTAGAATCTGAGTCGGGAAATTGACCTACCGCTTCCGCGATCTGCTCGCTCTCGAACCGCTCACGGCGGACGAACTTCGGTTTCTTCTCGACCAAAGCAAACCATTCCAGGAAATCCAAAAACACCCGCTGAAAAAGCTGGCGACGCTGCGCGGCAAGACCGTGGCGCTGGCGTTTTTCGAAAACTCGACGCGCACGCGCATCAGCTTTGGAACCGCGGCGGCGCGGCTGGGCGCGGACACCATGAATCTCCAGGCCGAGGCGTCGAGTATCAAGAAGGGCGAAACCTTGCTGGACACCGCGTTCAACTTGAACGCCATGAAGCCGGATTGCCTGGTGATGCGGCACGCGGCGTCCGGGGCGGCCGATTACGTGGCGCGGCACCTGGATATTCCGGTGGTCAACGCGGGCGACGGCACCCATGAGCATCCCTCGCAGGGGTTGCTGGACGCGCTCACGATTCGCGACCGGCTGGGCACGATCGAGAACCTGAACGTGACCATTCTCGGCGACATTCTGCACAGCCGCGTGGCGCGTTCGAACATTCACCTGCTCGGGAAATTCCGGTGCCGGTTCACGCTGTGCGGGCCGTCGATCTGGGTGCCGCGCGAGCTCGAAAAGATCGCTCCAGGGGTGCCCATCCGCTGCGTTTACAAGGTGGAAGAGGCTCTCGAGGACGCCCACGTCATCATTATGCTGCGCGTGCAGACCGAACGGCTCGACGATCCGTCACTTTCCGCCAGCGACTATATTTTGATGTATCAATTGAATGCCGAACGGCTGAAGCGGGCGCATCCGGACGCGATTGTTTTGCATCCCGGACCGATCAACCGCGGGATCGAAATTACCCCGGAGGTGGCCGACGGGGCGCAGTCGTGCGTGCTCGAACAGGTGACCAACGGCGTGGCCGTGCGCATGGCCATCCTGTATCTGGTGATCGCGGGCGCCTCGGAAGGCGGCGCGCACCCGGCGCTCGAGGCGAAGACGTCACCCTCGGAAGAGACCAGGAAATCCAAGGAATCCGCCAATGCTCGTGATTAAGAACGGCCGGGTGATCGACCCGGCGACGCATACCGATGCGCCCGGCGACATCCTTATCGACGGCGGCAAAATCGCCGAGGTGGCCGAGCCGGGAAGCCTCGGCCGAGACCCCGGCCGGGAGGTGTTTGACGCCACGGGCCTCGTGGTTGCGCCGGGATTTGTCGACCTGCATGCGCACCTGCGCGAGCCGGGCCAGGAATCGTCGGAAACCATCGAGACGGGAACGCGCGCGGCGGCGCGAGGCGGCTTCACGGTCGTATGCTCGATGCCGAACACAAATCCGGTGAATGACAATGCTGCGGTGACGAGGTTCGTTCTGGACCGCGCCGAGGCAACGGGAACGGTGCGCGTGTGGCCCATTGGCGCGGCCTCGGTCGGGAGCAAGGGCGAGGCGATTGCAGAGATTGCCGGAATGAAAGAGGCGGGCATCGTAGCGGTTTCCGACGACGGGAAGCCCATCTCTACGGCCAAGCTCGCGAGGCAGGTGATGGATTATTGCCGGTCGTTCGATTTGCCGGTGATTGAACACGCGGAAGATGTTTCGCTCGCGGGCGGCGCGGTGATGCGCGAGGGCGTGGCTTCGCTGCGGCTCGGTCTCCGCGGAATGCCGGCGGCCGCCGAAGCGGTGTGCGTGGCGCGCGACGTGGAGCTCGCGGAATTGACCGGCGCACGGCTGCATATCGCTCATCTTTCCTCAAAGGCTTCGCTCGAGCAGGTGCGCCGGGCGAAATCGCGGGGCCTGCGGGTCACCTGCGAAGTAACCCCGCACCACTTCACGCTGATCGATGAAGACGTGAGCTACGATTCGCGGTTCAAGATGAATCCGCCGCTAGCCGCCCGCGAGGACCGCGCCGCACTGCTCGAAGGCCTGGCGGATGGGACGGTGGATGCCATTGCGACCGATCATGCGCCGCATGAGCCGGCGCTGAAAGACGTGGAGTTCGACCGCGCGCCCTTCGGGATCTTGGGATTCGAAACGGCGCTCGCGCTCGCGCTCGAGCAACTGGTGCACCCGGGGCGGCTTTCGCTCGTGCGCATGGTCGAGCTGTTTACGCGGGGCCCTCTCGGGATTCTGGGCAGGGAGCGCAAGATTGCTGCGGGCCAGCCGGCGGATTTGACGATTTTTTCCCTCGATCGCGCATGGACTTACCAGGTGGAGCGCTCGCCGAGCAAATCGCGAAATTCGCCGTTCGACGGGAAGAAGTTTAAAGGCGGGCCGGTGGCCACGATCGTCGCCGGGCGCGTGGTTTATCGAGCGAACTGATTTGGCATCGGTTGACGCTTCTTGAGCATTCGCAAAATCCAAAAACCGGCGACACCGGCGGTCAGGTGCTTCAGTGTATGGCCGCTAAGGAGGTGACCGAGCGAATAGATCTGCCGGTCGGCTGACTCACAGATCTTGGCGACCACATACAAACAAGCAATCACGGCAAAGTCCGAGCTTCGCGTGTAACGCGGCGGCAGCAACAGCGCCAGGAGCAGAACCAGAACGGCGTAGACTTGCACTCCGGCGTAGAACCGTAAATCACCCCGGCCGCGGAGCTCGCTCGCATACCACGCGAGCACGCTCGAGATGCCCACGCCAAGGAGCACGGGCAGCAACCAGAGCCCGGCGGGCAAACTGATCCTTTCCGCGATCACCGCCGCCACCAGGGACATAAAAACCACGGTCATCGGCAGGCGGTCCCACACCAGCCGCGCGTTGTCCGGGGCGAGGTGATAATAAGAAGAGCCAAAAGCGGTCAAAAGAAGTCCCAGAAAAACGAAAACGTAGAACCATCTCTCGCCGGCTTCGATGAATGGTGCGCCGCAGGATCTTCCCCCTAGATACGACAAACCCGCCAGGCCGGCCGCCGCGAAAACGATGTTGGACGCCACGTCTAGGAAGTTTGGAATGCCAAGCCAACCGCGCTGATCGGCGAATTCGTGGTAAGAGAGCGGTTGCGCCGTGCGGGGGAGGAGCGCGACTGCAATCACCACGGCAACGGTCAAGGCCCATTGCAGGGAGATGCCGGCGCGGCGAGCGATCAAGGGAGCCTCGATTCGCGGGGCAGTATAACCTTAGTCT
>WNGH01011518.1_pt1 | contig 15543 bp, 21 predicted proteins | sample 5400631 | NCBI WGS metagenome assembly WNGH01 (sample SAMN13153373, study PRJNA577476) | soil metagenome | isolation source: 115 cm soil or saprolite under Garry oak tree replicate 1 | place: USA:California | collected 2016-06-15
CGGGGTGATGGCCGGCGGTCTGCTCACCCGCTACGTCGGCTGGCAGTACATGGCGGCCGGAATGGCCATGATCGGCGGCGGCATCTTGTGGTCAACCCAGGTGCCCGTGCACGGCCACTTCTGGGCCAGCCTGGCCGGGCCGTTCTTCATCGTCGGAGTGGGTACCGCATTTGCCTTTATCCCGGTCTCGATCGCCGCCCTGGCTGGGGTCGCCGAGCACGAGGCCGGCCTGGCCTCCGGGCTCATCAACACTTCCGAGCAGCTTGGCGGGGCGATCGGTATCGCCATAGCGTCCACGATCGCCGCCACCCACGCCAGCACCCTGCTCCACCAGGGCGCCGCACCAGCCGCGGCACTCACCAGCGGCTTCCAATGGGCCTTCTGGGCTTGCGGCGCCATCGGCCTGGCCGCGGTCCCGGTGACTTACCTCCTGGTCCGCCGCAACGAGCTAGCCACGGCGGTTGCCCGCACATCCCAGAAGCCTCAACCAGCACCTGCCGACGTCTAACCCAACCACCGCCTCATAAGCATCAAGGGAGTCCCGCATGCCAACGCAAGAACTTTCCGGAACGACGGCACTGGTCACCGGCGCCAGCCGGGGTTTCGGCCGCGCCATCGCCGTCGCCCTGTCCAAGCACGGCGCGCACGTGGCCGGGGTCGCCCGCGACCCCGGCCGGCTCGAGGAACTGCACGCACAGCTCGGCGGCACCTTCACCCCCGTCGTCGCCTGGGCGCGGCCGGAGTAGCCGCCTACGCCGCCAGGCAGGGCGTCGATATCCCCGCCTTCCTCGACCGCCTCGGCCCGGCGCTCACCCCGGAGCAGGTGGGCACCGCGATCGTCAACATTGCCACCGGCGCCGCCGATGACCGCGACGCGTACCTGCTCACCGCCACCGCCCTCAGCCCGGTGCGGTAATGCCTTCGTCGCCTCTTCGGCGGCCCGCCACTGCCCGGGGTCCCGAAGCCGGGGACCGTGCTCACCGGAACACCCGAGCCGAGCAGGGCCCTGGCCCGTCCGAAGCTGGGCCCGTGATCACGAGATCAACCAGTTGAGAAAGAGAACGACAATGCGCAAACTGATCGAATCGACCCTCGTCTCGCTCGACGGCGTCATCGAAGCGCCCGAACGGTGGGCCAACTTCGACGCCGAGGCCACGGCGTTGTCCATCAAGCAGCTGGGCAACTACGACGCGTTCGTCATGGGCCGGGTGACCTACGAGAAGTTCTTCGCGAACTGGGGCCATATCGCTGGCGACCCCTACATCGACCTCATCAACGCCATGCCCAAGTACGTCGCATCCCGGTCGCTGACCGAGACGGCATGGAATGCCACTCTCCTCGGGCCCGACCCGTCCAGCGCGATCGCCCGGCTGAAGGAGCAGCCCGGCAAGGACCTCATCAAGTACGGCACCAGCCGCTTCGACAACACGCTCGTGCGAGATCACCTGATCGACGAGTTCCGCTTCTGGATCATGCCCGTCGTGGCCGGCGCAGGGCAACGGCTGTTCGAGGACGTGGACACCTCCGGGCTCGACCTCAGGCTCACCGACGAGAGGAGGCTGGAGAACGGATCGGTGATCCTCACCTATGCGCCCGGCTGACCTCAGTCCATGGTCGGCGGGGCGGGAATGTCGTGCAATAGCAGGGGCACCCGTCCGGCGAACGGCAGCGGGCGGCGCGGCTCGACGCCCTGCCGACGCAGGCTCAGCGCCGGGCGCAAGCTGGACGCCAGCTTGTGGAAGGACGTGATCGCCGGCCTGCCGCCCGGGTACCGGTGCGTGGCACCAACCCTGCCGGGCGGATGTCACGCTCGTCGGCAACGACAGCGGAGGTGCGATCACCCAGATGCTCATCAGCGGCGGCGCGCCCTGGGTAGGGCGGGTCGTGCTCGCCTCCTGCGAGGCGTTCGGCAACTTCCCGCCCGGCCTGGCCGGCAGCACCTTTATCCGGCGGGCGTTCCTGCCATGCCGGATAATCCGCTGATATCCCGCCCGGCAGTGCTGTCGACGTGGGCGGGAATGTCACCCTCGTGGCGGTCGCCGGTCGTCAGCGTCCCGGACGGCTCGAACATCAGGATGGAGCCGCCAGGTGATGACGGCTTGTGCTCGGTGCCCTTCGGGACCACGAAGATGTCTCCGGAGCGCAGGGTGACTGCCCGCTCGCGGCCGCCGTCCCGCAGCGCGATGTCGAGCCGGCCGTCGAGTACCAGGAAGAACTCATCGGTGTGGTCGTGAGCGTGCCAGACGTGCTCGCCCCGGACATGCGCGATCCGGATGTCGTAGTCGTTGACCCGGCCGATGATCCGCGGGCTGTAGACATCGCTGAAGGCGGCTAGGGCCTGGCTCAGGCTGACGGGGGTGACTGTCATGCCTCTATCGTCGCAGCGCGCGCAGACGGCCACGGCGGGGGCGCAGGATGAAGGTACCGAGGCGGCTACAGGCGCGGCGGCCGAGGACCATGCCCTCGTCGCTGAGCGTCATCGGACGGCAGGTACGACTGTCGCCAGATCGCCGAATCGGAGCGCATACCCGACCTACATTACCGATGAGCCATCACAGCGCCGAATAAACCATTCTGCGCAGCCGGCGTCCTGCTCACGCCCGGCTCCCTCCTCGGCCTTGCCGGTCGCCTGGTGACCGCAGTCACCAGGCGAGGTCCGCGAGCGCATGCTCCACCGAGCCGAGCAGGTCGGCCACGTCCGCCATGACGTACCCAGGGCGTAGCCTCACCGTCGTGAACCGGGCCTCGCCCGCCAGTTGCTGCATCGTCCCGCGCTCGCCCAGGATGAGATTGCGCATGATCCGGTCGAGGAACCCGTCGACTTCTTCTTCGTCGTAACCACCCGGCGGGTCGTGCCGAACCTGGAGTGCCTGATCCGGTCGACCAGCTCGCGGACGGCCAGCGGAACGTCCAGGTCCGATCCGGGTCCCTGGACCAGGTGCGCGAGTTCACCGACCAGGCGATCGACGTCCCGCGGGGCGTACCCGGTGCGCCACGTCGTGCGGGGGAAAGTGACAGCGCGGACATCCGCCGGGGAGGGCGGCGCGCCGCCGCGCAGCTCCGCCAGGAGACCGTCGAGGAAGGAATCCACATCTGAAATGCGGTATCCAGGGAGTTCTCTTGCCAGCCAGTCTTTCGCGGTCTCCAGCAAGTAGGCCGTGCCACGATCAGCATCCACGAAGCGATCATCTCCTCCAGGCTGGCCGGCAGTCCAGGATCGTAGCCCGTGATGGAACTCCCGAGCATGGGTACCGTGCCGATTGCCCTGATCTGGGCCCGACTCAGCGTTCTGCGGGTACCGCCAGCCCGCGCGCATATCGTCCGGCTCTGCTCGCTGTGACGCGGCGGGTCGGTCCGGGGATCGCCGAGGACATCGTCGCAGAGACGTTCCTCGTGGCATTCCGGCGACGCGTTTCCTACGACGGGAGCCGCAAGGACGCCCGGCCGTGGCTCTATGGGATCGCCACCAATGTGATTCGGCGACATCGCAGGGACGAGGTACGGGCCTTGCGGGCGCTGGCGCGGACCGGTGGCGATCCGGTCTTGGCGGAGTCGTTCGCAGACCAGGTGGCCGGGCAGGTCGCGGCCTCGGAGATCTCGCGAGCGCTGGCACCGGCACTGGCTCGGCTGGACGCCGGGCAACGGGATGTGTTGCTGCTCGTCGCCTGGGCCGAACTCACCCTCGACCAGGTCGCCGAGGTGCTGGGCATTCCCCGGGGAACGGCCCGATCCCGTCTCAGCCGTGCCCGTACCAAGATCCGCGCAGCACTGACCTCGCTCGACAAGGAGAACGATCATGGATGAGCTGACACTGCTCGCCGAGATGCGCAAGGAAATCCCCGCCGATAGCCGGTATCCGGCCGCACAGCGGGCTCTGATGGCAGAGATCGCGGGTGATGGCCGTGCCCTCGCACCGCGACGGCGTGTCCGTAGGCCGATTCTGATCAGCGGGCTGCTGGCCGGGGCGGTCGCGGCCAGCGCGGTCGTCACGACCACCATGTCGGGCTCCGGAAACGACCGTCACGCGCCCTCCGGGGCCGTACCGCAGGTCCAGCTGGCCGCGGTGACCAGCCCGATGGCGCTCGCGGGCAACGCGGCCGCGCTGGCTCAGCACGCGCCGGTCCCGGCCGCGAACCAGTGGGTCTACGTCAAGCTGGAGTCGACCGTCTCGAAGGGGAAGCCATCGGGGGCGACGGAGCAGGTGCCCGGCTCGCACAGGATCCGGGAGACATGGACGCGGGTCGACATGTCCGCGACCGCCTACGTCAAGGGCGGCAAGGTCATCACGGTGATGAACACGCTTCCGCCGGGGGCCGAGATGCACCTCGAGGGCTGGCCTAAGCCGATCACCTACTCCTACCTGAACTCGCTGCCGACCGATTTCGAGGTCATCAAGCAGAACAGCCGCGCGGACTTCTCCAGCGCCGGGGACGAAGCCTATTTCGCGTCGGTCCTGGCACTGATGGAGAACTATCCGGTGCTGCCTCCCAAGCTCCGGGCAGGGCTCTACGGGGTGCTGGCCCAGCTCAAGTCCGTGCGCCTGGGACACCTCACCGATATCGCGGGCCGCAAGGTGCTCAGCCTCGACCACGTCTCGAAGAACGGCATCACGGAGTCGATCCTCGTCAATCCGACTACGTACGCCTACGCTGGCCGACGGGCGGTCGTGACCCGCAGCTCGAGCGACGCCGACACCGCCGGCAAGACGCTCCGCCTGCGCAAGGGGGAGCTCCTCGATGATGAGGCGGTTCTCGTCTCCGCGATCGTAAACACCGCAGGCGCACGCTCCTGACGTAGATCAGGGCCCGGCCATCATGACGGCCAGGCCATGTCGGGGTCCCGGTAGTCCTGGCGGAAGATACGCCAGGACGGGCACTGCTGGACGATCCCGCGGCCGCGCGTTACGGGCTGGAGATCAGCAGGCTCGCGGACCTGGAGACGGGCACCTTGTACCCGGTCATGGCCAGGCTCGAGCGGGTGGGCTGGGTGGAAAGCCGCTGGGAGGACCCTGACCTGAGCATCAGCGACGGCCGCCCCCGGCGGCGCTATTACCAGCTGACACGAGATGGTGCCGAGCAGGCACGGTGTGCGCTCGCAGACATCTCCCGCGTACGCGAGAAGCGTCGTGCGGGCCTTACCGCGCAGCCAGGCACGCTGGGATGGTCGCGGAGTTCACCCGGCTCCACCGGCTCAGGGGACGGCGGCGCCGGCTCAGGGCAGCCCGGGTAAGGGCGGCAGCCAGGTCGGCCGATCCCCGGGTCCTGGCCGTGAGCCTGGCGGACCGGCTGCATAACATGCGGACCTTGCAGTTCCTGCCGCAGGCCAAGCAGCTGCGCAGGGCCAGGGAAGCGCTTGAGCTGTTCGTCCCGGTCGCCCGGCAGCTCAGACGCCAACCTCGCCTACGTGTTCACCGTGTCCCCCAAGCGCGCCGACCCCGCCCCCGGCCCGCGGCCGGCTCCCGAACTGGCCCGGTACGACAAGATTCATACCGAACGGGCCGGCGATTCCGCCCCGGCCACCCCGCCTGCCCCCGCGGGCACAGCGCTCGGCGTACTCTCCGCGGTGCTGGACCACGACGGCCAGCAGCACTCCGCCACCCAGACCCGCGAACAGCACTACAAAGACCTCCTGCAGGCCGCCCTGCCGCAGCGATGGCTGGTCGCCTCTTTCGAGCATCATTGCGGGCCGCATGGCCTGCCGCGCCCGCACATTCACAATATTGTTGTCGCCTTGACTAGTGGGGTGTAGCGGCCGGGCCCGGGCGTGCCGGTGCGGTTGCGTGCTCGCGCCGCCGGAATTGCCTACAATGATTTGCGTCCGCGCGAGAAATGGAGCAGCCGTGGCACAGAAAGTGCAGACCCTGTTCGTTGATGACATTGACGGCAGCGCTGCTGACGGGACAGTCCGCTTCGGCCTAGACCGTGCCGACTACGAGATCGACCTGAACTCCGAACACGCCCAGGCATTGCGGGATGCACTGGCGGGTTATATCAGTGCTGGCCGCCGGGTCGCCGGCGGTGCCAGGCGGCAGGCGCGCAGCGGCCGCAAGGCGGAGGCGAGCGGGGTGAACACGACCGAGGTCCGCGAGTGGGCCAAGGCGCAGGGCCTTGAGGTAAAGGACCGCGGCCGGGTGCCCGCCGAGCTCGTGGTCAAATTCAAGGCGGCGGCTGCGGGCTAGCCGGTAACCGTTCTCCGCCAGAATTCCTCCGGCGGCTGGCTTTGCTGCCAGATCATCCCGGGATCACAGCCTCCAGGCCTTCGGGCGTCGTCCACACCGCGACCACCTCGCCAGCCGGCCCCACCGACGCGCAGACCCGGACCTCACCGCCCGCCGGCCATCCGGCGCCTGCGGAGTCAAGCCGAACGATGCGGGTTTACGTCCGATCGCGCCCTTGTCGGTATAGAGCCGCACGTATGCTTCGGCCTCCAGATTGATGGGGCACACTGGGGGACCCGGCGGCCGACAGGCGCGCCCAGGTTCCGGTCTGGCCCCCGTGCCGCGCACAGCGCGGCTTTCGTCTTAATAGGCGACAGTTCCTAGTCTGCTCGAGGTGATCGGTCGCGGGCACAGCAGGTCTCAGGACCAGCCGTCCGGCCTGGCCGTATCGTGCCAGTGTGGCTACGAGCTTCACCCAGTACCGTGGCTGCGGGTTCTGGACTAGAGATGCTGCCCTGGAGACAGTCCTGGCCCTGCTCGTCCTGGAGCTGGAACCGCTCGCCAGGCAAAACCCGGACCTGGACCCGATCCTGGATACGTGGACTGTCCAGTCGGTCGCCGGCTTCGGCGGGTGCGTGTCGGCAGGCCTGGACGAGCACCTCACGAGCCAGCCCGGCCTAGCCGGCATGGTCACCGCCGCCCTGCTGCGCATCCGGGACCGTCTTCCCGCAGAGGGAAGCATCGAGGTCACGTCGCCGGAACTGGCCAGGCGGGCCGGCCGCGTGTGCGCGGGGCATAGCTGGAGTGCGCCTGGAGCGCTGGTTACGTGGGCGGGCAACGTAGCGGACGCTATGCACGACCTGGTGGCCGGGCGCCTGCCGCAGATCCCCGGGGACTTCTGGTTCGTCGATGGAGACGGACGGCACACCCGCCCGAAGCAGCGTCCCTGAATACTCATTCGCGCGCGGTCTTGCGGTGCGCGAACTGCCAGGACTTTGACATGCAGGCGGCTCGGCGAGCCGAGAGTACGTCATCTGTCGTTAGGGATCTCGGATCTTGCAGCCGGTGGCTCAGGAGTTATGCCTCGGTCATCTCTTGCCGGGGCCAGCCATGGTTCGAGCGCCACGATGCCCGAAGGGAGTGAGGCTGCCCAGACCGCGATCTCCGGGAGAACCCGGGTGCTGTCGGACGATCACATCGCCGCCGACGGATGTGGCGCCGTTGCGGTGATCCTCCTCGGAAGGCGGCTATTTCCCGCCGGGCACCTGGTCCTTGACCTCGTCGTAGCCGACCTTGGCGGGTGCCTCGGCCGGCGAGTAGATCACGCGGATCACGCCCGTCGGAAACGCCTCTGTCGCCGTCATCTTCAGGTGGTACGGCGCGTCGCCGTCGTCGAAGAGCCTGCGGCCCTTACGCGCCGCCACCGGGTGCACGAGCAGGCGCAGCTCATCGACCAGCCCCGCGGCGAGCAGCTGCTGCACCACGGAGATCGAACCGGGGATGAGGATGCCTCTGATGCCAGCATCGGCCTTGAGCGTGGTGACGGCATCGACGAGATCGCCCTTGAGCAGCTCGGAGTTGCGCCAGGAGAACTCCAGCCGCTGGCGAGAGACAACCACCTTGCGTGCGTCGCCGAGTTGCTTGGCGAACGGTGCGTCGTCCCCGCCCGCCGCCTCGCGGCCGGGCCACGCTCCGGCGAAGCTGTCGTAGGTCTCGCGACCGATCAGCAGCACGTCAGCTGTGTCATAGTCCTCGCCGACGGCGCGGCCCATGTTCTCGTCGAAGTACGGGAAGTGCCAATCGAGGTCGATCTCGGCCACACCGTCGGCCGAGATGAACAGTGTAGAGATGACCTTTGCCATCGCGGTGATCCCTTCCAGTCAGGTGGTGTCGGTAGGTAGACCGGCGCAGCATCCTAAGCTCATCGGCCGGCACAAATCCGTCCCGACGCAGAGTCGGCATTTCGGGCTCGTCGTAATGCATCGGCAAAGACCGCAGCGTGGTATGCAACGACGCCGATCCCGCCTGGCCGCCATGGCTACCCGCGGCGCTGACCTGCCGAGCCGGCCGCCGGCCGTGATTTAGGCGCTCAGCCGGAACTCCGGTGGCTCACCGGTCTCGACCAGGCTCTTGACACTGGACAAGATCATCGGCCAGCCGGGTGTGATGACCTTCAGCAGCGACCCACCGGGATCAAGGCCCCGGTGTTTCACCGTCAGCCGCGTCACCTGGCCCATCGCGACGAAGTCGAACCGCACCACCGATGCGCACCCGCCGTTGCTCTCAAGGTAATCGGCCTGCAGCCACTCACAGGTCAGCCGCCGCGGATCTTCCTCCCCGGCCGGGCGGAACGGCATGCCGGACAGCCAGCCTGGCACCAGGGCAGGTTCAGCCAGTACCTCGCGGACCTGCTGCGGCGTAGCGCGCAGGTAGATATCGAAGGCCAGGCTCGTCATAGCGGGCACCACGACCGCTGACGGTACCTGGAGCACGAGAAAGTCTTCATACCTAGACAGCGCCACAATCGTCTCTCATGTCACACCTTCCGAGCAGGGCCGCCGCCTCCAAACGCAGCTGCCTCCGCCTGGCCGGTGCCGTGTCGGCACCCGCATGCTCGGTCAGGGCGAGCTTGGGAGCATGGACCAGCGTGACCAGCCGTGCTGAGCGGTCCAGGTTTGGTAAGCGAGGGCGCGGGAGGCGGTGCGGGCCAGGATTTCGGTGATCGCAGGGGTTTGCAATGCCGTGACGGCGCCGTCGGAGCTGCCCTTCAGGGATTGCCACGGAGTCCAGGGCGTCCCTGGCCTGGGGGAAAGCTGGACGGCGTGGAAGACGCTGAAGCCGAAATTTGAGTCCATGCAGAAGGCTTCGAGGTGGCCGCCATGTTCGCCGTTGATGCCGCTGAGCACGGCCGGGTCGGTGCTGCAGCCGTTCCGGGCCAGGCGGCCCGGGCCGCCCCAGCGGATTCCGGTCCCGGGCAGCTGCCAGAGGTGCAGCAGGTCACCGTCAGTGCTGCGGGCGAATACCTCCAGCCTTCCGTCCGCGTTCGCGGCGATGCCGGGTACCCCGGCGTAGCGCGACTTTCCTGGAGCCTGGGCCCAGCCTGCCCAGTGGCCGTTGAGGTAATAATCGTGCGCGAGCAGGCGGCCTGCCGTGGCGGCGAATACCTGCGGGTGCCCGGTCGCATCGAGCGCTGCGGCGGGCGGGCCGGCGACCGGGCCGCCCAGTGAGGTCCAGCCCGTCCAGGTGCCGCCGCCTGAGGTGGAAGACTGCGACACGTAGCCGACGTGGGCGTCGCTGAGGAGCGCGAATACCTCCAGGTGCCCGTCGGGCCAGGCGACTGCCGCCGGGCTGCTGCGGGTGATCGTCGGGCCGAGCGGCATGGGGCCCTGCCAGGACGCGCTTCCCGGCGACGTCTGCCAGAGCTCGGCAACCTGCCCGGTCTGCGCCCGGGCGAACACGATCAGGCGGCCGTCCTTCGCGGTCGCGACCGCGGGGTCGCCGGTGTAAGCCGGACCGCCCGGCAACGTGGTCCAGGCGGACCAGGAGCCGTTAGTGGTGCGGGCTGCTATCAGCGTGTCGTTAGGTGCCCGTGCGACGATTTCGGGACTGCCGTCGGCGTTGGCCGCGGCGGCCACCCGGAATTGCTGGCCGACCGGAGGCGCCGCGGGCGGGCCGGCCAGCCCGGGTGACGAACGCGCCGGCCCGGGTGCCGAACGCGCCGGCCCGGGTGCCGAACGCGCCGGTCCGGGTGCCGATCGGGCCGGCCCGGGCGGCGTCTGCGCAGAGTGGCTGGTGCACGAACGCGGCCACGGCCGCAGCCACCAGAGCCAGGCCAGCTACGGCCGCCAGGATCAGGCTGGCCCTGGCGCGGCGGTCCGCGCGAACGGCTCCGCCCTCGTCGTGGCCGGCATCTGCGCCCGGGGATGGAGGCACGAAGGCCGGAGCCCACGACTGGCCTGGCCCGGCGTCCTGAGGCCACGGCGCGCCGGAGGGATCGCCGGCCGTCCATGGCTCAGCGGGGACCGCCTCCGGCGGCCCGGCTGCTGGCCAGGACACCGCTGGTGCGCCGGCCGCCGGAACTGGTGCCGCCGCTGCATCCGGTTGCGTGTCCGGTTCTCGCCCGAAGCCGGGCGGCGCCGGCGGCGGCGCCTCCGCCGCTGGCGAGTTGCCCGGTTCCGCTGATCCGCCCGTGGCCGCCGGCAGGCCGGCGGCCGCGGGCGGGCCGGCTGTGACGGGCGCGTTCGCCGCGGCCGCGTCGAGGGCCCGGGCGATCTGGTGGAAGGCAGGCCGGCCGGCCGGATCGCGGCACAGCAGGGCGTTGACGATTTCATGCAGCGAACCGTCGCCGGCGAGGTGCGGCGGATCCTCGCCGGCGATCGCGCAGAGCGTCGCCCGCGCGTCATCGCGGTCATCGAAGGGACCCCGGCCGCATAGTGCCGCGTAGAGGGTGGCGCCAAGGGACCACAGGTCGGCGGCGGGCGTAGCGGGCATGCCGCCGGCTCGCTCAGGTGCCATATAGCCGGGGGTGCCGGGAACGATCCCGGCCCGGGTGACGGATGGATCGCCGGCCGTGCCCGCGATGCCGAAGTCAGTAAGCACGGCCTGCCCGCCGGGCGTGATCATCACGTTGCCGGGTTTCAGGTCCCGGTGCAGGACGCCGACGACATGCCCGGCCACGAGCGCGGCGAGCACCTGCCTGCCGATGCCGGCGACCCGGTGCGGCGGGAGCGGACCCTGCTCCGCGATCAGCCCCGCCAGCGGACGGCCCGTGATGAGCTGCATCACGATGTAGGGCTCGTCCCCGCCGGGAACGACGTCATAGACCGCCGCCACTCCGGGATGGTGGATCCTGGCCGCGGCTCGCGCCTCGCGCAAGGTCCGCTCGACCGCCTCGGCATGCATGCCGGCGCCGGCGGCGGGAGCCAGCGTCAGTTGCTTCACCGCGACCTCGAGATCCAGCAGCATGTCCAGCCCGCGGTACACGGTCGCGGTCCCGCCGCCGCCAATTGGCGCGACAAGCTGGTACCGGCCCGCGATAAGGCCGTCGCGGGTGAGAGCGGTCATGTCATGTTCCCCCATGAAGAGCCGGTCCGGCAGCACTCTGACCTGTTATCACCGTAAACCAGGACATATCAACACCAGGCGCACGTTCGCGCTTGTTAATACCATGCGCACAACGCGCTCAGGTTTGATAGCAGCTAGTAGCGTGCACGTCGCTCTACGCAGTGCAAGCTGTTGAGGCTCGATGGATACCGACAGCCCAGACGACTACGAGCCGCCCCCTGACAGGATTCCGAATCGGGCACCCGAACGGGCTCCGGTGGACATCCCCCGGCAGATCAGCCGGCCCCCAGGCTCCCAGCGCGGCGAAACCACCCTGCGGGTACCGGAATCCGCCCCGGCTGTGTCAACGGCTCGACCAGCGGAAGCAAACGCGCAGACCGCCCGCTATGCGCGGTCACCAGTGCCGATACCCAGCAACCAGGAATCGTCCATATCGGCGGCTGCCAGCTTCCGCTGGAGACGGAACAGCCTGCCCTGCTCGCGGGCGGCGAGGCCGGGAACGGTCAGCATCTCGCCCGTGGACAGCGCCGCGCTGACGGCGACTCCCCGGTCGATGCCTGCGACTTCGCCGGTTCCCGGTCCCTGCACCGGGTCCGGGATCACGGCGAACGCCACGTGCCAGCGGCCCGCGCGATCCCTGGTCACCCGGAACGACTTCACGTCATCCGCCACCCGGCGGGACCAGCGGAACCGCAGCCAGCCCGCCTTCGGCACGCGGACCACGCCAGTCGTGCGGTTCAGCCGCCGCACGTCGCCGGCCCTGACGTGCACGATCCGGAATCCCTCATCCCGCCCGGCCTTCCGCCACGACGGGCGGCGGCGCGTCCCGGCGAAGAAGGCCGCCATCGCCCGGCGAACCCCGGCATCTACCCTCGTCCCGGCCGCCACTGCGACTCCTGCTCCACCGCCAGGTTGGTGCCGCGTTTCCTCCCCGCCCGGAAGGACGGAGCATCCACGCTGAAGGTGTCCGGTGACAAGGCACGGGCCCGGCTGCCGGGCAGCCGGCCTGGAGCGGAGGCTTCAGGCGGTCGCGGGCGGCCGGGTGACCGAAAGCTCCGGCGGGATGCCGTGGTACGGCTCGATCTCGACGAGGGCCAGCTGGCCCGTGCAGCCCTGGCTGAGGGTGGAGGAGGGGCGGTCGGCGGTGAGCACGTTGGGGTTGCCGTGACGGCAAAAGCCCGGGTTGGCCGGGTCCGGGTCGTACCAGGCGCCGGTGGAAAGCTGGGCGATCCCGGGCCGCACCGCTTCGTCGACAGCCAGCCCGGCCAGGCAGGCACCCCGGTCGTTGAAGATCCGTACGAGGTCGCCGTCGCGCAGGCCGCGGGCTGCCGCGTCGGCAGGATGCAGCCGCACGGCGATCTTGAGCGACTGGCTGTGCGCGCCGACGTCCAGCTGGCTGTGCAGCCGGGACCGCGGCTGGTTGGCGACCAGCTGCAGGCCGAAGCGCCGGGCGGCGGGGGAGCCGAGCCATTCGTCCGGTTCGCGCCAGACCGGGTGGCCCGGGCAGTCCGGGTAACGGTAGCTGTCGATGGTTTCAGAGAAGATTTCGATTTTCCCGGTCGGCGTGGTGAGCGGGTGGCCCTCCGGGTCGGCGCGGAAATCAGCAAACGCCACCTGCGGCTCGCTGGCCACCGGCAGTTCGAGGCCGTCGCTTGCCCAGAACTCGTCAAAACCCGGTACTGCCCGCCCGCGCTCAGCCAGTTTGCCCCGCCACTCGTCATACAGGTGGCGCAGCCAGTCCATAGTGGTGCGGCCCTCGGTGAAGTCCTTGCCCGCGCCGAGCCTGTCCGCTAGCCCCGCGAAGATGGCGTAGTCGTCCCGGGCTTCGCCGTGCGGCCGGGTCAGCGCCGGCATCGGGAAAAACATCCGGTCGTTTTGCCCGGAGCCGTAGTCGTCACGTTCGATGGTCATGGTGACCGGCAGCACGATGTCGGCGTGCCGGGCTGTCGCCGTCCAGAACGGGTCATGGACCACCACCGTCGCCGGCCGGGCGAACGCCTCGCGCAGCCGGGCGAGGTCCTGGTGGTGATGAAACGGGTTACCGCCGCACCAGTACACCAGCCGGATGTCCGGGTAGGTCAGCCGCTGCCCGTTGTAATCGTAGGCCGCACCGGGATTCAGCAGCATATCGGCGATCCGCGCCACCGAGAAGATCATTCCCTGTGCAGGCGCCCATCTCGTCATCGGCGAATTGGCGCTACACCCATGACCTGTCCACGCAGGTGCAGCTGACGCGGGGCTCGACGTATCCGATCCTGGCCTGGGCCGGCCTGGACGTCGCGATCGCGATCGGGCTCGCCCTGACCAGCTGGCTGGCTTACCGACGCGACGCCAGGGCCGCGCTCGCCGCCACCGTGACCGCGACGCTGATGTGCGCCGATGGCTAGCTCGACCTGTGCACCTCCGCACCGGGACACCCGTTCGGCTACGCCGTCGCCGAGGCAACGGCCGAACTGATGGTCGCCGCCGTCTGCCTGGTCATCGGACTGCGCACCCAACAGGATGCGGACGGGCGGCCATCGGATGATCTTCGCCTGCCGGCTGGGGCGGCGGCGGCGCGGCGCGGCGTGCCGCTGTCGGCGCCGGGCCAGGGCCCGATGTAGCGAGGGTCGGGTGGCCAGCGTGGGGCGCCGGCCCGGTGCGGGCTTATTGACCGCTACAGCTATATGAGTAGAGTTACCGTTCATGCAGCGTAACCGTCCCCCGTCGCCACAGACGATCAGCGTCTTGCGGGCGTTGGCCGCCGATCCGGCTCGGTGGCGCTACGGCTATGACCTGGCCACCGAGGTGCACCTTAAGTCGGGTTCGTTGTATCCGATCCTGGTCCGGCTAGCCGACCGTGGCCTGCTGGAAACCTCCTGGGAGCCGGGCCGGGGCAGCCGGCCGCCCCGGCATCTGTACCGGCTGACCCTGACCGGCCGCGAGTTTGTGGCGGCGTTGACCGCCGCCCGCGTCGACCGGACGACCCTGAACCCGCACAACCGTTGGAGTGAGGCGTAATGCTCGGTGGCCTGTTCTTCGTCCCTATGTTGGGCCTGCTGGGCATCATGATCGCCCTGTACCGGCGTAACCCGCGGAGGTTCCTGGATGGCCCAACCGAGGACGCGCCGCTGCGGCTGATGCGCTGGGCGGTCGGCCTGCTGTCCCCGCAACGGGTCGAATGGGGCCAGGCCATGCTCGGCGAACTCGGCCACCTCGAGGGCCGGATCCGGCGGATGCGCTTCGCGCTGGGCTGCGTCGGTGCCGCACTCGTGCTACCACCATGGGGACGGGCCGCCGCCGGGGTATGGGCGATGATCGTACTTGCGGCCGGTGCCGTCGGTCTGTACGGCGGAATGGCGGCCCGCTACCGGCTCGGCGGCGGCGACTGGATCTCGGCAGCGATTTTGACCGTCTTCGTGATCGGTGTCCTGCTCGGCGCCAGCGCCCTGGTACGCCGGCCCGGTGTCGCGATTCCCGGCCTGCTTGGCGGCCTGTTCATCACCGTGACCTGGCTGACCCTGTCCGGGTTCACGTTCCTCGACCAGATCTTGCCGAATACCGTGCCCTGGCACCGGCTGGTGCAGGTGATCGTGGTGCCGTTCGTCGTGGGCGCCGCCGGCACCCTGTGGGGCCGTGACCCGCTCGTCGGAAAGCGCATCGCCCGGCTCGCCGCCATGACCGGCAGCCTCGGCCTGTTCGTGTACACGTCGATCGCGGTCGCCGCGATCGGAGGCGGCGGACCGTTCGACGAGGACGGCGGCGGGACCCTCCGGGGCACCATCAGCGACCGGCTAGGCAACAACCTGATCCTCCTGGCCTTCACCACCCTGGTCGTCGCCACCATCGGATGGGGCGGCGCCGCCGCGGCCGGCCGCCTGCTCCGCCGCACACCCCCACCGGCAGTTCCCGGCTCGATCAGCCCGGACTCCGAAACCCAGCAGGAGGCGTAACCCCGATGACCACACCGGACCAGCCGGGCCGAGCGGTTCCCGTACGACGCGGGCGCAGAACCGTGCGCATCGTGCTGCTGTGCCTCGTCGTGGCAGCGATATTGTTCCTCGCCGCCACCAGCTGGCTTAGCGGGCGCTGAAAATAGCCCGGACCCGGGCCGGCTTCTTGGCCGGCTGCGCGACACCGACCGCGAATGCATTCAATCAGGATGATCTGTACTCCGGAGCCTGCCGGGACGGCGATATATCTATGGGCGCAGTGTCGGCAGGCGCGAAGCCACGACACACCCGGCTCCGAGCTGATCGTCACCTTCCGTAACCAGGTTGCCTTCCCTGATGATTAGCGGAACCCGGCTCACGGATCCCCGCCAGCGGCCGACGGACCGCTGC
>WNGH01003248.1_pt1 | contig 15539 bp, 14 predicted proteins | sample 5400631 | NCBI WGS metagenome assembly WNGH01 (sample SAMN13153373, study PRJNA577476) | soil metagenome | isolation source: 115 cm soil or saprolite under Garry oak tree replicate 1 | place: USA:California | collected 2016-06-15
CGTGTTGAACGTCTCGCGCCGCCCGATGCGATCGGTGACCTGCGCGATCGCCTCGTGGGTCTTGCGCGCAAGCGGCCCGTCGCCCGGATCTTCGCCGTCCGGCTGCTCGGCGGCCTCGTTGACCACGCGCCACAGCCGCCGAACGAAGCGGGTCATGCCCTCGATCCCGCTCTCGGTCCACTCCATGTCCTGGTCCGCCGGCGCGATCGAGAGCATGTACAGGCGGACGGCGTCGGCGCCGTACTCGGCGACAAGATCATCCGGGCCGAGCACGTTCCCCTTCGACTTCGACATCTTCGTCCCGCCGAGTTGCACCCAGCCGTTCGAGAACAGACGCTCGAACGGCTCGCGGAAGCCGATCAGCCCGAGGTCGTTCAGTGCCTTGATGAAGAAACGCGCATAGATCAGGTGCATCGTCGCGTGGTCGACGCCGCCGATGTACTGGTCGACGGGATGCCACCAGTCGACGAGCTCGCGGCTCCATGGCTCCTCGCCGTTGTGCGGGTCGCAGTAGCGGAGGAAGTATCAGGAGGAGTCGACGAAGGTGTCCATCGTCTCGACCTCGCGCCGCCCCTCGCCGCCACAGCGCGGGCACGGCGTCCGCACCCACTCCTCGGCGCTAGCGAGCGGGGCGATCCCCTTCGGCTTGAAGTCCTCGACGTCGGGCAGGACGACGGGCAGCTGCTCCTCGGGGACCGCGACGATGCCACAGTCATCGCAGTAGACGATGGGGATCGGGCAGCCCCAGTAGCGCTGCCGGGAGAAGCCCCAGTCGCGCAGGCGGTAGCTGACGGCGGGCCGGCCGCGGCCGCGCTTGCCCAGCCACTCGACGATCGCGCGTGCGCCCTCGGGCGCGGGGAGCCCCGAGAACTCCCCCGAGTTGACCAGACGCTCGTTCTCGGTGTGCGCGGCGAACGCGCCCTCCGACTCCTCGGTCGAGTCGTCCGCGGGCTCGACGACGGGGACGACGGGCAACCCGTAGCGCTGTGCGAACTCGAAGTCGCGCTCGTCGTGGGCGGGCACCGCCATGATCGCCCCGGTCCCGTACTCCATCAGCACGTAGTCGGCGACCCAGATCGGGATCTGCTCACCCGTCGCCGGATTGACGGCGTAGCGGCCCGTGAAGACGCCGTCCTTCTCCTTCGTCTCGCGCTCCTCGGTCGAGCGAGCGGCGGTGTGCTTGACGTATTCGCGCACGGCGTCCTCCTGCGCCGTGCGGGCCGAGAGCTGCTCGACGAGCGGATGTTCGGGGGCGAGCACCATGAACGTGGCGCCGAAGAGCGTGTCCGCCCGGGTCGTGAAGACCGGCAGGTCGAGATCGAGCTCCTCGACCCGGAACAGCACCTCCGCCCCCTCGGAGCGGCCGATCCAGTTGCGCTGGATCGTCTTGGTGCGCTCGGGCCAGTCGATCGTCGCGTGGTCGTCGATCAGCGCGTCGGCATACGCGGTGATCCGGAAGAACCACTGCTCGAGGTTGCGCGCCTCCACCTGCGTACCGCAGAGCTCGCAGCGGCCGTCGATCACCTGCTCGTTGGCGAGCACGGTCTGGTCTTTCGGGCACCAATTGACCGGCGCCGCCTTGCGGTAGGCGAGTCCGGCCTCGAAGAACTTCAGGAACCACCACTGCGTCCAGCGGTAGTACTCAGGCTCGTGGGCCGAGACCTCGCGGTCCCAGTCGATCGCCCAGCCGAGCCGACGCATCTGGGCCCGGATTGCCGCGATGTTCCGCTCGGTTATCTCCCTTGGATGCCCGCCGCCCCGGATGGCGGCGTTCTCGGCCGGCAGCCCGAACGAGTCGAACCCCATCGGCCGCAAGACCGTGAAGCCGTGCCGGCGCCGGTAGTGAGTGACCACGTCGCCGAGCGTGTAGTTGAGCACGTGGCCCATGTGGAGGTTTCCCGACGGGTACGGGAGCATCTCGAGCATGTAGAACTTCTCGCGCCCCTCGCCGCCGGACGACTCGGGATTCGATACATAGAAGGCCCGCGCGTCCTCCCAGACCCGCTGCCACTTGGGCTCGATCTGCTGTGGCTCGTATCGATCCAATTTCGCCTCCGGAAACAAAAAAGCCTCTCGATCGAGAGGCCATGGGGAAGTTCCACGGCTCGCCGCCGCGTTGCTTCCCTGGACTACAGAAGCAGCTGCTCCATTGCGACGGACTGTAGCAACGCAGTAGCGTCACGTCACGTCAATCCGAGGAGGTATGCGTGGCCGAGTACACCGTCCAGAATTTGAAGGAAGTCGAAGACCAGGCGCCCAACTTCGGACTCTCGCCGAACCTCGAGGCGCGAATGGCACGCGTGCCGCTCGAGCTCCAGGAGTTCGGAATCAGCTACCAGCGCCTCGCTCCCGGCTTCCGCCTTCCCTTCGCGCACACGCACAAGAACCAGGAGGAGGTCTACCTCGTCGTCTCCGGCAGCATGCGGGTCAAGCTCGGCGACGACATCGTCGAGTTGAAGCAATGGGACGCGGTTCGCGTCCCGAAGGAGACGATCCGCTCGTTCGAAGGAGGCTCCGAGGGCGCTGAGATGATCGCGGTCGGGGCGCCCAACACCGGCCCGGGCGACGCTGTCGTCGAAGAGAACTGGTGGGTGGACTGAGCTAGCGGCCGGCGGCCGCTGCGGCGGCGAGGCCGGGCCTGACCAGCCGCGCCGGCCGCTTCAGGCCGGCGTCGTTGATGCTCGGGTTGAGCGGCTCCGCCAGCGGGGGCGCGCCGAACGAGGCCTGCCGACGCTCGGGGGGCGGCTCGCCGTAGAGAGTCGTGCGCTGGCGCGGCGTCCGGCCGACGGTGCGAATAGCCGCCTCCATCCCCTCGGGCGGCAGCTCCTGGCCGTGGCTCGCACCGGCTGCGCGGGAGATCGACTCGTTCATCAGGGTCCCCCCAAGGTCGTTGGCGCCGGCCCGCAGCGCCGCCTGAGCGCCGGCGACGCCGAGCTTCACCCACGAGGCCTGGATGTTCGTGATCCAGGGGTGGAGGGCGAGCCTGCCGACCGCGTGCATGAGCACGGACTCGCGGAACGTGGGCCCGCGGCGAGCCCGGCCCTGCAGGTAGATCGGCGCCTCCATGTGGACGAACGGCAGTGGGACGAACTCGGTGAAGCCCCCGGAACGTTGCTGCTGTTCGCGCAGGCGCAGGAGATGGCGGGCCCAGTTCCGCGGCCCGTCGACGTGCCCGAACATGATCGTCGTCGTCGAGCGCAGTCCGACCTCGTGGGCGGTCTCGTGCACCTCCAGCCACTGGCCCGTTGTCACCTTGTCTGGGCAGATCACCGCGCGGATCTCATCGTCGAGGATCTCGGCCGCCGTGCCCGGCAGCGACGCGAGGCCCGCGGCCTTGAGTCGAGCCAGATAGTCGCCCAGGGGCAGCTCGAGCGTGGCGGCGCCCTGCCAAACCTCGAGCGCAGAGAACGCATGGACGTGCAGGTCGGGCAGGACCTCCTTGATCGCGCGGCAGATGTCGACGTAGAAGTCGCCGTTGAAGGCGGGATGTATGCCGCCCTGTAGGCAGACTTCGGTGCCGCCGCGCTCCCAGGCTTCCTCGCAGCGGCGGACGATCTCGTCGAGCGGGACGAGGTACGGCGCGCCGCGCAGGTTGGCCGCTAGCTTGCCCTTCGAGAAGGCGCAGAAGCCGCAGCGGAAGTAGCAGACGTTCGTGTAGTTGATGTTGCGCGTGACCACGTAGGTAACGGCGTCGCCGCAGACCTCGCGGCGCAAGGCGTCTGCGGCTGTGACGACCGCGCCGAAGTCGTGGCCGCGGGCCCGGAAGAGCTCCGTGATGTCGTCTTCGGCGAGCTCGACCTCTTCGCGTACCTTCGCCAGCGCCTCGGCGACCGGCGGCGAGATTGACCGTGACGCTTCCGGCACAGAGCCATTACCCACCTGTGCGTCTGTGCCTTGTAGGCTCGCCGCGGGAAGGAAGCTGGGCGCGCCTTTAAAAGACGCAGCGGCCCGGGACGACGGGTTGTCGAGCTCGGAACCCTCCGGCGCGCCGGCCGCCCACTCGTCCTCGCGGGCGAGGCCTTCTCCGTCGGCGAGCGCGAGCACGTGCGGCGCGACGGCGGGGTCGAGCCAGCGATCGAGGTCGGCGACGTAGTCGGGGTAGACGGTGAGCCGCGGCGCCAGCTCGAGGCCGCGCGAGCGCGTCCCCTCGGCCAGCCGCTCCACCTCAGGCCACGGGGCTTCGGGGTTGACGTGGTCGACCGTGACCGGCGAAACGCCGCCCCAGTCGTTGATGCCGGCGTCGAGCAGGCGCGGAAAGTCCGCGTAGCTCAGATTCGGCGGCGCCTGGATGTTCCAGCGCGCGCCGAGCACGAGCCGCGCGACCGCACACGTCCACAGCAGCTCTTCGAGCGGCGGCTCCGGGGCGGCCGCCATCCGCGTCCCCGGCTTGGCACGGAAGTTCTGGACGATCACCTCCTGGACGTGACCGAAGCGCTCGTGGAGCTCGCGGATCGCGAGCAGGGCCTCGAGCCGCTCGCGCCTGGTCTCGCCGATCCCGATCAGGATCCCGGTCGTGAACGGGACGCGGGCCTCGCCCGCCGCCTCGATCGTCGCCAGCCGCGCGGCAGGCAGCTTGTCCGGCGAGGCCCAGTGGGGGCCGCCGCGCTCGGCCAGCCGGGCAGCCGTCGTCTCGAGCATCAGCCCCTGCGAAGCGGAGACCTCGCGCAAAGCGAGGGTGTCGTCGAGCGAGAGCACGCCGGGGTTCACGTGCGGCAGCAGACCGGTCTCGTCGAGCACTAGCCGGGCACAGCGCGCCAGGTACTCCAGCGTCGTCGAGCACCCGAGCGCAGCGAGCTCATCGCGCGCCACGCGGTAGCGAAGCTCCGGCTTGTCCCCGAGGGTGAAGAGCGCCTCGCGGCACCCGGACGCGGCCCCCGCGCGCGCGACCTCGAGCACCTCGTCCTCGCTCATGTACGCGCGCTCCCCGCGCCGCGGCGGCCGCGCGAACGTGCAGTAGCCGCAGACGTCGCGGCAGAGCTTCGTCAGCGGGATGAAGACCTTGGGCGAATAGGTAACGAGCCGGCCGTGGCCGAGCTCCCGCAGCCGCCGGGCCTCCCCCGCCAGCGACTCCCACGGCTCGTCGACGAGCCCGCAGGCTTCGACCGAGGCGAGTCCCTCACCCACGGCGTGAGCTTAGACCCTGTACGCCAACTCTTTGCGACCGCGAACGAACGGACGCCGCGGCAAAGCCGCGACGTCCTCCATGTCGGCGTCGCAAGCGACCGCCTCACCCACGGCGTGAGCTTACGCGCGGCAGAGCGGTCGGGAGCTACCCGACGCGGACGAGCGGACCGAAGTACACCCACTGCCCGTTGTGGTAGCGCTCGAGCCTCGCCTGTGTGATCGGGAAGCGGTTCGTGGCCGTCGTCTTGACGACGATTCCCGGGAGCACGAAGGGGTTGTTGCGCTCGTCCAGGTGGGTGACGGCGCGCATGACGCTGGCGCGGGTCGGGTTCTTGCCCGCGTGCTTGAGCGCGTCGACGAGCGTGAACGCCGAGGACATGCCGTAGACGTTGTAGTAGTCGGTCAGGCCCTCGCCGCCGTTGTACTTCTTCAGGATCGTCCGAAAGAGCTTGACGGCCTTGTCGTTCACCCAGCGCGGGTTGATCGGATCCTTGAGGAAAGCGAGCGAGATCGACCCCTCCGTCTGCCGCTTGCTGCTCGCGAGCGCGGCGATCGTCATCGTGTTCGAGGCGCTCGCGACGACGTTCACGAACACGAGCGGGCGCCAGCCGAGCAGGCGGGCCGACGAGTAGGACTGGATCGCGAACTTCGGCGTTGCGAAGATCATCAGCGTGTTCACCTTCTTCGACTTCAGCCGCGCGATCTGCGACTTCACGTCCGTGTCGGTGACGTCGTAGCCCTGCTTCGAGACGATCAGCTTCGCCTTCTTGCCGAGGCCGCGCTGGAGGCCGGCGATCAGCTCCTTCCCGTAGGCGTCGTTCTGGTACAGGATCCCGATCCGCGCCGTCGGCCGCGTCTTCGCGATGTAGCGCCCGTAGATCGCGGCCTCGCCCCGGTAGCTCGGCTGGTAGCCGATCGTCCACGGGTACTTCTTGTAGTCGTTGCCCCACGTGCTCGCGCCGCTCGCGACCAGCAGCTGCGGCACCTTCAGCTGGTTCAGGTACGAGCGGACGGCCAGATTCTGCTCGGTCCCGAGCGTGTTGTAGATCGCGAAGACCTTGTCGTTCTGGACGAGGCCGCGAACCTTCTCGATCGTCTGCGACGGGTCGTAGGCGTCGTCCTCGTACTTGTACTTGATGCTCCGGCCGAAGACGCCGCCGTGGTCGTTGACGTACTTGAAGTAGGCGTCGGCCCCCTTCGCGACCGCCGCGTAGGCGGAGGCCGGACCGCTGAGCGGCGTCGTCCCGCCGATCAGGATCTGCTTCGCGGTCACCCCGGGCGTGCTGGAGCCGCCCGCCGATGCGGCGGAGACGATCACGAGCGCACTGAGCACGCCGAAGAGGACCCTGGTCTTCCCCATAGCCCCCATTGAGACCGAGTCTACAGCCGCCTTGTTAGCGGCTCTGTCAACTTCCGGAGCAGGCCGCCAAGGCCGCCGGGGAGCAGGATCATCACCAGCACGATCGCGGCGCCGAAGAAGACCGACGGGGCTCCGGGGGCGTTCGAGAGGTTCGCGGCCCAGCCCGGCACGAACTGGATGAAGAGCGCCCCGAGCGCCATTCCGGCCAGCGAGCCGAGCCCACCGACGACCGCGCCGACGACGAGCAGGAGCGACTTGTCGAACCCGAACGTGCTCGGGCTGACGAACCAGTTCGAGACGAGCACGAAGAGCGAGCCGCCCACGCCCGCGTAGAAGCCGCTGATCCCGAAGGCGAGCGTCTTGTAGAAGCCGGTGTTGATGCCCGCGGAGGCCGCCGCGACTTCGCTATCTCGGACGGCGCGGAAGGCGCGCCCGACCCGGCCCCGCACGAGCAGCCACGCGGCGCCCGCGAGCACGAGCCCGATTCCCCAGGTCAGGTAGAACAGGAAGTCGTTCGTGGCAACCGACCGCCCGAGCACGTGGACGTGGCCGAGAGCGCCCGTCGAGCGGTTGAGCGCCTGGTCGAAGAGGTTGATCCCCTGGCTGCCGCCTGTCAGGCCCGAGAACCGCTTCAGGAGCGCCGGCATCGCGACCGCAAACGCGAACGTGGCGAGCGCGAGGTAGAGGCCGGAGAGCCGCCGCGCGGGCAGACCGAGCGCGAACCCGGCCGCCATTGCCACGAGCCCGGCGAGCGGGATCGTCCAGAGGTCGCGGAAACCGTGGTCGGCGGTCAGGATCGCGGTTGTGTAGGCGCCGACCGCCATCAGCGCGCCGTGTCCGAGCGAGATCTGGCCCGTGTAGCCCGTGACCAGGTTGAGTCCGAGGATCGCGATGAAGAAACAACCCGCGCGGGCAAACTCGGCCGCCTTTGCGTCGCTGAGCCAATGCGGCAGCACCAGCACGAGCGCGACCGCTGCCGCGGCGATGACGACCCCCGTTGCGACCCGTAGCACTCGGCTCATACGCGCCTCACCGCGGTCGTCCCGAGCAGTCCGGCCGGCCTGACGAGCAGGACGCCGAGGATCACGGCCAGCGCAGCAGCCTGGCGCAGGTCGGTGCCGACCCACGAGACGTAGGTGCCGAGCAGGTTCAGGAAGACGCCGAGCGCGAGGCTCCCGATCACCGCGCCGAGCGCGCTGTCGATCCCACCGAGCACGGCCCCGGCAAACGCGTAGAGCAGGATCGGCTGCATGAAGTTCTGGTCGAAGCTGCCGAGCGGGGGCGCCGCCATCAGCCCCGCGACCGCGCCGAGCGCGGTGGCGAGCCCCCAGCCGAGCGCGATCGTCCAGCTGACGCGGATCCCGGTCAGGCGGCTCGACTCGGGGTTCAGCGCCGCCGCCCGCATCGCCAGCCCGAGCTTCGTGAACCGGAAGAAGAGCCAGAGCACCAGCACCGTGAGCAGCGAGACGCCGATGATCCCGAGATCGGAGATCGAGAAGGCGACACCTGCGATCCGGATCGGCCGCGTCGAGAAGGCGTTCGGCATCGACTTCACCTCGGGCGACCAGATCCAGAACGCGGCACCGTTGACGACGTAGAAGAGCCCGATCGTGACGATTGCGATCGTCAGCACCGACGCCCGTTCGACCGGCCGGATCACGACTCGCTCGAGCGCGATCCCGCCTGCGAACGAGGCGAGCACCGTGACGACGAAGGCCGGCCAGTACCCGAAGCCATGCTGGGTCAGGGTCCAGGCGACGAACGTCGAGAACATCGCCAGCTCGCCCTGTGCGAAGTTGACCACGCCGGTCGCGCGGTAGATGAGGACGAACGCGACCGCGAGAATCGCGTAGATGCCGCCCGACGAGAGGCCGGCGACGACCTGCTGCGCGACTCCCGCCCAGTCGACGGCGAAAACCATCAGTATCCGAGGTAGGAGCGGCGGACCGATTCGTGCCGCTGCAGCTCCGCGCTCGCCCCCGCGACCGCGACGCGCCCAACCTCGAGGACGTAGGCGCGGGCCGAAGAGGCGAGCGCAAGGCTCGCGTTCTGCTCGACGACCAGCACCGACAGGCCCTCCTGCTCGTTCAGCTCGCCGATGACGGCGAAGAAGTCGGCCACGACCCGGGGCGCGAGCCCGAGCGAGGGCTCGTCCAGGAGCAGCAGGCGCGGCCGCTGCATCAGCGCACGGGCAAGCGCGAGCTGCTGCTGCTCGCCGCCGCTCAGGGTTCCCGCGGCCTGCCCGCGGCGCTCGGCGAGGATCGGGAAACGCTGGAGCGTACGATCGTAGTCGGCCTTGACCCCAGCCCGGTCGCGGCGAACGTGGGCACCGAGCCGGAGGTTTTCGTCGACCGAAAGCTGCGCGAACGTCCCGCGGCCCTCGGGCACGTGTGCGATCCCGACGCGGGCGACCGCCTCGGGCCTCCGGGGAAGCCGCTCGCCCGCGAAGACAAGGTCGCCGCTCGTTTTCACCGTCGCCGAGATCGCGCGCAGCGTCGTCGTCTTGCCGGCGCCGTTGGCGCCGAGGACGGCGACGATCTCGCCCTCGTCGACGGAGAGGTCGATTCCGCGCAGCGCCTGCAGCGCCCCGTAGCGCGCGGCGACGCCGCGCAGCTCAAGCAGGGGCATGCTGTGGCTGCTCGCTACCCAGGTACGCCTCGATCACGACGGGGTCACCCTGAACCTCTGCCGGCGAGCCCTCCGCGATCTTGCGGCCGAAATCGAGCACGTGCACCCGGTCGGCGACGCCCATGACCAGGTTCATGTGGTGCTCGACGAGCAGCACGGTCAGGTCGAACGAGCTGCGGATCCGGCGAATCAGCGTCCCGAGCTCCTCGACCTCCTCGTGGCTCAGGCCGCCGGCCGGCTCGTCGAGCAGGAGCAGACGTGGCCCTGAGGCAAGCGCCCGCGCCAGCTCGACTCGCTTCATCGTCCCGAATGGAAGCCCCGCCGCGCGCCGTTGCGCAACCGGCGCGAGGCCGAGCTCGGCGAGCAGATCGCGCGCGGGTCGCTCGCCGCGCGCGTGGCTCCCGACGAGCACGTTCTCGAGCACGGTCATGGTCGGGAAGAGCTCGACGTTTTGAAACGTCCTCGCGATCCCCCTGCGAACGATCCGGTGCGGCGGCGTGCCGAGCAGGCTCTTACCGTCGAAGGCGATCTCGCCGGAGTCCGGCCGGTAGAGCCTGGTGATCAGATTGAAGAGCGTGGTCTTGCCGGCGCCGTTCGGCCCGATCAAGCCTGCGATCTGGCCGCTCTCGACGCCGAGCGAGACGTCATCGACGGCGACGACGCCGCCGAAGCGCCTCGTCACGTGCTCCAGCGAGAGGAGGGCCACCGCGCCCTACCTTAAAACCGCGACGGTTTTTGCACCCGGCGGCGTCTATTCACTCGGGGGCATAACCCTGTGCGTTGTCGGCCAGTCAGGAGACCGTCACCGCCGCGGCGCCCCCCTGTTCATGTTCGGTCTCAAACGGACGGTGCCAGCAGCTCGCCGGGCTCGGTGACCGGAGCCTGGCAGGCGAAGCGCTCGCAGACGTACACCGCAGGGCGGCCGCCGACGAAGTCCTTGCCGGCGAGCAGAGGGACCTCGCCGGAGGGCCCGAAGGCGACGACCGCGTCCGGGTCGAAGCCGGCGAGCGCAGCCCTCGCAATCGCGTCCTCCGGCGAGCCGATCACGGCCAGCTCGCGCGGCGGGGCGAGGTAGAGGTCAAGCGCGCAGAGGGCATGGCCGAACGCGCTCGGCGCCCGTGGAATCGCGTCGCGGATCAGCCGGAAGACGCCGGCGGCTTGCCGCTCGAGCTCATCATCGCCCCAGATGCGGCCGAGGCGGAGTAGGACATACGCGAGCATCGAGTTCCCCGAGGGCGTCGGGTGGTCGTCGAACTCCTTCTTGCGTGCCACCAGCCGCTCGCCGTCGGCGGGCGAGAGAAAGAAGCCGCCGCGCTCCTCGTCGGCAAAGAGCTCGACGGCGAGCCGCGTGAGTCGGTTCGCCTCCTCGAGCCAGCGCAACTCGCCGCTCGCGACGTGCAGCTCGTAGAGCCCGTTGGCGACGTCGGCATAGTCCTCCAGGTACCCGGGATTGCGGGCCCGGCCGGCCCGCCAGCTGCGGTGCAGGCGGCCGTTCTGATCCGAAAGCGGGCCGAGCAGGAACTCAGCCAGCTCCCGGCCGGCCTGGACGAGCTCGGGGCGATCGAGCCGGCGGCCCGCCTCCGCGAGCGCCGCCAGCGCGAGGCCGTTCCAAGCGGCGATCGCCTTGTCGTCGCGCAGCGGCTTCGGCCTCCGCTCGCGGAGCTCGAACAGCCGGCGCCTGAGCGCTTCGTCGAGCTCGCCCCGCAGGATCGAACGGCCGTGCTCGAACGGCTGCAGCAGCTCGGCGGGCACGCCTTCGTCGGCCGCCCAGGTGAAGGTCAGCCCTTCGACCCCCTCGGTGTCCGCATCCTGGGCGGATGCGAAGCCGCCCTCGGGAAGCCGCAGCTCGCGGAGCATGTACTCGAGCGTCTGCTCGGTGACCTCGCGATAGCGCTCCTCGCCGGTGACGACCCACGCGTGCAGGTAGACCGGTGCAAGCAGCGCGTTGTCGTAGAGCATCTTCTCGAAGTGCGGCACGAGCCAGCGCTCGTCGACCGAGTAGCGGTGGAAACCGCCGCCCAAGAGGTCGTACATGCCACCTGCGGCCATGCCGTCGAGCGTGCGCGTGACGATCGTGAGCGCTTCCTCGTCGCCTGTCCGCCGGTGCCGGCGCAGCAGGAACTCGAGTGCGGAGGCGGGCGGGAACTTCGGCGCGCCGCCGAAGCCACCCCACTCCGGATCGAACCCACGCGCCAGGACGCGCGCCGCCTCGCCGAGCAGCGACTCGGTCAGCGGCTCGGCAGACGGTGAGATCGCAGCAGACTCCTGCAAGGCGTCGACGAGCGCCCCGGCCTGCCGGGCCACGTCCTCGGGCCGCTCGCGGTAGGCATCCGAGACGGCGACGAGCAGCTGTCGGAACGCCGGCAGGCCGTGCCGCGGCTCGGGCGGGAAGTAGGTGCCGCCGAGGAACGGCTCGCCCAGTGGAGTGAGGAAAACCGTCATCGGCCAGCCGCCGTGTCCGGTCATCGCGACGACCGCGTCCATGTAGAGCGAGTCGAGATCCGGCCGCTCCTCGCGGTCGACCTTGACGTTGACGAAGCGCTCGTTCATCAGCGCCGCCGTCTCCTCGTCCTCGAACGACTCGTGCGCCATCACATGGCACCAGTGGCAAGCCGCGTAGCCGATCGAGAGCAGGATCGGCTTGTCCTCGGCGCGGGCCAACTCGCGCGCCTCCTCGCTCCATGGGTACCAGTCGACGGGATTCTCGGCGTGCTGGAGCAGGTAGGGCGAGGTCTCGTCCGCGAGCCGGTTCATGCGGGTCCCTCCCACGTCCAGAGCTCGACCACGTTGCCGTCGGGATCGGTCACGTAGGCCGCGCGGCCGGACTCGCCGAAGTCCTCCTCATGGGGCTCATAGCCGTGCTCGCGCAGCCGCGCGACGGCGGCGTCGTAGTCGGCCTCCTCGATGTGCATCGCGTAGTGGACGTGAACACCACCGCGGCCTGCCGCGATCCCGACCTGCGGCGTCCAGAGCCCGATCCGGGTCCGTGCGCCGGCCATTACCCAGACGCGATCCTCGGAGCGCAGGGCGACCGGGAGCCCGAGCACGCCCGCGTAGAAGCGCTCCGCGGCGTCTAGGTCGAGCACCTCGAGCACGAGCTCGTTGACGCCGGTGACGGGGATCCCGCTCACGGCGAGACGACCGCGGAGACACCGGCGCGGTAGACCTGCCCCTCGAGCTGGCGGCCGAGCAGGGTCTCGAGCCACTGCGACACCTCGACGAGCGCGCCGAGATCGACCCCGGTCTCCACGCCCTCGCGCTCGAGCAGGTAGACGAGATCCTCGGTTGCGATGTTCCCGGTCGCGCGCGGCGCGTAGGGGCAGCCGCCCAGGCCGCCGATCGAAGCGTCGAGCACGGTGGCGCCGGCCTCGAGCGCCACGAGTGCGTTCGCGTAGCCGGTGTTGCGCGTGTTGTGGCCGTGGAACCCAACGGGTTTTCCGAGGGCGCCGACTCTCTCGACCAACGACCGAACGGCGGACGGCGTCGCGACCCCGATCGTGTCGGCGAGCACCAGCTCGTCCGCCTCCAGCTTGCCGGCGAGCTCGAGGACCACGCCGGGATCGACCTCGCCCTCGAATGGACAGCCGAAGGCGACGCTGATCGTCGCCGTCGTCGGGCGGTCGGCCTCGGCGAGAATCCGCTCGACGCGGGCCTTGGCCTCGGCAAGCGAGGCGTTGCCATTGCGCCGATTGAACGTGTCGGTCGCACCAAGGGTGACGTTCGCGCGATCGAGGCCGGTCGCCCGCAGGCGCCCGAACCCCTGCTCGTTGAGGACGAGCCCGGCGTACTCGACGCCGTCGCGCCGCTCGATCGCCGCGACCACCTCCTCGGCCCCGGCCATCTGGGGGATGCGGTCGTCGCGCACGAAGCTGACCGCCTCGATCCGCCGCAGGCCCGCGGCCGCGAGCTTGTTGACGAGCTCGGCGCGCACGGAAGACGCGAGCATGTCGGGCTCGTTCTGGAGCCCGTCGCGCGGGCCGACGTCGCACAGGGTCAGTGCCATCTAGAAACCGTACGCACTGACGTGCTCGGGGCGGACGCGAACCAAAAGGCGCCGCTCGCCGGGCTTCGGCTGCCAACCCTCGCCCGTGTACTTGCGCGCGAGCTTGTCGATGTGCTCTTCCGCGCCCTCGGTCGTCAGCTCTGCCGTGCCCCGGACGGCGACCCAGCGATAGCCGTCCTCGCGGTCGAGGACGAGCACGCTCACGCGCGGGTCACGCTCGAGGTTGCGCGGCTTCATCCGGCCGGCGGCGGTATTGAAGAGGACGCGCTCTCCGTCCCAGTCGATCCAGACGATGCTGAGCTGAGGCGATCCGTCGGGGTTCACCGTCGCGACGGTCGCGAAGTTCGGCTCCTGCAGCAGCCGCGCCTGCTCGTCGGTCAGACCGGCCATGCGCTACTCGTCGAAGCCGTATGCGTCGACCCTCTCGGGCCTGATCTTCACCGTGATCCGCTGCTCGGTCGGCGAGCGCCACGGGTACTCGTCCTTACCCAAGTATTTCTTGGCCAGGTGGTCGATCTGCTCGTCCGCGCCCTCGGTCGTCAGCTCGGCTGGGCCGCTGACCGAGACCCATTGGTAAGCGTTCTCGGGGTGCACGACGGTGATCGCCGCGCGCGGGTCCTCGCGAAGGTGCCTCTCCTTCGCCCGCCCGACCGCGGTGTTGAACGTCACGACGCCGTCCTCGGCGTCGACCCAGACGATCGTGTTGTGCGGCGAGCCGTCCTGCCGGAGGGTCGTCGCGGTGCCGACGTACGGGTTCTCGGCGATGAACTGGCGCTGCTTGTCTGTGAGCTGGGGCATCTGGCCTCCTGGGTAGTCGCTGGACGGAAACGCCGCCCGCGGCCGGCTTCTTCCCCACAAGAGGGATCTTGACGCTCTAAACCGGGAATCCCGGTTTGAGCGCGATCGCGCGGCCCCAGGTTCAGCGAATCGTCAGCGGCGTCCCCACGGGCATCAGCCGCGCCAGCGCCAGGATGGCCGCGTTGCGCATGCGGATGCAGCCGTGCGAGATGCGACCGGGGATGATCTGCGGCTGGTTCGTTCCGTGCACGCCGACGTAGCCGCCGCCCGGCCAGTCGGTCAGAGTGGGAGAGCGGGCGCTCGTTCCAAAAGCGATCGGCCCGTAGAAGGGGTTGTTGAAGCTGGTCAGCTTGCTGCGGATGTAGAACTCACCGCGGGGGGTCGGCCAATAGCTCTTGCCGATGCCGACGCGGGTCTTGAAGACGGTCTTGCCGCTGCGCTTGAGCGTCGCCGTCATTGAGCCGCGGTCGACGTAGAGATGCGTGCGCACAACGAACAGGCTGCTCAGGTAACGCGGCTGCACGTAGCCGATCGTGTTGTTCGGCAGGATCGGCAGGCGCACCTTGTACCAGCTCTGGCGGGGACTGATGTCGACCCGGGCGAGGACGAGCACGACGTTCTGAGTTCCGTCTGTCGTTCCCGTGGGCAGCGTCGTCACGATCCGCGCAGCGAGGCCCGGCTTGGCGCGGACGACCGCCCGCTTCATCACCCCAGCCCAGCGGGCAATCTTGGCGTCGGTCAGCTTGATCGTCCGGGGATAGAGCGCCGCCGAGCCAGCGCCGCCTCGGGCCACGGGCGCCAGCAAAAGTAGCGCCAGCACCAACGCAGCGACCGCGCCGGTGAGCGCGATCGAGAGGACGAACGGGCGATTCTCAGAAGCGGACTTGATCATTTGCGGGGTCCCCGGTCTCCCGGTCAGCAACTGGGGGCCGCCTTCCCGGCGGCCCCCAGTTTAGCGTCGGTTTGGATCGTTAGCCGGTCGCCTTCGGCTTCTTGTGCGAGACGACCTTCGGGACGACCTTGGGCACGAACGGTGCCCTGGCGGTGACCGCCGCGGTGTCTTGCGCGGTCAGCGTCGTCGAGCCGGCCTTGCCCGTGACGACCGCGACGTTGTTGAAGCTCGACCTGACGTCGGCCCGCGTGCAGCTGTAGCTGACCGAGGCGCCGGGGGGGAGGGTGGCAAACGTCCGGTTGCAGTTCGGCGAGAGCGCGTCCGTGACCGTCCTCCCGCCGGTCACCCACCCGGCGATCTCGATCGTCAAGGACCCGAACTCGCAGACGGTCAACAACGGGGGCACGGCCACCTTCACGATCACCGTCCTGAACACGGGTGACACGACGCTGACCGACGTGGCCGTCACCGACGCGCGCTCGCCGAACTGCAACAAGACGATCGGCACGCTCGCACCGGGTCAGTCGGTCAGCTACAAGTGCACCCGCCCGAACGTGACCTCGAGCTTCACCAACGTCGCGGTCGTCACGGGCAAGGCCGGCTCGACGACGCTGACGGCTCAGGACACGGCGCCGGTGACTGCGAGGGCACCGTTCGTGCCCAAGGTCGTGCCGAAGGTCGTCTCGCACAAGAAGCCGAAGGCGACCGGCTAACGATCCAAACCGACGCTAAAC
>WNGH01003249.1_pt1 | contig 15538 bp, 15 predicted proteins | sample 5400631 | NCBI WGS metagenome assembly WNGH01 (sample SAMN13153373, study PRJNA577476) | soil metagenome | isolation source: 115 cm soil or saprolite under Garry oak tree replicate 1 | place: USA:California | collected 2016-06-15
GCGGCGGCGGCCCCAGCGACACCGGCGGCTTCGACGCCGGCAGTGTCGACACCGGCAGTGTCGACACCGGTCTCGACAGCGGCGGCCGCGACAGCGGCGGCTATCCGGCCGGCAGCTATGACGGCGGGAGCCATCCGAGCGGCCCGCTGCCGACCGGCCCCTACCAGGGCGCGGCGTCCGCGGGCGGCGGCCGCGGGAGCGGTTCCGGCAGCGGCGGTCACCCGAGTGGCCCGCTCCCGAGCGGCTCCCATCGGGGCGGCCGGTCCCCGGGCGGGGATCCCGGCCGTGACGGCCATCCGAGCGGCCCCTACCCGAGCGGGTCCTACCAGGGCGGCCGCTCCGGAGGTGGCGGGGCACACTCCAGCGGCCCCTACCCCAGCGGCTCGTACCCGGGCGGGGATCCCGGCGGCGAGGGCCATCCGAGCGGGCCCTACCCAAGCGGGTCTTACCAGGGCGGCCGGCCCGCGGGCGGCGGGGGTCATTCCAGCGGCCCGTACCCCAGCGGCTCCTATGAGGGCGGGCGGCCCGCGGGCGGCGGTCCCGACAGCGGCCCTTACTCCACCGACCCACTCCAGGGCGGCCGGCCCCAGGGCGGCTATGACAGCCCCGGTTACGCCGGGGGAGGCCGCGGCCCGGACAGCGGTGCCGGGGCCGGCCAGGCATCTGGCCGCGGCGGGGGGCGCCGTGGCCGGTCGCCGGGCCACGCACGGGCCTCCAGGCCGGGCGTGCCGGGGCCCGCGGCCTCCGGGCCCGCCCAGCCACCGGGACCCGGCCCGGGCGATGACGACGGGGCGCTCCCGCCGCTGCCGCCGCTTCCGCCGCGTGCCTCCCGTCACGGCCAGCGGGACGATCCCGGCCGGGACCGCGCACCGGGCGACGACCAGGGAGAAGCTGACTGGTGAGGAGCCTGATCGCGAACCGGGCCATCTCGCTCGCGGTGGTGGTCGTGGCCATCGCCGCCGCGGCGGGACTGTCGGTGTGGAAGCACACCGTGACGTTCGCCGCGAGTACCCCGCAGCCACAACAACACAGTGCCCCGGTCAACACGGTGCTCCGTGCCTGCCCGGCCCCGGGCCTGGCCGGTGCGCCGGGGTCCCCGGTCGCGCTGATCGCCAGCCCGGCCTCGGCGGGATCGGGGAGCGCCGTGCTGAACCGGCTCGGCACCAGCACCGGCGCCCCGCTGGCCAGCCTCACCCAGGCCGGGACCCTGTCGATGACCGATGTGCATGCCGCGGTGGCGCCCGGCCACGGCAAGGCCCCCGCCAAGCGCAGGACCCCGGCCGCCAAAGGCAAGACGCCGTCCCCGTCCCCATCCCCGTCGCCGAGCGGCCAGCCGGTGGTCACCACCCCGGCGGCGGGGGGCGTGGTGATCCAGGCGACCGGGGCGATGGCCCGCGGGCTTGAGGCCGAGCAGGTACTGCCCGGCGGAAAGATCTCCGCGCGGTGCAGCGCCCCGGGCACCGACTTCTGGTTCGTCGGCCCGGGCGCCTTCCCCGTCGGGCACATCCAGCTTTACCTGATGAACGTGGGCAGCGAGCCCGCCGACGTGGACGTGGAGGCGTTCACCGACGCGGGGCCGCTGCAAGGCAGTCCCGACACCGGGGTGGCCGTGGCACCGCACAGCATGGTCACCCAGTCCCTGTCGCACCTGCTGCACGGGACGCGGATGATCGCGGTGAACGTCCGGACCAGCGTCGGCCAGGTCGTGGCCGCGGTCGAGGAGACCACCGGCCGCGCGCACAGCGGGGCATGGCTGCCCGTGTCCGGGACGCCGGGGACCCGCATCGTCATCCCCGGCATGCCGCCCACCGCGGGCACCAGGCAACTGTTCATCACCGTGCCCGGCACGCAGGACGCGCACGTCACGCTGAGCGCGGTCACGAGCAAGGGCTCCTACCACCCCACGGGCGGCGGTGGCCTGGACATCCCCGGCGGCTCGGTGGCCCAGATATCGCTGACGTCGCTGTCGGCCATCTATGGCGCGGTCCAGGTCTCGTCCAACGTCCCGGTCACCGCGTCGCTGATGACCCCGGGCGGCCCGAAGGGAACCCCCGGCGTCTTCACCGCCGCCGCCCCGGCCCTTCAGGAACAGGGCGTGGTCGCCGTCAACGTGGCCGGGGGAGGGGCCGTGTCCTCGCTGGTGCTGTCGGCACCGTGGCGCGGTGCCCGGGTCCGGGTCACGGAGATCGGCGCGGGCGGCGACCAGGCGGCACCGGGCAGCGTCGTGACCGTCCCGGCTCACCACAGCGTGCTGCAGCAGCTCGCCGCGCCCGCCGGGGCGCACCGCGGGTCCGCCTTCGCGCTCCTCGTCACGCCGCTGCCAGGGTCTGGGCCGGTGTACGCCGGGCGCATCGTCATGAGCAGCGGGAAGGGCGGCGCCCTGCTATCGGTCCTGCCGGTGTCCAGTGCGCTGACCGTGGTGCCGCTTCCGGACGTGCAAGGCGCGCTGGTCACCCCCGGGCACTAGCCAGCCACCACCTCGATATCGCCGCTGGCCGCACCCGGGTAACAACCGGTCAGTTTCCAAGAAGCCGTCGGCGCGGCGACTCCCTACCATGAGAGTCGTCCCCATCAAGACTCGTAGGGGAGGAAGCCTGCAATGAACGACGCACGGAAGCCCGCCAGGAGCGCCACCGCGAAAAACAAGACGTACGACGGATTCACCGCCGAGGAACGAGGCGCGATGAAGGAGCGCGCCCAAGAGCTGAAGGCATCCGCGCGCCGCGGCTCGCGCGCGGACGAGGCGGACGGCGAGAGCGCCGTGCTCGCGAAGATCGCCGAGATGACGGACGCGGATCGCATCATGGCCGAGCGGCTCCACGCGATCATCAAAGCCAGCGTGCCAGCCCTCGCGCCGAGAACCTGGTACGGGATGCCCGCCTATGCCAAGGACGGCAAGGTCCTCTGCTTCTTCCAAACCGCGCAGAAGTTCAAGACGAGGTACGCGACGCTCGGCTTCAGCGACGCGGCGAACCTCGACGAGGGCGCCATGTGGCCGACCTCCTACGCGCTGACGGAGCTGACCGCCGCCGACGAGGCAAGGATCGGCGAACTCGTGAAGCAAGCGGCGAGCTGAGGGCCGGGCAAGCCCGCGCTAGGGCCGTTTCCCGTCAGTCGCCGCCCGCGTAGCCGGGGTCGACGTCCCCGGGGTCGATGCCAAGCAGCCGGGCGAACTCCTCCACCACCACGTCGAAGACCAGTTCGCCCAGGTCCTCTTCGCCGTCCGCCCGGAGCATGAGCGGCCGCCGGTACACCACGATCCGCGGCGGCTGCGGCCCGGGCTCCCCGGCCTCGCCGTCGCCGGCCTCGCGGGTGATCAGCGCGTCCGGCCGCGGACCAGCGTCGGCCGGCTTGGCCGGTTCGGGCGGCTCACCGGGGCCCGCCTGATCCGAGCCCGGCTCCAGGCGGGACAGCGGCACCGGGCCCCGCGGCCCGGTGACCGGGGCGTCGGCCGGCGGAATCTCCTCGACCGCGAACTCGATGCCCGACAGGTGCGCCTCCCACTGCGGCTCCAGCCGGGCCACGGCCTGCAGGACCAGGTCGTCGAACCGCTCCGCGCGGGTCCGGTACAGCGGCACATCCGGCGGCACCAAGACCCCGCGCAGGCCGCGCCCGTGCCGGTCCCGGCGCCTTATCCGGGCAGGGCGCTGCGGGGTGCCCCCGTCGGTCTGCACAGTTTCCGAGGGTATCCCGCGCGCGACCGTCAGCGTATTGCACCCTGCAAGTGCACTTTCGAATGCGCCGCCGCTACCGGCGCCTTTCCACGGGAGCGGAAGACACGATCACTCCGAGTGGCCCTGGTGGTGGCGTTAGCTGTCGCATATCGGTACGGTCTGCCCTTGTGAGTATGTGCGTGATCCAGCCCTCAGCCGGATCCGCGCGGCCGGGTTCCGCGAGTGAGGCTGGCTGATGGCGCGTCGGTGTTCCAGGCCGGGATGCAAGCAAGACGCGGTCTGCACGCTGACGTACGTCTACCGCGACTCCACCGCGGTCCTCGGGCCGCTGGCGGCCTATGTCGAGCCGCACTGCTACGACCTGTGTGACGGCCATGCGGGCCGGCTGACCGCCCCGCTTGGCTGGGATGTGGTGCGGCTCCCCGTGCACCCCGAGGAGCCCCGGCCGGCCCAGGCCGACGACCTGGAGGCGCTCGCAAACGCCGTCAGGGAAGCGGCGCCGGCCGGCTCGGCGGAGCCGGTGGGGCAGGGCGTCGAGGTGGGCCGCCGGGGACACCTGCGGGTGCTCCGGTCGTCACCGACGGAGCCCGGCACCCGCTGAAGCCGCGTCCCGCGCCTGGCGGGCAGGCCCGACCGGTTAGGCTCGGTTTCCGTGCATCACGGGGCACCGCCCCGGAGCCAGCACCATGACGTGCCCTCGGGCTGACACGGGAGGCAAGGGCCAGCGTGGGCCACTATTCGAAGATCTTCAAGCCCTATGACATCAGGGGGATCGTCCCCGACGAGCTGGACGAAACCGTCGCCGAGCGGATCGGCGCCGCCTTCGCCCGGCTGACCGGGGCGCCGTCCGTGGCCGTCATGCATGACATGCGGACCTCCTCGCCGCCGCTGGCCGAGGCGTTCGGCCGCGGAGCCACCGCACAGGGGGCGGATGTGGTCGCGGGCGGGCTCGGGTCCAGCGACATGCTCTACTACGCCAGCGGCAGCCTGGGCATCCCCGGGGCGATGATCACGGCGAGCCACAACCCGCCCAAGTACAACGGGATCAAACTGTGCCGCAGCGGGGCGAAACCGGTCGGGGAGGACACCGGGCTCGGCGAACTGCGGGAGGCGGCGGAGCAGGGCGTGCCGGCCCACCCGGGGCCCGCCGGCACCGTCACCGGCCGCGACCTGCTGCCGGGGTACGCCGGCTTCCTGAAGTCGCTGGTCGACGTGTCGGGCATCCGGCCGCTGAAGGTAGTCGTCGATGCGGGCAACGGCATGGCCGGCCACACCGTTCCCGAGGTCTTCGCCGGATTGCCGGTCACGCTGGTGCCGCTGTACTTCGAGCTGGACGGCACGTTCCCCAACCACGAGGCCAACCCGATCGACCCGGCGAACCTCGCCGACCTGCAGCGGGCCGTGCTGGAACACGGTGCCGACCTGGGCCTGGCCTTCGACGGCGACGCCGACCGGTGCTTCGTCGTGGACGAGCGCGCCCAGATCGTCTCGCCGTCGGTGCTCACCGCGCTGATCGCGGCCAGGGAGCTGGCCAGGGAACCCGGCGCAATCGTCATCCACAACCTGATCACCTCCCGGGCGGTGCCGGAGATCATCACCGAGCATGGCGGGCAGCCGGTGCGCACCCGGGTCGGCCACTCGTTCATCAAGGCGCGGATGGCCGAGACCGGCGCGGTGTTCGGCGGCGAGCACTCCGGGCACTTCTACTTCCGCGACTTCTGGTTCGCCGACTCGGGCATGCTCGCCGCCCTGCATGTGCTCGCCGCGCTGGGCGGGCAGGGCGCGCCGCTGTCGCACTTGCTGGCCAGCTACGGCCGTTATGTCGCGTCCGGTGAGATCAACAGCGAGGTCACCGACCAGCGCGCCGCGACCGAGGCGGTCCGGCGGGCCTTCGCCGGCCGTCCCGGCGTCGGCATGGACGACCTGGACGGGCTGACCGTGACCGGCCAAGACTGGTGGTTCAACGTACGCCCGTCGAACACCGAGCCGCTGCTGCGGCTCAACGTGGAAGCATCCGACCAACCGACCCTCGCCGCGACGCGTGACGAGGTCCTGCGCATCGTCCGCGGCGGCTGACCCGCCGCGCATCCTCCAGGAGACGCCGTGAAGATAGACGACTGGCTGCTTGAGATCCTGGCCTGCCCGGCCTGCCACGCCCCGCTCCGCGAGGACGACGCCGCCAGCGAGCTGGTATGCACGAACTCCGAATGCGCGCTCGCGTACCCGGTGCGCGACGACATCCCCGTGCTGCTGGTGGACGAGGCGCGCCGCCCCGGCCAGCCGAAGGCCAGCGAGGCCGGGGGGGCCGCGGGGTGACCCTGGCGGCAGCCGAGCGCCTCGACGACGCGGCGCTCCTCGAAACGGCCGACCCGTCCAGCATGCTCAGGCAGGTCGCCTCGTCCGCGGCCCAGGTGCGCGAGGCGGCGCGGTCGGCGGCCGAGGCCAGCCTGGACGAGTTGCTCGCGGGCGGCCGGCCGCGAGCGATCGTGGTCACCGGGATGGGCGGGTCCGGGATCGCCGGGGAGGTGCTCGCGGCCGTCGCCGGCCCGGGCTGCCCGGTACAGGTGACCACCGTCCACGACTACCGGCTGCCCGGCTGGGTGGGCGCCGCCGACCTGGTCATCGCGGTCTCCTGCTCCGGGGCCACCGAGGAGACGCTGTCGGCCGCCGAGGAAGCCGTGCGCCGGGGCTGCCGCCTGCTCGCCGTGGGCAGCGAGGGCTCCGCGCTCGCCGCCCTGGCCGAGCAGGCCCGGGCCGGGTTCATCTGCGTCAAGCCGTCCGGCATGCCGCGGTCGATGCTCTGGGGCCTGTCGGTGCCGCTGGTCGTGGCCGCCGCGCGGCTCGGCGTCCTGGACATGCCCGAGCAGGCCTACGAGTCGGCCGCGGTGGAGCTGGAGCGGGTCGCGCACCTGTGCCGGCCGGACAGCGATGCCTTCGTCAACCCGGCGAAATCGCTCGCGCTCGAGCTGTCCGGCACGCTGCCGATGATCTGGGGCACCTCGCCGCTGACCTGGGTGGCCGCCGCCCGGTTCGCCTGCCAGTTGCACGAGAACGGCAAGTACCCGGCGATCGCGGGCGTGCTGCCCGAGGCCAACCACAACCAGGTCGTCGTCTTCGACGGGCCGTTCGCGCCCGGGCCGGAAACGGCCGGGCTGGCTGCGACCGGGCTGGCTGCGGCCGAGCCGCGCCAGGCGCCGCCGGTGCCGTTGCGGCTGATCATGCTGCGGGACACCCATGAGCACCCGCAGGTGTCGCGGCGGCGGGAGGAATCCGCGCGGATCGCGGCCGATCGCGGCATCGAGGTGACCGAGCTGGCCGCGGCCGGCGATCAGCCGCTGGAGCGGCTCGCCAGCCTGGTGCAGCTGATCGACTACGCCTCCGTCTATCTGGCGATCGCGAACGGCATCGACCCGGCGCCGATCGCGGCGATCCAGGAACTGAAGGCCCGGATCGCGTAGGAGGGAACCGGACATTACCACTGACTCCGGGCAGGGCCCGCCCGATCAGTCCGGGGGGCAGTCCTCGGCGTCCCCGCCGGGCCCGGGGCCTGCGGGCGATTCGGTTTCCGCGCCCGATTCTGGCCCGGCGCAGGCTTCGGGGGCCGCGCAGGTGGCGGGGCCCGAGCAGGCGGGCGCAGGGCCCGAGCAGGCGGGCGCGGGGGCCGCGCAGGTGGCGGGGCCCGAGCAGGCGGGCGCAGGGCCCGAGCAGGCGGGCGCGGGGCCCGAGCAGGCGGGCGCGGGGCCCGGCGGCCCGCCGGCGGAGCCCGGGCACTCGGGCGGGCTGACGGCGGTCGTCGCGGCGCTTGCCGCCAACCTCGGCATCGCGGCCACGAAGTTCATCGCGTTCTTCGTCACCGGCTCGGCCTCGATGCTCGCCGAGGCCGTCCACTCGGTCGCCGACAGCGGGAACCAGCTACTGCTGCTGCTCGGCCGGAACCGGGCCCGGCGCGACCGGACCGAGGAGCACCCGTTCGGGTTCGGCCGGGAACGCTATTTCTACGCGTTCGTGGTCGCGGTCGTGCTGTTCACCGTGGGCGCGCTGTTCTCCATATACGAGGGCATCCACAAGGTCACCCATCCCGAGCCGGTGCACGACCCGGTCGTCGCGTTCGTCGTCCTGGCGATAGCCATCGTCATGGAGAGCCTCTCGCTGCGCACGGCGGTGCGGGAATCGAGTGAGCAGCGCAACGGGGACAACTGGCTGGCGTTCATCCGCCGCGCCAAGGCCCCGGAACTCCCGGCGATCCTGCTCGAGGACATGGCCGCCCTGGCCGGGCTGATGCTGGCCACCGCGGGCGTGGCCCTCACGGTGATCACCGGCAACGAGGCCTGGGACGGGGCCGGATCGCTGGCGATCGGGGTGCTGCTTGGCTGCGTCGCGGTCATCCTGGCGGTGGAGATGAAGAGCCTGCTCATCGGTGAGTCGGCGGGCGCCGAGGTCGAGCGCGACATCGTCACGGCGCTGGAAGCCGGGCCCGAGGTGCAGTGCGTGATCCACATGCGGACGATGCACCTGGGCCCGGAGACGCTGCTCGTCACGGCGAAGATAGCGGTGCGGCCACGGGACCGTGCGGAAGACATCGCCGCGGGCATCGACGCCGCCGAACGGCGGGTCCGGGCCGCGGTTCCCATCGCCAAGGTGATCTACCTGGAACCCGACCTGTACCGGGAGTCCCGCGCGGACGCGACCGACCCGGCGATCCGCGCCGTCCGGCGCCGCCCGCGCCGGTGACCGCCCCGCCCGCCGTGCCCCGGGAAGGCCGTCTCGGCGCCCGGCACACTGGCGTTGCCCGGCCTGGAAGGAAGGCATGTTCGAGCCCGAGTACCCGGTCCGCACCGAGCGGCTGCTGCTGCGCCCTTACGCTCCCGCCGACGTCGATGCCCTGTACGCCTACCAGCGGCTCCCGGAGGTCCACCGGTACCTGTACACCGAGCCGCGGAGCCGGTCCGAGGTCCAGAGCCTGTGACGGAGCGGGCCGGCATGGGCGCGCTCACCGAGGCGGGCCAGGCGCTCACCCTGGTGGCCGACCTGGCGCGGACCGGCGAACTGGTGGGTGACTGCATGCTGATGTGGCACAGCCAGGAGCACCAGCAAGGCGAGGTCGGCTACGTCTTCAATCCCGCCTACCACGGCCGCGGCCTGGCCACCGAGGCCGTCGGCGCGCTGCTCCGGCTGGGGTTCGAGGGGCTGGGCCTGCACCGGATCGCCGGGCGCCTGGACGCGCGCAACATCGCGTCGGCGCGGGTGCTGGAGCGGGCCGGCCTGCGCCGCGAGGCGCACCTGGTGGAGAACGAGTTCGTCAAGGGTGAGTGGACCGACGAGGTGATCTACGCGATGCTGCGCAGCGAATGGTCGGCCCGGCAGGCGGCCGGCTGACCTCAGCCGGGGCCGCCGGCAGGGGTACGGCCGGGTGGCAGCCGCAGCAGCCGTCGTGCCCGTTCCTGCTCGAAGTCCAGGGCCCGGGCCGGCGGCGGGGCGATCCGCCCGATCCGGCGGCCCAGCTCGGCCACTTCCGCGCGGACGCCCGGCTCGGTGAGGACCTTCAAGCCGAACGCCAGCGCGGCCGGGCTGATGTCGTACCGCTGCTCGATCGCCAGCGCGTGCGCGACCGCCGCAAGGTCGTCGTCGGCGAACCGGCGGTGCGCCCGGGGCAGGCCGGAAGGTGCCGGCCCCCGGGCCCGCCTGGCCTCGCGGACCGGTGGCAGCAAGCCGAGCATGTCCCGGTACCGGAGCATCCGGGGCGACGTGCCGAGCCACTGAGCCGCTTCCGTGATGCGCATGACAGCAAACTTAACACTTTTGTGTCAAGAACTCGCGCCACCGCGTGCTATTCGGGCCGATATCGCCTACGGTCGGGTCTGTCGCCATGCCGATCGTGCCGACAAGCGATTCGTGATCATGACTTCGGTGGGCCTGGGGCACCACCTAAGTCATGATCACGAAACGGTGAGCGCCGCCTGACAGCCCAGCAACAGGACAGGAGCGGACATGCCCGCGGAAACCCTTCCGTTCAAGGTCGCCGATCTCTCGCTCGCGGAGTTCGGGCGCAAGGAGATCACCCTCGCCGAGCATGAGATGCCCGGGCTGATGGCGGTGCGTGCCGAATACGCGCGGACGCAGCCGCTGCGCGGGGCCAGGATCACCGGTTCGCTGCACATGACCGTGCAGACCGCGGTCTTGATCGAGACGCTGGCCGCGCTCGGCGCGCAGGTGCGGTGGGCAAGCTGCAACATCTTCTCCACCCAGGACCACGCGGCCGCGGCGGTGGCGGTCGGCCCGGACGGGACCCCGGACGACCCGCGGGGCGTGCCGGTGTTCGCCTGGAAGGGCGAGACGCTGACCGAGTACTGGTGGTGCACCGACCAGGCGCTGACCTGGCCGGGCGAGGACGGGCCCAACATGCTGCTCGACGACGGCGGCGACGCGACCCTGCTGGTGCATCAGGGAGCCGAGTACGAGAAGGCCGGGGCGGTGCCGCTCGCCACCGATGAGGACCCCGAGGAACTCGCCGTCATCCTCGATCTGCTCCGGGCCAGCGTGGCTGTTAGCCCGGACCGGTTTACCAGGATGGCCGCGGGCATCATCGGCGTCACCGAGGAGACCACCACCGGGGTGCATCGCCTGTACGAGCGCGCCACCGACGGCACTCTGCTGTTCCCGGCCATCAACGTCAACGACTCGGTCACCAAATCCAAGTTCGACAACAAGTACGGCTGCCGCCACTCGCTCATCGACGGCATCAAGCGGGCCACCGACGTGCTGATCGGCGGGAAGGTCGCGGTCGTCTGCGGGTACGGGGACGTGGGCAAGGGCTGCGGCGAGTCGCTGCGCGGCCAGGGAGCGCGGGTGATCGTCACCGAGATCGACCCGATCAACGCGCTCCAGGCCGCGATGGACGGCTACCAGGTCGCACGCCTGGACGACGTGGTGGCCACGGCCGACATCTTCGTCACCGCCACCGGAAACAAGGACGTCATCACCGCTGAGCACATGAGCCAGATGAAGCACCAGGCGATCGTGGGGAACATCGGGCACTTCGACAACGAGATCGACATGGCTGGCGTGGCCCGGCTGCCCGGCATCCGCAGGGAAAACATCAAGCCCCAGGTCGACGAGTGGGTGTTCCCCGACGGGCACGCCGTGATCGTCCTGTCCGAGGGGCGGCTGCTCAACCTGGGGAACGCGACCGGCCACCCGAGCTTCGTCATGTCCAACTCCTTCACCAACCAGGTGATCGCTCAGGTCGAGCTGTTCACTCGGCCGCAGGACTACCGGGCAGGCGTCCACACTCTCCCCAAGCACCTGGACGAGAAGGTGGCGCGGCTGCACCTGGACGCCCTGGGCATCAGGCTCACCGAGCTGACCAAGGCGCAGGCCAGCTATCTCGGCGTCCCAGTGGAAGGGCCGTACAAGCCGGACCACTACCGCTACTGAGGCCATGACCCACGGCGCCGGGGAATGCCCGCCCTCCGACATCGCGGACGAGGGCCTGGCCGAGGCCGGGCGGGCCAGGATCGGCTGGGCACAGCGGGGCATGCCCGTGCTGCGGCTGCTCACCGAGCGCTACGCCGGTGAGCAGCCGTTCGCCGGGCTGACCGTCGCGGCCTGCCTGCACGTGACCGCGGAGACCGCGGGCCTGGTCGGCGCCCTGCGAGCGGGCGGCGCGCGGGTGTTCCTGGCGGCCTCCAACCCGCTGTCCACCCAGGACGACGTGGCCGCCGCCCTGGCGGCCGCGGGCACGTGCGTGTTCGCCCGGGCGGGCGTGGACGAGGTCACCTACGCCGAGCACATCCACCGGGCCCTCGACTCGGGCCCGGATCTGGTCATCGACGACGGCGGCGACCTGGTCGACACGCTGTCCGGGCAGCGGCCGGACCTGGTGCGAGGAGTCCGGGGCGGGTGTGAGTCCACGTCCACCGGGGTGCTGCGGCTGCGCCGGATGGCGGCGGCGGGCGCGCTGGCGTTCCCCATGGTGGCGACCGACACGACCACCACCAAGCGGATGTTCGACAACACGGCGGGCACCGGCCAGTCGGTCCTGGACGCGGTGCTGCGCGCCACCAACATCCTGCTCGCCGGCCGGACGGTGGTGGTGGCCGGGTTCGGCCCGTGCGGGCGGGGTGTCGCGGCCCGGGCCAGCGGGCTCGGTGCCCAGGTCGTCGTCACCGAGGTGGACCCGGTCCGGGCGCTGGAGGCGATCCTGTCCGGGTACCGGGTACTGCCCATGCGCGAGGCCGCCGCCGCGGGCGACGTGATCATCACGGTGACCGGGTCACGGGACGTGGTCGCGGCCGGGCACCTGGCGGTGCTGCGGGACGGCGCGATCCTCGCCAACGCGGGGCACTTCGACGCCGAGATCGACGTGCCCGCGCTGACCGGGGCGGCGGTGAAGGTGACCCGCGGCGTGCGCCCGCACGCCGACGAGTACACCCTGGACGACGGCCGCCGGGTGGTGCTGCTCGCCGAGGGGCGCGTGGTCAACCTGGTCGCGGCGGAAGGGAACCCGCCCCAGGTCATGGATGTCTCCTTCGCCGGGCAGGCGCTGGTGCTGCGCTGGCTGGCCCGCGAGCACGAGGCGCTGTCGCCGGGCGTGCACGAGGTACCTTCCGTCATCGACGAGGAGATCGCCCGGCTGACCCTGGAGTCCTCCGGAGCGCGGATCGACACGCTCACCGAGGCGCAGCGCGAGTACCTGAACTCCTGGCGCGCCGCCCCCTGACGGTGGCATCCGGCGGCCGGTCCGCCGTGGGGCCTCCGCGGGCCGTAGCCGCGGCTCAGCGGGGCTGGTCGGCGGACTCGGTGGCGGGCCCGGCCGTGGCATCGGCACCGGCCCGCGGCCGGTCATCGACGCGCGGGAACGGGCGGGCCCGGCTGCCCCGTATCCGCAGGAAGATGAGCGTGACCCCGCCGCCAAGCAGGATCATCCAGAAGTTGATCAGCCGGTAGGCGAGCACCGCGGCCAGCGCCCTGGCCTGCGCCATGCCCGCCGCCGCCAGCGCCGCGGTCAGGGCGGTCTCCACGATGAGGAACCCGCCCGGCGTCACCCCGGTGCTGCCCGCGACGGCACCGGCGCCGTAGGCCAGCAGCAGCCCGGCCCAGGGCACCGGCTGGCCGGTGGCCCGGATGGCGCACGCCAGGCAGGCGCAGTCGGCCAGCCAGTTCACCACGGCCAGGCCGAACACCTCCCCGTACTGGGGCCAGCGGAGCCGGATGCCGGCCAGTTGCTGGAGGAACTCGTCCAGGACGTCCGGGTCGAGCCCGGGCTTGCGGATGATCCGCCGCACCAGGCCGAGGGCCCGGCTGATCACGCGGTTGGCGGCGACCCTGGCCCGCGGGTAGCGCAGCGCGAGGATCACCGTGATCGCGGGCAGCGCGAACACCGCGGCGCCGAGGAACCCCGCCGCGGTCGCCAGCGGCGCGCCGCCCGCGACCGCGCCGAACACCAGGACCAGCGCGAGCGCCGACGAGGACGCGATGGCCGAGACACCCAGCGCCCACCCGGTGACGGCCGGATCCAGCCCGCGGCGGCGGAACTGCTGGTAGGAGAAAACCACGGCGAACTGCGCCCCGGCGAACGGTATCGACATCGACAGCGCGTTCCCGGCATAGGTGATCGCCATCACCGAGCTGAACCTGGCCTGGGCGCCGTCGGCGCGCAGCAGCCGCCTGCGGCTCAGCCCGAACGCCACCAGCGAGCCGATCTCGAACAGCACCGCCAGCGCGAACCAGCGCAGGTCCAGGCTGCCCAGCGCGGACACCGACTGCCCGAGCGCGTGCCGGTCCAGGATGACCACGGTGACGATCACCGCGACGGCTAGCACCACCAGCGCGGCGCGGGCCCACCGGTGCCGCCACGCCCGGGCCCACGCCGGGCCGCTCCCGGCCCGGCCCGGCCCGGCGGGCTCGCCGGGTCCGTTCTGGCCGGGGCCGGCCCCGGCGTCCGGGGGGGTGGCTGCGCTCATAGACATCCCTGGCGATGTGCCCGCACCGGCCCGATGGTCAGGCCGGGGGCACGAATCCGCCCGCTGCTGCGGCGGGTGGTTCGTGCCCGGGAGCTTCCCCTTCCCTTGCTGCACCGGTCGGCTCTTGGATTGCTGCCCCCGCTGGCGGCCGCCATGCCGCTCCCGCGTCGGGCGGGGCGGCGGTCAGCCGGGAGCGCTCCCGGCTGCGGCGCTCGGCGAGGACCGCACTCAGGTAGGCGATCACCGGCGTGCCCGGTGGTGGCACCGGGCTGACCTGGGCGCGGACCGCGGCAGCGATGCGCTCGCCCAGCTCCGCCTGTGCCGCCGGGGTCAGCTCTGGCAGTCGGGCCAGGTACCGGCGGGCCGTCTCGGCCGTCTGATCGGTGAGCCCGGACATCTCGAGCTGGGCCCCCCAGGACGCCAGCTTCGGGCTCACCACCGGCAGTGCCGCCCCGGTCCGGGCGCCCGGCAGCCGCTGCTGGATCACGAAGGTGCCGGCGAACAGGTCGCCCAGCCGTTTGCCCCGTTCCGACAGCAGGGAGGAGACGAGCGCGGGGCAGCCGAGCAGGAGCCAGATCTCCACCACGGCCGACAGGCCGCGCACCAGCGCCTGGCGGAACCGCTCCGGCCCGCCGTCGTCGCTGACCACGCGCAGGCCCAGCGCGAACTTGCCGGGGGAGCCGCCCCTGGTCAGCGTCTCCCAGAGCACCGGGTAGCCGACGATGATGAGGATCGTCACGGTGAGCGTGATGGCGCCCGCCGTGGCCCCGTTCACCCCATCGCCGCTGAGCGCCAGCCCGACGATCAAGAACAGGATGAACAGCAGGACTAGCTGGATAGCCAGGTCGAGGGCGAGCGCGAGCAGCCGGCTGGGGAAACGGGCACACGGCACCTCGAGGACGACAGCCTCGCCGGTGACGACATCTGCCACGTCGGAAGTCCCCGCTTTCTCATGCCGGGCCATGCGCCGATCACGCCCGCACCAAGGTTAACGCCCAGTAGCGAAACGGACATCCTCTAGCCTGGGCACCGTGGATCTCGCCGTCTTCGCCGCCGCCCACGAGGCGGACTGGCGGCGGCTCGATGACCTGGTCAAGCGGCGCCGCCGGCTCTCCGGGGAGGAGATCGACGAGCTGGTGGCCCGGTACCAGCAGACCACCACGCACCTGTCCGTCGTGCAGTCGGCGGGGCAGGACCCCATCCTGGTGGCCGCGCTGTCCAGCCGCGTGGCCCGCGCCAGGTCCGCCGTGGTCGGCGCCAGCACGCCGGGCTGGGGCATGGTCGGCCGGTTCGCCCTGGTCTCCTTTCCCGCCATGGCCTACCGGGCGCGCTGGTGGTGGCTGGGCACCGCGGCGGGTTCGCTCGTGCTCGCCTTCGTCATCGGCTGGTGGGTCGCCCGGTCCGCCCAGGTGCAGGCCGCGCTGCTGCCCCCGGCCCAGGTGTCGCGGCTGGTCCACCACCAGTTCCAGCACTACTACTCCCAGTACGCCGCCACGTCGTTCGCGGCAGAGGTCTGGACCCACAATGTCTGGGTCGCGGCGGAGTCGCTGATCTTCGGGATCGTGCTGGGGCTGCCTACCCTGTGGGTGCTGTTCTCGAACGCGGCGAACGTCGGGGTCATCGGCGGGCTGATGATCGCCCACGGCAAGGGGGTCTTGTTCTTCGCGCTGATCCTCCCGCACGGCATGCTGGAACTGAGCGCGGTGTTCCTGGCGGCTGCGACCGGCCTGCGGCTGGGCTGGACCGTCATCGATCCAGGGCCCCGCCCGCGGGCCCGGGCGCTGGCCGAGGAGGGGCGCGCCTCCATCACGATCGCGCTCGGCCTCATCGTGGTGCTGCTCACCTCGGGCCTCATCGAGGCCTTCGTGACGCCGTCGCCGCTGGCCACCTGGGCCCGGATCC
>WNGH01007953.1_pt1 | contig 15534 bp, 13 predicted proteins | sample 5400631 | NCBI WGS metagenome assembly WNGH01 (sample SAMN13153373, study PRJNA577476) | soil metagenome | isolation source: 115 cm soil or saprolite under Garry oak tree replicate 1 | place: USA:California | collected 2016-06-15
GGCGGCGAGCGCCTGCGTCGTGTCGGCCGGGATGACGCGGCCGTCGTGAGGAATCCAGATGCCGCCTTCGAGATCGTCGACGCGGCAGAGGGGCCAGCGGCGGCGGATCTCGTCGCGATCCACGATGTGGGCCTCGATCCCCGCGTAGCGACCGAGCGCGACGGACCGTCGGAACTGCGTCATGCGAGCGGCGCGGCGGGCGACGCCCAGGCTGCCCACCTGCTTCCAGTTCGTGCTCACGCCCGTCTCGGCCTCGAGCCGCGCGTAGAGCTCGGCGCTGTAGCGGACGAGCCCGGCCATCGTGCGCGAGCCGCGGAGGCGGCCGATGAGCCCGGCGGCGTGCCACGTCGTGCCGCTCGTGAGCTGCTTGCGCTCGAGCAGAACGACGTCACGCCAGCCGAGCTTGACCAGGTGATAGGCGACGCTGCAGCCGGCGATGCCGCCACCGATGATGACGACGCGGGCCTGGGTCATGGACGCGCGCCAGTATAGGCCAGCGCCGTGCTAGACTCCCTGCCCATGTCATTCCCACTACCGTCCGCCACGCTCTGTGACGTCGGCCTCGCGGCCGATCCGCTCGACCGTCTCTTCCACATCATCGACGAGCACGTCGCCACCGGACGCTATCCCGGCGCCCAGATCGCGATCGCGCGCAACGGTCAGCTCGCCGTCGTCAAGACGTTCGGCGACCGCACGATCGACCCGGCGCGGACGCCCGCCCACGACGACACGCTCTGGCTGCTCTACTCCAACACCAAAGTCCTGACCGCCTGCGCGGTCTGGCTCCTCGTCGAGCGGGGCGCCCTCCGCTTCACCGATGCCGTGGCCGCGCACGTCCCCGAGTTCAAGAAGCACGGTAAGGGCGAGATCACGGTGATCCAGCTCCTCACGCACCAGGGCGGGTTTCCGAACGCCGACGTGCCCGCCGCGGCGTGGGAGGATCACGGGCTGCTCGCCCGCACGGTGTGCGACTTCACGCTCGAGTGGGTGCCGGGCAGCCAGGTCCACTATCACGGCCGCTCGGCCCACTGGACCGCGGCCGTCCTGATCGAGGCGCTCACGAAAACCGACTATCGCGCATTCATCCGCGACAACATCGCCGAGCCGCTCGGCCTCGCTGGCGAGCTCTTCGTCGGTCTTCCCGAGGCCGAAGGCAAGCGCGCCGTCGACATGCACGAGCCCGGTCCCGATGGCCGCGGCCAGGTCCGGCGCGCCGAGGAGAACACGGTCGAGTTCCGCCGCGCGGGATCACCGGCGGGCGGCGGCTACGCGACCGCCCGTGCGATGGCCGCGTTCTATCAGATGATGGCGAGCGGCGGCACGCTCAACGGCGTCCGCCTCCTGTCGCCGCGGCTGGTCGAGTACGTCACGCGCAACTACACGGGCGAGCGCGTCGACGGCTACATGGGTATGCCGATGCACCGAGGCCTCGGGCCGCACGTGCGCGGCACCACCGACACGATCCGCGGCCTGGGCAGCCTCGCCCATCCGCGGACGTTCGGTCACGGCGGCGTGGGCTCCTCGTATTGCTGGGCCGATCCGGAATCAGGGGTGTCGTTCGCGTACCTGACGAACAGCCGCGTGCCCGATCCGTGGCACACGGCGCGACTCGATCTGGTCTCGAACTGCGTCCACTCCGCGATCGATGCGCTTGATCGAATGTCCTCATAAGGGGGCAGGTATGGATACCTGGACGACGACTTCGTCAACAGCCGCAGCGGAGCGCGTGTCGGCCTTTCTGTGGAAGGTCTATGCCTGGATGGCCATCGGGCTCGGGCTCACCGCGGTCGTGGCCTATGCCGTGTCGAGCTCGCCCGACATCCAGCGTGTGCTCGTCCTCAATCGATTCGTGTTCTTCGGGCTCATCATCGCCGAGCTGGGGCTCGTGTTCTTCATCTCCGCGCGCGCCGGGCAGCTCGCGCCGCCGACCGCCGCGGGCCTCTTCGCGCTCTACTCGGGCCTCAACGGCGTCACGCTCTCCGTGATCTTGATCGCGTACACCGGCGAATCCGTGACGAGCACGTTCGTCGTGACGGCCGGCATGTTCGGCGCGCTGGCCCTCTTCGGCTCGACCACGAAGCGGAGTCTGGCCGGTGTCGGTCAGTTCATGATGATGGGGCTGATCGGATTGATTCTCGCGTCCGTCGTCGGCCTCTTCTGGCACAACGACGCGCTGCAGTTCCTGATCTCGGTGGTCGGCGTGATCGTGTTCACGGGACTGACCGCATACGACGCGCAGCGCCTGAGGCAGATGGCGTTCCAGCTTCCGGATGGTCAGCTCGCCGGCTACGCCATCGTCGGTGCGCTGTCGCTCTATCTCGACTTCATCAACCTGTTCCTGATGCTCCTCCGCTTGACGGGGCGCAGAGACTAAGCGCCACGACGATCAGCGGTTTTCGACTCCCGCACCGGCGCACGTGACGAGATGAAGATCGCAGCGCTCGACACGTACTTTCTCTCCGCGCCCCTGCCGCAGGCCGTTCGCACGTCGACCTCGACGATCAGCCGGGTGAGCGAGCTCATCGTCCGGCTGACGACGGACGCCGGCCTCGTCGGAATCGGCGAGGCCCACGGCCCGTTCCTGTCCCAGGGCGGTCCCGAGGCCATGCGCGTGGTCAAGCAGATCCTCGAGCGCATCACGCCGCTCGTCGTCGGCCAGGATCCGTTCGGGGCCGAGCGCATCTGGCAGGACCTCTTCGCGCTGACCTACACGAGCGTGCGGGGGATTCCCACGCTGGCCCAGCAGCGACGGCAGCTCGTGACGGCCATCAGCGCCATCGACATCGCGCTGTGGGACCTCATGGGGAAGGCGACGGGACGTCCGGTCGTCGCGCTCCTCGGGGGCGCGCTCCGCTCGCGCGTGCCCGCGTACGTCACCGGCTTCTACTATCGCGACGGCGAGCGCCCGGACGACCTGCGGCGCGAAGCGGCGCTCTACCTCGAGCACGGCTATCGCACCGTGAAGGTGAAGGTGGCGGGGCTGTCGCCCGAGGCCGACGCCGAGCGGGTCGGCGTGATCCGCAAGGCCGTGGGCAGCAACGTGGCGATCATGATCGACGCGAACCAGGGTTGGGACCTGCCCACGGCGATCCGCGCCGCCCGGCTGTGCGAGCCCCACGACATCTTCTGGCTCGAGGACCCGATGCCGTGGTACGACGAGCGCCACGCCTTGCGCCGGCTGAAGCAAGAGGTCGACATCCCGATCGCCGCCGGTGAGACCGAGTTCACGCCGTTCGGGCTGCGGACCATGGTGGCCGAAGGCCTCGTCGATTACCTCATCATCGACTCCACGTGGGCGGGCGGCCTCACCGTGTGGCGGAAGGCCGCGGTGATGACCGAGCTCTACCAGATCCCGCTGGCCGCGCATCACGATCCCCAGATCCACGTCCACGCGGTGGCGGCGAGCCCGACCGGCTTCATCCTCGAATCGTTCGCCGACTCCACGCGCGATCCCCTGTGGTTCGAGCTGTTCCGCGAGCGCCCGAAGATCGTCGACGGCTACATGGCCGTGCCCGAGGTGCCGGGGCTCGGCCTCGAGCTGCGCGAGGACACGCTCGAGAAATATGGAGTGAAGCTCTGATGCGCTTGCAAGGCAAAGTGGCGGCGATCACCGGCGGCGCCCTCGGAATCGGTCGCGCGACGGCCTTGCTTTTCGCCGCGGAGGGCGCGACGGTGGCGCTCGGCGACGTCGAGGCCGGCGCCGCCGAGGCCGTGGTCAAGGAGATCCTCCAGCGCGGCGGCCGGGCCATCGCCGTCGGCGTGGACGTGGGCGATGCCGGCCAGGTGCAGGCCTACGTCGACCGCGTGGTCGCCGAGTACGGACGGCTCGACGTGATGTTCGCCAACGCGGGCATCGCGCACTCGGCGCCGTTCCTCGAGCACCCCGAGGCCCAGTGGCATCGCGTGCTCCGCGTCAATCTCACCGGGGTCTTCCTCTGCTGCCAGGTGGCCGCCCGCCAGATGGTCAAGCAGGGCGGCGGGCGCATCATCACGACGGCCTCGATCAACGGGTTTCGCGGCGTCGAGAACCTCGTCGGCTACAACGTGGCGAAGGCCGGCGTGATCGAGATGACGAAGACGATGGCCGTGGAGCTGGCGCAGCATCACATCACCGTCAACGCGATCGCCCCCGCCCAGATCGACACACGGCTCACGCGGAGCCTGCCCGAGGACGCGCGGCGCCGACGGACCGAGCGCATCCCGATGGGACGCTTCGGCGAGCCCGAGGACGTGGCCCGAGCCGCGCTGTTCCTCGCCTCCGATGACGCCAGCTACGTCACCGGCCACACGCTGGCCGTCGACGGCGGCTACCTGGCCGGCGGCCTCTGGTCGCGCAAGCCGGAAGGCACCGGACGAGGCTGACGATGATCACGCGGTTCTCGACGCTCTACGTCGGCCACATCGAGCTGGAGAACTGCGGATTCGCCGGCACACCGGCCGACGACCGGCGCTATTCCAACGAGCGGCTGATCGAGGCGTTCGACACCACGATCGAGCTCGCCCGCGCGGCCGACGAGCTCGGCTACGAGACGCTGTGGCTCGCCGAGCACCACTTCCAGCACGAAGGCTACGAAGTCATCCCCAACATTCCGATGCTGGCCGTCGATCTCGCCCATCGCACGACGCGCATCAAGATCGGCTGCGCCTTCAACGTCGTCCCCACCTGGCATCCGCTCCGGCTCGCCGAGGACTACGCCACCGCCGACATCCTCACGAAGGGCCGGCTCGTCTTCGGCGTCGGACGCGGCTACCACACGCGGGAGGTCGAGACCTTCGGCAACCCGATGCTGGACGCCGAGGCCAACCGCGAGCTCTTCGAGGAGCAGGTGGAGATCATCCTGAAATCGTTCCGCCAGGAATCGTTCTCTCACCAGGGCAAGCACTACACGATCCCGCCCGAGGTCCCGTACCGCGGCTATCAATTGAAAGAGATCACGCTGGTGCCGCGGCCCGTGCATCAGCCGGTGGAAGTCTGGCAGCCGATCGTCAGTGGCAGCGCGCGCGGCCTGGACTTCATGGCCCGCCACGGCATCAAGGGCGTCATCTCGGCCACGGCGGAAGAGTTGGTCCAGCGCTGGGTGCGCGACTACCAGGAGGCGGCGCGACGGCACGGTCGAGCGCTCGGGCTCGGCGAGGATCTGATCCTCGGCTTCCGCATGTGCATCGACGAGACGCAGGAGCGCGCCATGCAGCGCGCGCGCCCGTCGTTCGAGGAGCACGCCAAGGTGATGGCGCCGCTCGGCATGCTGCGCTACGGCGAGGAGCACGCGAAGGCCGTCGCCGCCCGCCAGGCCCAGTCGGCCACCGCGGCCTCGCTCGAAAACGGTGTGCGCAACCGCGCGTGGCTGTGCGGGCCGTCCGGCGACATCGTCGCCTACCTCAAAGAGGTGGAGCGGCGCTACCCCGGGCTCGAGCACATCATGGTCGCCTGGGCGATCGGCACGCCCAGGGATCACATGATCGAGCAGCTCACGCGCTTCGCGCGCGAGGTCATGCCGGCGTTTCGCCGATAACGTCGACTCAGGAGCCGGCGCTGCCGCCGAGGAAGCCGGTCGCGTTGACCTCGACGACGAGCTTGGGCGTCGCCAGCGCGCGCACCTCCACGAGCGTCGAGACCGGAAAATCGCCCGTGAAGAACTCCCGCCGCGCGCGCCACACCTCTTCGCGCTGCTTGATGTCGGTCACGTAGATGTCGAGGCGGACGACGTCGTTCATCGTCCCGCCCGCGGCGTCCACGAGGTGCTTGATCTTGGTGAAGGTCTCCTTGGCCTGGCTGTACACCGAGCCGTCTCCGAGCACGCCGCCCGCGCCGTCGCCTGCGGTCATCCCGGCGACGAAGAACTGGTTGCCGTAGACCCGGCAATTCGACCACGTCCCGGGCGCCGGCTCCTTCACCTTCGGACTGGTCACACGCGACATCTTCATGGCGTTGCTCCTTTCGGTGTGGCGCGGGGATTATACTGCCCGCCATGAAGCGACTCCTCATCGCGCTCCTGATCGTGTCTGCTCTTGCCCCCAACGTCTCGGCCCAGCCCCGTCCGGCGCCCGTGAAACCCGACGGCGAGATGCGCTGGGCGCTCTACGTGACGCTGGCTCCCGCCTGGTTCGATCCCGGCGAGGTGACGGGCGGCTTCCTGACGCCGTTCTGGGTGCTCTACGCCCTCCACGACGCGCTGGTGAAGCCGATGCCCGGCAATCTCATGGCGCCGAGCCTGGCCGAGTCGTGGACGGTGAGCGCGGATCAGCGCACGTACGAGTTCAAGCTGCGCGAGGGCCTGAAGTTTCACAACGGCGATCCGTTCACCGCGGAGGACGTGAAGTTCAGCTTCCAGCGGTCGAAGGTCGGCAAGGTGCTCAAGGATCGCGTGCGAGACGTCGAGATCGTCGGCCCCTCGCGCGTGCGCTTCCATCTCCACGAGCCCTTTCCCGACTTCATGGCGTACTACGGAACGCTGGCGACCGGCGCTGGCTGGATCGTCCCGAAGCGCTACGTCGAGAAGGTCGGCGACGACGCGTTCAAGAAGCAGCCGGTCGGGCTCGGGCCCTACAAGTTCGTGAGCTACACGCCGGGCATCGAGCTCGTCATGGAAGCCTTCGAGGGTCACTGGCGCAAGGTGCCGTCGGTGAAGCGGCTGGTGTTCAAGACGGTCCCCGATCCCACCACGCGAGCGGCGATGTTGAAAAATGGCGAGGTCGACGTCGCCTACATGCTCGACGCGCCCGCCGCGCTCGAGCTGAAGCGCGATCCCGCGCTGCGCCTGGGCTTCTCGGGCGCGATCGGCGTCCACTACCTGGATTTCTTCGATCAGTGGGATCCGAAGTCTCCGTGGCACGACCGGCGCGTGCGCCTGGCCGCCAACCACGCCGTCGACCGCCGGGGGCTCAGCGAGGCGGAGACGCTCGGCGCCTCGCGCCCGACGGGCAGCATGGCGCCTCGCACGTTCGAGTTCACGCTGCGCCTCGAGCCCTACGCCTACGATCCCGCGAAGGCGAAGAAGCTCCTGGCCGAGGCGGGTTATCCGAACGGCTTCGATGGGGGCGACTTCTATCCGTACCCACCGTACTGGTCGGCAGGGGAGACGATCGTCAATTACTTCGGGACGGTGGGCATCCGCATGAAGCTCCGCACGATGGAGCGCGCGGCGTTCCAGACGGCCTGGGTGGGCAAGAAGCTCCAGGGCGTCTGCATGTGCACGCTCGCCAACTTCGGTAACGCCGCCACACGTATCGCCGATGTGGTGCAGAGCGAGGGCGCGTACGCGCGCGGCGCCGATCCCGACGTGGACGCGCTCTTCAAGCAGCAGGCGCGGGAGACGGATCGGCGGAAGCGCGAGGCGATGCTCCACCAGATTCAGCAGCTCGTGTACGACCGGGTGAGGTTCGGCCCGCTCTACGAGTTCATCTGGCCGAGCGGGATCGGGCCGCGCGTGGCCGAGCCGGCGCTGATGCTCATCGACCCGTACCCGTGGTCGGCGCCGCTGGAGGACGTGCGGCTCAAAGCGAAGTGATCGCCGCCTTCACTCGCGCCGCGGCCACCGGAAGGTGCCGGACCGCGGCGGGATCGCCGAGCGCATGCGCCACCGCGTTCGCGATCGCGGCGCCCACGCCGGACGTTCCGGCCTCGCCCGCGCCCTTCACGCCGAGCGGGTTCGACGGCGCCGCCGTCTCGTGCACGACGACCTCGATCGACGGCGCGTGGCCCGCGGTCGGCAGCGCGTAGTCCATCAGGGTGCCGGTGAGGAGCTGACCGCTTTCGTCGTAGACGATCTCCTCCATCGTCGCGTGGCCGAGCCCCTGCATGACTCCGCCCATGAGCTGTCCCTTCACGATGGTCGGATTGATCGCGCGACCGACGTCGCACAGGACGAAGTGAGTCTTGGGATGGACCTCGCCCGTCGTGACGTCGACGCCCACGACGGCCAGGTGCACGGTCAGCGAGCCGATGCTGCGGGATGTTTCATGGCGCCACTCCACGTCGAGCGGCGACCCGGCCAGCGCGGCGATCTCGCGCAGGGTGCAGCGCCGATCGGGGAGGCCGCGAACCATCGCCGCGCCGTCGTCGAGCACGACATCGTCCGAGCTCGCTTCGAAGTGGCGGGCCGCGAGCGCCACGATCTTCTCGCGAAGCCGCGTGGACGCGTGATGCACGGCGTTGCCGGCCATCACCGCCGAGCGGCTCGCGGAGCTGCCCACGCCGTGGGGCATGAAGCGCGTATCACCCAGATGCACGGCGATGTCTGCCGGAGGGACCTGGAGGACGTCGGCGCACACCTGGGCAAGCGTGGTGGGCAAGCCCTGTCCGACCGACGTCGCGCCCGCGGCGAGGACGATCATCCCCTCCGGGGTCAGCGTCACCCGAGCGCTCTCGAACGGGCCGACGCCCGACGTCTCCACGACCGCGGCGAGGCCGAGGCCGAACTTCACGTCGCCCGACGCCGCGTTCAGCTCGCGACACACGGCGAGCCGGGCGTCGTACTGGCCGGCCTTCAGCGCCTCCTCGAACATCGCCCCGAAGTCCTCGCCCGCGAAGTCGGCCTCGCGCCCGATGGCCGCCGCGGCCACCGTGTTCACGGAGTACGAGCCATCGTCGGGTGACGTGAGGTTGCGGCGGCGGATCTCCGCCGGGTCGATACCGAGACGCGCGGCGACGATGTCGAGCATCCGCTCGCGCACGAAGCTGCCCTCGAAGAACCCCGGCCCGCGGACGGTCCCCGTCGGCGTCCTGTTCGTCATCACGCACGAGACGCGGCAGCGATAGTTCGGCACGCGATACGGACCGGGCAGATAGGCCGCGGTCAGCGCGGGAACCCACACGCCGTGCGTGCGCAGGTAGGCGCCCATCACGTTGGTCAGCGTGGCGTCGAGCGCCAGGAGGCGCCCGCGCGAGTCGACGCCGACCGTGACGAACCAGCGCTGCTCTCGCGAGTGATTGATGGCGAGGAAGTGCTCGCGTCGCTCCTCTACCCCCTTGACCGGACGGCCCAGGCGCCGGGCCAGATACGGCACGAGGAAGTCCTCGGGATAGAACTCGCCGCGGACGCCGAAGCTGCCGCCGACGTCGGACTCCACGAAGTCGATCTGTGCCTCATTCAGGCCCAGCAGCGCGGCCAGCGTGCGCCGATTGAAGTAGGGGACCTTCGTCGGCCCCCACACCAGCAGGCGCTTCGCGTCGCCGTCCCACTCGGCCAGTAGCCCGCGCGTCTCGAGCGGCACGCCGGTCTGGCGCCCGATGGACAATTGCTCGGTCACGACGCAGGCCGCCTCGCGCAGCGCGGACTCGACGTCGCCGACCGACGTCGTCCACGAGTCCGCCACGTTGCCCTCGTCGAAGAGCAGGGCGGCCGATCGTGCGCGGGCATCCTCCACGTCGAGGAAGGCGGGCAGGGCGTCGTAGTCGATCTCCACCAGCTCACGCGCGTCGACGGCGCACGTACGATCGACCGCCACCACCACCGCGATCGGCTCGCCGACGTAGCGCACGCGCTCGCCGGCGAGCGGAGGCTGGAGATAGGGCGTGTGCGACGGCTTCGCTCCCTGCCGGATCGGAATGGTCGGCATCGCACCGAGGTCGGCGGCCGTCAGGCACGCGAGCACGCCCGGGTGCGCGGATGCCCGGCTCACGTCGACGCTGCGCACGCGGGCATGAGCGTGGGTGCTTCGCACGATGACCGCGTGGACCATCCCGGGTCGGACGATGTCGTCCACGTAACGCCCACCGCCGACCAGGAGACGCGGATCTTCGAGGCGTTTGAGCGGCGCGCCGACGGCATTCACGAACGGCGCTATCGCTTCACGTAGACGGTGTCTCCTTCGACCAGCACCTGATAGGTAGGAACGTCGGCCGACACGGGGCCGTTCAGCAGCTCGCCCGTGCGCGCGTCGAAGCACGCGAAGTGCAATGGGCACTCGATGACATAGCCCATGAGCGTTCCCGTCGACAGCGGCGCCCCCTGGTGACCGCAGGAATCCCGCAGCGCGTAGAAGACGCCGTCGACGTTCGCGACGACCACGCGCTCACGATCGATGACCACCCACTTCATCGCGCCCGGGCGCTCACGATCGATGACCACCCACTTCATCGCGCCCGGTGCCACCTCGGAAGTTTTTGCGACCGGCACGAACCCATTCCCGATACCCCGGTTATAGAGGGGGCCCCCGGCTTCGCCGGGGGCGCCCGAACGCTGGGGGGTATGGGGGGCCATCTCGGGGCCCCCCATGTGCAATGTCACTTCACCTCAAACCCGAACATGCGCGCGGCGTTCTCCGCGGTGATCTGGCGCACGACCTCTTTTGGCGTCCCGGCGAAGATGCGATGCAGGAACTCCTGGGACCTCGGCCAGGTCGACTCGGCGTGCGGGAAGTCGCTCCCCCACAGCATGTTGTCGACGCCGATCTCGTCGCGCAGCTTGATCCCGAGATCGTCCTCCATGAACTCGACGAACATGTTGCGCCGCCAGTAGTCGCTCGGCAGCAGGCCTTCCTTCGACCGCCAGCCCTTCGTGAACACCGGCCGCTCGCGGTACGTGAAGTCCATCTGCTTCAGCCAGTGAGGGATCCACGCCGCTTCGTGTTCGACGGAGCCGACCTTGAGCTTGGGGCACCGATCGAAGACGCCGGCGAAAATCATGGCCGACAGGGAGTAGCGCACCCAGTAGTCGGTCGTCGAGCGGCCGGCCCCGGTGAGCTCGTTGAGGTTCATCGTGAACTCGCAGCCGGGGACGCCGCCGCGCGGCGTGCCGATGTGCAGGAGCAGCGGCAGCCCGACGTCCTGCGCGGTCCACCAGAAGCGCTCGTAGATCGGGTGACGGTACGGCCGGTCCGCCAGCGGGGAGACGGGGATGAAGACTCCGGCCAGCCCGAGCTTCGCGCAGCGCTCGAGCTCCTGGCAGCCGTCTTCCACGTCGTCCACGTTGATCATGCCGATGCCCTTGAGGCGGTCGGGGTACGGCTTGCAGAACTCCGCGATCCAGTCGTTGTAGACGCGGCAGATGGCGGAGAGCAGCGCGCTGTCCGGGATGCGGTACCAGAAGAGGCCCTGGCTCGGCTGCAGGCACGCGCCCCAGACGCCGTCCATCTCGTTCTCTTTGATCATCGCCTGCGGCTCGTACGCGCCGGGCCGCACGTCCTCCCACAGGCCGAGGAAATCGATCTGGGACGGGTCCTCGAAGCGCTGTCCCGCCTGCATCACGGCGCCCAGCGTGCCGGCCTGCTGGCCGTCGATGAACCACGCGTCGTACTTCCGGCCCGCGGGCGTTTCCAGCCGCTCCATCCGAGGCGCCCGATCTCTGAACCTGTGCTCGATGCGGCCCGTGTAGAGGTCGGGCGGCTCGACGATGTGGGAATCGGCCGAGATGAGTTTGTCCATGGCCATCGCGCACCTCCCTGTCAGCGTCGGATCAGTGGCAGACCCTCCACGCGTCGCACGTCGTTGAGGATTTCGAGGACGCGCGTGGGCAGGGGCGGATACTCGATCCCGAACTCTTTGCACAGGCGGCTGTTGTCCACGAGGTAGTTGCCGGACTCCTCGCGGCCGCCCTCCTTCTCGAACGTGATCTTCGCGTCGGGCAGGAACCCGCGCACGATGTCGGCGAGCTCACCGAGGCTCACCGAAACGCCGCCCGTGTTGTAGACGTCGTACTGCGGGGCGTCGGCCATCAGGACGCGCGCGAACACCTCCGCGGTGTCCTCGACGTGGATGAGCAGGCGCATGAAGCCCTTCCGCGGCAGGTGCACGGGCTTGCCGCGAGCGGCGTCGACCATGAGCTGCACGTGATCGACCGAGCCCCGGACCTTGTCGGGGCCGGTGACGTTGGCCGGGCGCACGCCCGTGATCGACATCGTGTAGTTCTTGATGAACTTGCGCGCCTGGAACTCGTTGAACGTCTTGTGCACCGCGTACTGGCTCGTGCCGTACGTTGCATCGTCCTCATTGACCAGCCGGTCGCCGAAGCGGCTCTGCAGCCCGCTCACCGCGATCGAGCTCGCGTACACGACCCGCCGCACGCCCCCCAGGCGCGCGGCCTCGAAGCAGTTGTCCATGCCGAGGACGTCGAGGAGCATGACCTGATGCGGGTTGCCCTCGCCGGCGCCGAGCCCGTAGGCGAGGTTGATCATCCGTTCCGGTTTGACCTCGAGCACCGCGCGCATCACGTCTTCGAACCGGGTGACGTCACCGCGGATCACCGTCGCCTGCGACGGCATGCTGGCGTAGGGCGAGGCTGGGGTCAGGTTCACATCCATGCAGACGACCGACTGGCCCCGCTCGATCAGCCGCCGGATGAGCCGGGGACCGATGAAGCCCGTACCGCCGATCACCAGTATCGACATGCTCTCTCTCCTCGTCGGGCGACCGCCCACATCGTCAGGCCGGCAGCCCGTAGTAGGCGGCGCAGTTGTCCCAGAGGATCTTGCGCTTGCTCTCATCCGAGATCGGCAGCTGGAGGAACGACTCGACCGCGCGCGGGAACTTCGAGTCACCGTGCGGGAAGTCGGTGGAGAAGACGATCCGGTCGTCGCCGATCGCGTCGATGACGTGCTTCACCGGCTCCTCGTCGCACTCGACCGACACGAAGCACTGGCGCTTGAAGTACTCGCTGGGCGCCATGGTCAGGTCGCGGGCGTAGACGTCGCCGATCCACTCCCAGTGCTCGTCCATGCGCCAGAGAAGGAAGGGCACCCAGCTACAGTTGCCTTCGAGGAAGGCCACGCGCAGCCGCGGATGGCGCTCGAGGATGCCGCCCGCGCAGAAGGCGCCGGTGGTCAGCATCATCTCGACCGGATGGGAGTAGATGTGCTTGAGCATCGTGTTGGCGCCGAACTGCTCGCCAACCTGGCGGAGCTGGGAGCCCGAGCCCTCGTGGAAGCCCAGCGGGACTTCCAGCTCCTCGAGCGCGGCCCAGAGCGGCTCGTAGTACGGGTCGTGCCAGTTACGCCCGTTCACCTCGTTCGGCCGCAGGAAGATGCCGCGGAAGCCGAGCTCGCGCACGCACCGGCGCGTCTCCGCCACCGCGTCGTTCACGTCGAACGGCGAGATCATGCCGGCACCGATCAGGCGCTCCGGGTTCTCCTGGCAGAACTCGTAGAGCCAGTCGTTGTACGCGCGCGCCATGGCCCCGGCGAGCCGCGGCTCCATGTCCGGGACGGTCAGGGCGAAGAGCCCGCGCGAGGGATAGACCACCGCGACGTCGATGCCCTCGATGTCCATCGCCTCGAGCTGAACCTTCGACGTCCAGCCGCGTTCCGCGTACGGCCGCCAGCGCTCCTGGTTGAGCGCGTAGTTACGCCCCTGACGGCGGCGGCTCCGATCCGCATCGACGCCGGAGACCCTCCCCCACGGCTTGCCGGCGTGGGCGAGCCGCAGATCGCCCTCGTCTTCCGTGAGGCCGATCGGCGCGCGGTCCTTGAAGGCGGGATCGATATAGCGCTGCCAGAGATCGGGAGGCTCGATGATGTGGATGTCGCTGTCGAGGACCTTGAAGGTACGGTGCGCCATGGCCCACCTCCGGTGAGGGCGTTGCGTCGTGACCGTACGTCCGCGCGCGGTCGTTGTCAAAGGCGTCTCATGGCAAAATCGGGCGATGGCCGTCGGACTCGCGCCCGTTCCGGATTTCCTGTACGGCACCGCCTGGAAGGAAGACCGCACGCAGGCCCTCACCGAGCTTGCCCTCAGGATGGGCTTCCGCGGCATCGACACCGCGAACCAGCGGCGCCACTACGTCGAGGCCGCCGTCGGTCAGGGTTTGGCCGCAGCGTACCGCGCCGGTGTCGTCACCCGCGCCGATCTCTTCTTGCAGACGAAGTTCACGTATCAGCCGGGCCAGGACCATCGGCTGCCCTACGATCCCGCCGCCGACGTCTCCACGCAGGTCGCCCAGTCGATGCAGAGCTCGCTCGAGCACCTCGGGACCGACCACGTCGACAGCTACGTGCTGCACGGGCCCGCCTCGGGTTACGGCTGGACCGACGACGATGCCGAGGCGTGGGCCGCGATGGTGCGCGAGCGTGACGCTGGACGTACGCGCCTGCTCGGGGTGAGCAACGTGTCGCTGCGCCACCTCGCCCAGATCGCGGCGAGCGGCGCCGAGCCTCCGGCGTTCGTCCAGAACCGCTGCTTCGCCCGCCTCGGCTGGGACCGCGCGGTCCGCGCGTTCTGCGCCGAGCGCAAGATCGTCTACCAGGGCTTCTCGCTCCTCACCGCCAACCCCGAGGTGCTCCGCCACCCGCGCGTGGCCGACATCGCCGCGCGCCGCAAGGCCACCCCGGCCCAGATCGTGTTCCGCTTCTCCCAGCTCATCGGGATGCTGCCGCTGACCGGCACGTCCGACGCCGAGCACATGACGCAGGATCTGGCCAGCCGTGGCCTGTCGCTCTCCAACGACGAGGTGCAGGCGATCGAGTCCCTGGTCGCCTGAGTGCTCCTCGCCGCGTTCCGCGTCCGCAGCTTCCGCTTCCAGTGGCCGGCGGATCTCCTCACGCAGTGCGCGTTCGAGATGGAGACGCTGATCCTGGGCTGGTACGTGATGGTCAACACGGGCTCGGTGCTGCTGCTGACCGCGTTCGGGTCGCTGCAGTTCCTCGGCACGCTCGCCGCACCCATGTTCGGGGTGCTGGGCGACGCGCTCGGCGGCCGGGTCATGCTCTGCGCGATGCGCTCGGTCTACGCCGTGCTCGCCGCGCTGCTGATGGTCCTGGCGCTCGCCGGCGTGCTCACGCCGATGTGGGTGTTCGTCATCGCGGGGCTCGTCGGCATCGTGCGGCCGAACGACCAGGTGCTGCGCAACTCGCTCATCGGCGAAACGATCCCGCCCGACGATCTGATCGGAGCGCTTGGCCTCTCCCGCGCCAGCGTCGACTCCGCTCGCGTGGCGGGGGCGCTCACCGGCGCGGGCCTCTCCACGATCCTCGGCATCGGCTACGCGTACGTCGTCGTGACGAGCGTCTACCTGGCAAGCCTCGCGCTGACGTTCGGTATTTCCAGGTCGCGGCCAATGCCCGATCCTGGCGCAGCACCGCGGAGAACCACCGCGCTCAGGACTTCGAGCTGGCGCGATCTCAAGGACGGCCTCGTTCACGTGCTTACGACCCCGACGCTGCTCGCGCTGATGTGGCTGGCCTTCCTGGTCAACCTGACGGCGTATCCGGTGACGAGTGGCCTGTTGCCCTACGTCGCCCGGAGCGTCTACAGGGTGGACGCTACCGGCCTGGGCTGGCTCGCGGCGAGCTTCTCGCTGGGCGGGCTGCTGGGCTCGATGATCACGGTGATGACGGGAGGGCCGCGCCGCCCGGAGCGCTCGATGCTCGTGAACACCGTCATCTGGTACGCGCTGCTGTTCGGCTTCGGCCACGTGCCGGGCATGACGGCGGCGGTGCCCACGCTCCTGCTGGCCGGCCTCGTCCAGAGCATGGCGATGATCTCGATGACGGGCACGCTGCTCGCGGTGGCGGGCGACCGGTTCCGCGCGCGCGTGATGGGCGTGCGCATGCTCGCCGTCTACGGCATGACCGTGGGGCTGATCGGCTCCGGCGCCCTGATCG
>WNGH01003252.1_pt1 | contig 15531 bp, 15 predicted proteins | sample 5400631 | NCBI WGS metagenome assembly WNGH01 (sample SAMN13153373, study PRJNA577476) | soil metagenome | isolation source: 115 cm soil or saprolite under Garry oak tree replicate 1 | place: USA:California | collected 2016-06-15
CTGGGTCGACCGGACCCCGTACGACGCCGCCCGGCACGGTGGCGCCAAGCGACTCGAACTCGGCCGAAAGGAGGTGGCCTGAAAACAGCCCTGCAGCGCCCATGAGAGGCGGGTGGGTTGACACAGAAGGTGTCACGCCCTCCGGCCCGAAGGTCACGACAACGTCGGGGCGGAACTCCACCAGCAGCGATGCCACGCGAGCGACCAGCTCCTCGCGGTCCACGCCGGCCACGCCGCCGTCGGGGTACCGCAGGAACTCCAGCCGAACGCCGGGCACCCCCAGGACCCGGTAGGACTCCCGGGCCTCCTCCTCCCGGACGGCGCCCAGGTTTTCCCGGGTGGCCAGGGCGGGATCGGCGATGGGCCCCGCCTCGCCGCTGGTGGCAAGGACGGCCAGGACCTCCAGGCCACCGTGGTCCGCATGCAGGGCCAGCGTGCCGCCCAGGCCGAAGGTGTCGTCGTCGGGGTGGGCGAAGACGGCCGCGATCCGGCGGGTCACCGGGGTCCGCCACGCTCCAGCAGCGGCTCCAGACCCACGGTCAGCCCGGGCCGCCGGCCGACCTCCCGGATGGCCAGGAGCACGCCGGGCATGAACGAGCTTCGGTCCAGGGAGTCGTGGCGGATGGTCAACACCTGCCCGGCCCCGCCCAGGATGACCTCCTGGTGCGCCACCAGGCCGGGGAGGCGGACGGAGTGGATGCGCACCCCCTCCACGTCGCCGCCCCGCGAGCCGGCCAGGGTCTCGGCGTCCGGCCCGCGGTAGGCCTCCGCCCGCTCGGCGGCCAGCCGCCTGGCGGTGGCCAGGGCCGTGCCCGAGGGCGCGTCGGCCTTCCCATCGTGGTGCAGCTCGATGATCTCGGCGGCGGGGAGGTACCGGGCCGCCTCCGCCGCGAACCGCTGGGCCAGCACGGCCCCAATGGCGAAGTTCGGGGCCACGATCGCGTTCGACGCGTTGCCGCCCTTGTCCAGGCGCTGCCCGATCTCGGCCAGGTCGTCGTCGGTCCAGCCCGTGGTCCCCACGACGATGTGGATAGCGTGGTCGATGGCCCACCGGACGTTGTCCATGACCGCGGACGGATGGGTGAAGTCGACGGCGACCTCGGCATCGGCCTGCACCAGCGCTTCGAGGTCGTCAGAGATCCTGACATCGTCGTCGACGGCGGCCTCGCCGACATCCGACCGGTCCACCGCGGCGACCAGGGCCAGATCGGGTTCCTCCGCCACGGCCCGGCACACCGTGCGGCCCATCCGGCCGGCCGCCCCGATGACGCCGACCCGGATCACCGCGAGTCCCCGCCTCCCCCGTGGTGCGCCGCAACGGCCGCCTCGGCCACGGCGTCGCTCCCCCCGAAGGCGTCCTCTGGGAACGGTCCCAGCACAGTCAGCGAGAAGGGCTGGGAGAGCACGCGCTTGGCCGCCCGCTGCGCGTCGTCCGGGGTCACCGCGTCGATGCGCTCCAGGATCTCGTCCACCGTGAGGATCTCGCCATGGCCGATCTCGGACTTCCCCAGTCGCGACATCCGCCCGCTGGTGTCCTCCAGCGACAGCACCAGCGCGCCCTTCATGTGCCCCTTGGCCCGGTCGAACTCCTCCTGCGTCAGCCCGTGCTCGACCACGCCGGCCAGCTCGCTCCGGACGATGTCGAGCACCTGCTCGGCGCGCGATGGCGTGGTCCCCGCATAGACCGCGAACATGCCGGTCTCCGCGTACATGGTGTGGTAGCTGAACACCGAGTACGCCAAGCCCCGCTTCTCCCGGATCTCCTGAAACAGTCGGGAGGACATCCCGCCGCCCACGGCCCCGTTCACCACGCCGAACGCGAACCGGTCGGGGTCGTTCCGGGACAGCCCGTTGGTGCCGGTGACGATGTGGGCCTGCTCGGTCTGGCGGGTCCGGACCAGGTTGGCACCGGAGGGCGTCGGCGGGCGGTCCGCCTGGCGCAGCGACCAGGCCGCCGGGCCTCGCGACCTGGCCCGTCCAGTGTCCATGTGCTTGCGGAGCTCCCGCACCAGTTGGTCCTGCTCCAGGTTCCCGGCCGCGCAGATCACGAAGTTGGGCGGGGCGTAGTGGCGCCGGTAGAAACGGTGGACCTGGTCCCTGCGCATCTCCGTGATGCTCTTGACGGTGCCCAGGACCGGCCGCCCCAGCGGGTGGCCGGCCCACAGGGTCTCGATGAACAGGTCGTGGATCAGGTCGTCGGGGGTGTCCTCGTGCATGTGGATCTCCTCGAGGATCACCTGGCGCTCCGACTCGAAGTCGGCCGACCGCAGCAGCGAGCGCTGGAGCATGTCCGCCATCAGCTCGACGGCCATGGGGAGGTCGCGGTCCAGAACCCGGCAGTAGTAGCAGGTGGTCTCCTTCGAGGTGAACGCGTTGAAGTCCCCGCCCACCGCGTCGAACGCCTCCGCGATCTGCCGGGCGGTCCGGGCCTTCGTTCCCTTGAACAGCAGGTGCTCGAGGAAGTGCGACGACCCCGCGATCTCCGGTCGCTCGTCACGGGAGCCGGTGGTGACCCAGATCCCGAACGTGACCGACCGAACCCCGGGCATGCGGTCGGTGACCACCCGGAGGCCGGACTCGAATTCCGTTCGGGCGACGGACGAGCCGGAGGCGGGCTGAGCGGCCCCGTCGCCGGAGGAGCTACGCGTCACGGCGCTCCCGGCGCGGCCCGCGGTCGCGATCCCGGTCCCGGCGCGGCCCGCGGTCGCGGTCCCGACCACCCTCGCGGCGCTCCCGCGGCCCGTCCTCGCCCTCCACGCGGGGCCAGCCGCCCTCGGGCGGGTCCCATCCCTCGCCGACGGGCTTCAGAGCGATCCGTCCGCGCTCGGGCTCCACGGTCTCCACCTCGACGGTGAGCTTGTCGCCCTGCTTCACGGCCTCCTCGACGCTCGACAGGCGCCGGCCCCGGCCGAGCTTCGAGATGTGCATGAGGCCGTCGGTGCCCGGGAGGATGTTCACGAACGCCCCGAAGTCCGTGGTCTTCACCACGGTCCCCTCGAAGCGCTCACCCACTTCGGGCAGCCGGGGGTGCACGATCTGGTTGATCATCTCCTTGGCCTGCTCGGCCCCCTCGCCCTCGCGCGAACCGATGAAGATGCGGCCGTCGTCCTCGATGTCGATGTCCGCGCCGGTCAGGGCGATGATCTCGTTGATCCGTTTCCCCTTGGGGCCGATGACCTCGCCGATCTTGTCCACCGGGATCTGGATCATCTCCACCCGCGGGGCCTTGGGGCTGAGGGCCGGACGCGGCTCGGGGAGGGTCGCCAGCATCACGTCCAGGATCTGCAGCCGGGCCTCACGGGCCTGCTTCAGCGCCTGCGCGAGCGCCTCCGCCGGCAGCCCGGTGACTTTCATGTCCAGCTGGATCGCCGTCACCCAGTCCCGGGTCCCGGCCACCTTGAAGTCCATATCGCCCAGGGCGTCCTCGGCCCCCAGGATGTCGGTGAGGGTCACGAACTCCCCGCCCTCGGCGATCATCCCCATGGCGATGCCGGCCACCGGCGCCTTGATCGGCACGCCGGCGTCCATGAGGGAAAGCGTCGACGCGCACACGCTGGCCATGGACGTGGAGCCGTTCGACTCCAGCACGTCGCTGACCAGGCGGAGTGCGTACGGGAAGTCGTTCTCGTCCGGGATCACCGGCACCAGGGCCCGCTCCGCGAGCGCCCCGTGGCCGATCTCCCTGCGCTTCGGCCCCCGCATGAACCCGGTCTCCCCGGTGGAGAACGGCGGGAAGTTGTAGTGGTGGATGTACCGCTTGGAGTCCTCGGGGTCGAGGGTGTCGATCATCTGGGTCATCCGCAGCATCCCCAGGGTGGTGACGTTCAGGACCTGGGTCTCGCCCCGCTGGAACAATCCGGAGCCGTGGGCCCGGGGGACCAGGCCCACCTCGGCGGAGAGCTGGCGGATCTCGTCGGCCTTGCGGCCGTCCAGGCGGATGCCCTCGTCCAGCACGCGGCGGCGCATCATCCGGCGCTGGAGCTCCTTGAACGCCGGGGAGATCTGCGACGCCCGCTCTCCGTACAGCTCCTCGCCCCAGGTCTGGAGGAGGTGCTGCTTCAGCTCGTCCTTCACGGCGTCGAGGCGAGCCTCCCGCTCCAGCTTGGCCGGCACCAGCGCGGCCGTGATCCGGTCCGTGGCGAACTCCTCCACCGCCCGGCGGATGTCCTCGTCGATGAGGGAGGTGGGCTCGAACGCGTGCCGGATCGCGCCGGCCTCGGCCAGGAACTGCTGCTGGAACTCGAGCATCTCCGCGAGCGCTTCCTTGGCCGCCTCCAGGCCCTCGGCCACGACCTCCTCGGACGGCTGGGTGGCACCGTCCTCGATGAGCTTCCAGGCCTCGTCCGGTGCCTCGCCCTCGATCATCAGCACGTCGATGCCGCCCGTGTCGTTGCGCCGTCCCGCCACCACCACGTCGAAGGTGGCCAGGTCGAGCTCCTGGTAGGTCGGGTTCACCTTCCACTGCCCGCCGATCAGGCCCACGCGGACCGCGCCCACCGGGCCCTCGAACGGGAGCCCGGCCAGCATCGTGGCGATCCCGGCGCCGTTGATGGCGGGGACGTCGTACAGGTTGGCCATGTCCGCGGACAGGACCGTGATCACGACGTGGACCTCGTCCCGGTACCCCTCGGAGAAGGTCGGCCGCAGCGGACGGTCCACCAGCCGGGCGGTGAGGATGGCGGTCTCGGACGGACGGCCCTCCCGGCGGAAGAACCCGCCGGGGATCTTGCCGGCCGCGTACATGCGCTCCTCCACGTCCACGGTCAGCGGGAAGAAGTCGATCCCCTCGCGGGGGTTCGAGCTGGTGCAGGTGGCGAGGATCTGGGTCTCGCCGATGGTCACGACGACCGAGCCGCCCGCCTGCTTGGCGAGCTTGCCCGTCTCGAGGGAGATGTCGGTGCCCCCGATGTTCCGGGTCGCGGTGGTGATGCTCACTGGTTGCCTCCTCTGTGGGCCGCGGCGCGGGCGCGCCGGCGTCTTCGCTTCGGGCCGAGGAGTTGGCCAGTTCTCAGTGGTGGGCCTCAGGCCTCAGGGCCGCGGGTCGCGACGGTCTGAAGTCCGCAACTGATAACTGACCTGGTGGCTTCCCGGCCCCGGTCAGCGGGTCTCGTTCCTCTGGCCTCTCCTTCCCGCGAAAGCAGCGAGGGCGGCTTCCGCCGCCCCGCCAAGTCCCTACCGCCTGAGTCCCAGGCGCGCGATGAGCGCCCGGTAGCGCTCGATGTCCTCACCCCGGAGGTAGTCCAGCAGCCTCCGCCGGCGCCCGACCATCTGGAGCAGGCCCCGCCGGGAATGGTGGTCCTCCTTGTGCATCTTCAGGTGCTCCGTGAGGTCCGAGATGCGCCTGGTGAGAATGGCGATCTGGACCTCGGGCGAGCCGGTATCGGCATCTGCCCGACGGTACTCCTGGATGATCTGGGATTTCTGCTCTTTGACCAATGCCATACGAATCCCACCGAGGGTACCACGGGCGCCCCACGAGCGGCCCGAAGGTGCCTCCCTCGGCCCCTACGCCTCGCAGTTCACCACGGTGTCGCCGGAGTCGGCCACACAGGTGTCGGTGTTGGGCCCCCCGTCGGCGGTGTCGTTGCCCTGCACCCCGTCCTTGACGCCCAGCCGGTCGTTGCCGTCTCCCCCCTCCGCGGTGTCGGCGCCCGCTCCCCCGGCCATGCGGTCGTTCCCGGCGTCCCCCATCAGGTGGTCGTCGCCCCCCGCGCCGTTCATGCGGTCGTTGCCGTCGCCGCCCGAGATGGTGTCGGGGCCGGCGGTCCCGGTGAGGAGGTCGTCTTGCCCCAGGCCGGACATGGTGTCGCCGCCGCCCGTGCCGACGATGGTGTTCGGCCCGCCGTCACCGGTGAGGGTGTCGGAGAAGGCCGACCCGGTGACGTTCTCGAACCCTGCGACGCCGGGGGTGCCGGTGGCCGTGCCCGCCGACAGGTCCATGGTGACGCCGATGGAGTACTTCGTGTACTTCACGGTGTCGGTCCCCCCTCCCCCCTCGATCGGCGATCCCGAGGCGATGGAGGCGGAGCCCAGCATGGCCAGGGCGTCTCCGCCACCGCCCAGATCGAGGTCGTAGGAGACACTCGGGTCCGTCCCCTGCACCCGCAGGGTGTCCCGTCCCGAGCCGAGCGCCAGGGCGATGGAGGCCATCCCGGTGACGTCGATCTCACCCGGCGAGGCCCCGGTGACGTAGGTGGTGACGACGGAGCCCGCCGAGATGGTCGCCACGTTCTGGGTGGTGTCGGAGGAGTCGTCCAGGGTGACGGCACCGCCGTCCCCGGCGTCCGAAAGGTCGAGCTCTCCCGCGATCCCGTTCAGGGTGGAGCCCACGTCCACGACGTCACCGGTTCCGCCACCCGTGTCCACGGTCGTGGTGATGCCCGAGGCGGTGGCGATGACGTGGGCGGTGTCGTCGTCCCCCTGGCCGTTCACGGTGATCGAGGACACGCCGTCGGCGGCCGTAGGGTTGTCGATGGTGATGGCGTCGGCTCCGTCGCCGGCGTTCACCGTGATGGTGGTCTTGTTGGCCAGGTCGTAGCCTACCCCTCCGGCGTAGATCTCCACGGTTCGGAACCCGTCCACCACCGGCCCGTCCTGGACCGTGATGGCGTCGGCGCTCGCCGTCGTGGTGATGTCGTAGGTGGCGGCCGCGGAGGTGTCCTGGATGTTCGGCGTGACCGTGACCACCACGTCGTCCAGGACCCATCCCTCGTCCGCCCAGCCCTCGGTGAGCGAGGCGGTGAAGGTGAAGGTGATGTCTGAGGCGGTGTGGTCGAAGGAATAGTCGAGGTCGTAGCGGGCGGCGGCGATCTCGCCGTTCCCACTGGTCCCCAGGCCCAGGAGGTCGCCGGTGGCGGCCGATCCGGTGGTCCCCGCGTTCGGGACCACGCACCCGGCCTCGGAGTAGGTGCACACGTAGGGGTCCGGGTAGTCCTGGGTGTACCCCGGGTAGTTGGAGAACGTGGTCTGGGGCTGGATGTCCGAAGCCACATCGGTGACGTCCAGGTCCCAGAAGTCCGGGCCGAACCCGTGGGGGTCGTTCCCGTCCCAGGACCGCACCGTGTACAGCTTGAATGACAGCTCCACCGCGGAGTGGGCAGGAAGTCCGGTCAGGGTGAGGGTGGCGGTGTCGGAGCCGAAGGGCTTGTCCCCGCACACGGTTCCGGACGGGGTGGACCAGCACCCCGAAACGTCGCTGGCCAACACGCGGTCGGCGCTTGGCGTGTCCAGGATCCCGGCCCCGGACCACTCGGGTCCGATAGAAGTGCCGAAGTCGTTGCTGTACACCGTGGTGGGCGCCAGGTTGAAGTCGTTGCTGTAGACGGTGGTGGGCGTGGTCCCGAACGCCATCCCACCTCTGACGGCACCCATCGCCAGGGCCACCATGAGCATCGAGACAACGAGCGACCCGCGGCGCAGGCGCTCCCGGGCGAACCGCGTATCGGCCATGGCCCCCCTCCCCAGGCAGCCACCACCCGGTCGGGGGGCTGGCCACGGGCCCGCGGCCCCGGCCGATCGCCCCGATGATGATCCCCCTGTCACCCGAAGGCAATGGCCGTTGAGCGAACCCCACCCGGTGGCACCCGGAGGGCAGCAGGCGGGCAGGGAGCCTAGGTCCCTCCGCGGAGGACGGGGTGGCCGCTGGAGGCGATGTAGGCCGGGATCAGCCGGGCGGTCAGGGTCCCGTTCGGCTTGACCACCACCTCGGCCACCGCCGTGGTGGAGCCCTCCACGGAGAACGACGGCCAGACGAAGTTGCCCAGGCTCCAGAAGATGGGCTTGCCCTGATAGACGCTGAGCGGCTGCAACCGGTGGGAGTGGCCGCCGAAGATGACGTCCGCGCCGGCCTGGATGAACTGGTGGGCCTGCTCGACCTGGTAGTCGCGGGGCTGGGTGTCCAGCTCGACGCCCCAGTGGATGTCCACGACCACCAGGTCGGCCTTGCCGGCCGCCTCCCGGATCTCCTCCACCATGCAGCCGACTTCGTGGCCGCAGGCGGTCCCCGGATGGTCGTCCGTGGCCACCGCCTCCGGGTACGGGTCGACCACTTCGTCGATCCCGACCACGGCGACCTTCCAGCCCTTGATGTCGAAGAACGCCGGCTCGGCGGCCTCTTCGGCGTCCTTCCCCGCCCCCACCGGCGCGATGCCCGCCTTCTCCAGGTTTCGGCGGGAGTCCGCCACCGCGTCCGGGCCGTAGTCGTACGAGTGGTTGTTGGCCAGGTTCCCCACGTCGATGCCGCCCGCCTTCAAGGCGGGAAGGGCGTCCGGGTCGCACCGGAAGTTGAACGTTCTTCGGCACCGCGGTGCCCAGGTTGGACACCGCGCACTCCACGTTCACCACCGTGAGGTCGTCCCGCCGGAACAGCCCGTCCAGGCCGGACAGCGCGTAGTCCCAGCCGTACGTCCGGAGGTTCGGGATGTAGCTGGGGTCGAAGTTCGTGTCGCCCGCGCCGTGGATCAGCAGCGTGCCCCGGTGGGCCGGTGTCAGGCTCGGAGCCGGCGATGGCCCCCGTTCGGATGCCGACGGCGTGACCGTCGCCGGGCCCATGCTGGGGCGTGCCAGCGGCGTCGAGGCCGCTCGCCCCGGGGCGATGGTGGACGAGTCGCCGAGCGTTCGCACGTACAGAGCTCCCGCCCCCAGCGCGGCCAGCCCGAGGACGACGATGGCGAACGGGACCCGCGAGCGCCTCGGCGGGCGGTGGCGGCCGGCCACGTTAGGTCGCGGTGGGCGGAGGGACCAGGGACCGGGTCCGCTCCACATCCTCGGCGATCTGGTCGGCCAGCGCCTCGGCGCTGTCGAACCGGATCTCGTCATGCAGGCGGGCCCAGAACTCCACCTCGAGCGCCTCCCCCACCAGGTCGCCCTCGAAGTCCAGCAGGTAGGCCTCGATGTGCACCGGCTCGGCCCCGAACGTGGGGTTCCCGCCGATGTTGATGGCGGCCACGAACTCGCCCCGGGGGCCGCGGGCCATCCCCGCATAGGCGCCCTCGTCCGGCAGCAGGATCCGTGGGGAGGTCTCCAGGTTCGCCGTGGGCCACCCCAGGCCGGTCCCCCGCCCGGCGCCCCGCACCACCCGGCCCTGGACCGAGTACCGCCGGCCCAGGGCCCGCTCCGGCCATTCCAGGTCCCCCGCCACCAGCGCCTCGCGGATGGACGTCGAGGATACCCCCCGCCCGTCCAGCCGGAGCAGAGCCATCCCTTCGACCGTGAACCCGAGTCCCTCGCCCAGCTCGGCCAGCACCACCAGGTTCCCCATGGCCTTCTGGCCGAAGGTGAAGTTCGTCCCCACTACCACGTGCTCGGCCCGGAGATCGTCGGCCAGGACCCGCTTCACGAACTCCTCCGGGGACCACCGGGAGAGGTCCTCGGTGAACTCCAGGACCACCATCCGGTCCACCCCGAGCCGGGAGACCAGGTCGGCCTTCCGCTCCAGCGTCGTCAACAGCAGCGGGGCCTTGTTCGGGCTGAGCGTCTCCAGGGGGTGGCGGTCGAACGTGACGGCCACCGAGTTCAGGCCGCGCCGCCTGGCCACCTCGACGGTCCTGCCGATCACGGCCTGGTGCCCCCGGTGCACGCCGTCGAAGAACCCGATGGTGACCGCGGCGGGCTGCGCGCCCGCCAGCTCGTCGATCCCGCGCACCACCTCCATGTCCCGGTGAGGGTAGCGGACGGACGGCGGGTCAGGCCGGAGGGGTCAGGACCATCTCGGGGACCGCCTTGGCCCCGTCGTCGCGGTACACGGCCACCAGCCGGCCCTCGGGGTCGAGCACCGCGTACGGACCCTCCAGGCCGGCGGGGCCGAGGGGACGACCGTTGGCCGCGGCCCGGGCCTCGTCGTGGCTCAGCCGGATAAAGGGCAGGTGCCGGACGGCGGCCTCGATCGGCAGCGATGGCCCGAGATCGTCCAGCGGCGCGGCGTCCGCGAGCGAGAAGGGCCCGACCTGCGTCCGGACCAGCCGGGTCAGGTGCGCACCGCTTCCCAGCGCCACTCCCACGTCCGCCACCAGCACGCGCACGTACGTGCCGCTGGAGCAGGCCACCCGGAACTCGAAGTCGCGGCCGTCGAACCCGAGGAGGTCGAAGGCGTCCACGCGGACGGGCCGCGCCGGAGCTTCGATGACTTGGCCGGCCCGGGCCGCCCGGTGCAACACCTGCCCGCCGACCTTCACCGCGGAGAACGCCGGCGGCCGCTGCTCGATGTCCCCCACCAACGCCCTCATGGCCGTTTCCAGCTGCGGCCGGTTCACGGCGACCTCGGCGGTGCGGACCACCGTTCCCTCCGCGTCGAGGGTGTCCGTCTCGATCCCCAGGCGGCCCGTGGCCTCGTAGGCCTTGTCCAGGCCGGACAGGAACCGCAGCAGGCGGGTGGCCCGGCCCACCCCCACCAGCAGCAGGCCCGTGGCCATGGGGTCCAGGGTTCCGGCGTGGCCGACCTTGCGGGTCCGCAGCTTCCCGCGGACCACGTCCACCACGTCGTGCGACGTGATCCCGGCGGGCTTGTCCACCAGCAGCAGGCCCTCGGGGGCGGTCATCCTCCGGGCGAGCGCTGCTGGCGGAGCGCCTCGGCGATCTGGCGCACCGTCTCCTCCAGGCCCACCTTCGACGTGAACCCGGCGGCCAGCCGGTGCCCACCTCCCCCGAACCGCGCCGCCAGCGAGGCCAGGTCCGAATCCCCCCGCGAGCGCATGCTCACCTTGAACCGGCCGTCCCGCTGCTGCTTCAGCACGGCCGCCACGTCGGACTCCCGGGCCGTCCGGATCACGTCGATCAGGTCGTCGGTCTCGGTGGGGTGGATCCGGGCGTCCTGGAGGTCCGCCTGCGTGAGGTACGTCCAGATCAGGCCGGCCTGGGGGTCGGACTCCAGCCGGCGCAGCGCCGTCCCCAGGACGCGTAGATAGGCCAGCCCGTTGTCCTCGAACAGGGCCTGGGCCATCCGGGCGTGGTCGAAGGGGTACGTGCGGAGCTCCGCCGCCAGCCGGAGCGTCTGGGGCGAAGTGGCCTCGTACTGGAACCGTCCCGTGTCCGTGACCAGCCCGGCGTACAGGCAGGCCGCCGCCTCGGGGGGGACCTCGCCGCCCATCCGTTCCATCAGCCGGAACACCATCTCGGCGGTGGACGAGGCCTTCGGGTCGATCAGCGGGACGGTTCCCAGGCCCTCGTTGCTGGCGTGGTGGTCGATCCACACCACCGTCCCGGCCCGGGCCACCGTCGCCGCCAGCTGCCCCAACCGGTCCAGCGACGCGCAGTCCAGCGTGACCAGCACCGCCGGGGCCTTCGGGAACTGCCGGGGGTGCACCAGCGCGTCGCTCCCCGGCAGCTGCGAGACCCACCGCGGGTGCTCGAAGGGATCGTTCCCGTAGGAGCACACCGTTCGCGTCCCCCGCGCCCGCAGGAACGCCGACAGCCCCAGCATCGACCCCAGCGCGTCGGCATCCGGGTTGATGTGGCAGGCCAGGGCGACCTCGGCCGCCTCGTCCAGCGCGGCCGCGGCCCGGGACAGGGCGTCGCCCTCCTCCACCGCCACCGGCTCAGGCCCGGCCACCCGGCGCCTCCTCCTGCTCGTGGATCCGGTCGATCAGCTCGTCGACCCGGCGGGCCCGGTCCAGCTCCGTATCCTCCTCGAACTCCAGCTCCGGGACGAACTTGATCCGGACCTCCTTGCCCAGGGCGACCCGCAGGTGCGAACGCGCCGACCGCAGCGCCGCCCGCGTCCCCTTCCGCGCGGACTCGTCGCCCAGGACCGTGTAGAACACCCGGGCCTTGCGCAGGTCCGGGGTCACCCGCACACCGGTCACCGTGACGAAGCCGACCCGGGGGTCCTTCAGCCGGCCGATCTCCTCGGCCAGGACCTCCCGCAGCTCCTCGGCCACCCGCTCCAGCCGCTCACTCATCGTCGGGATAGTGCAGGGTCAGCACGGAGTCGATCAGCTCCACCCGTCCGAACCGGTCGACGAACTTGGCCACCTCGTGCAGGACCTTGCGGGCCTGGTAGGACTCCCCCGAGGCGACGGAGACCGCGAGGGTGGTGCGCTGCCACAGGTCGTGGTGGTCGACCTCGGCCACCGAGACGTTGAACTTCTGGCGGATCCCGGCGGTCAGGGCCTTCACCACGTGGCGCTTCTCCTTGAGCGACGTGCATCCGGGGATGCGCAGGTCGAACCTCTCCAGGGCCACCAGCATGCTCTTGACGTCCCCTGCGCGGCGCGCTTAGAGCGAGCGGGCGACCTCGCGGACCTCGTAGGTCTCGATGACGTCGCCCTCCTGGATGTCCTGGAAGTTCTCCAGCCCGATGCCGCACTCGAACCCCTCGGCCACCTCCCGGACGTCGTCCTTGAACCGGCGGAGCGACCCGATGCGGCTGTCGTACACGATCACGCCGTCGCGGACCAGGCGGGCCTTCGCGCCGCGGGTGATGGTACCCCGGGTGACGTAGCAGCCCGCGACCGCCCCCATCCGGGGGACCCGGAAGACGGCCCGGACCTCGGCGGACCCCAGCTCCAGCACCCGCTCCTCCGGCGAGAGCATCCCGGAGAGGGCGGAGCGGACGTCGTCGATGGCCTCGTAGATGACCCGGTACAGGCGGACGTCCACCCCCTCTTTCTCGGCGAGGGCCGTGGCCTCCGCGTTGGGACGGACGTTGTAGCCGATGACCACGGCCTGCGAGGCCAGGGCCAGGCGGATGTCGTTCTCGGTGATCGCGCCGACGCCGCGGTGGATGACCCGGACCCGGACCTCCTCCTGCGGCAGCTTCTCCAGCGCGTCGATGAGCGCCTCCAGGTTCCCGCCGGCGTCGGCCTTCACCACCAGGTTCAGCTCGCCGACCTCGCCCTCCCGGGTCATGGCGATCAGCTCCTGGAGGCCCGGCGGGCGGGATGCCACCAGCTCCGCGGCCCGAACCCGGGCGCCGCGCTCCTGGCCGATGTGCTTGGCCTCCCGCTCGTCCTCGACCACCCGGAACTCGTCGCCGGCCTCCGGCACGGCTGCCAGGCCCTGGATCTGCACCGGCTTGGCCGGTGGGGCCGCGGTGACCTTCTTGCCCCACTCGTCGAACATGGCCCGGACCTTCCCGTGCACGGTCCCCACCACCAGAGCGTCCCCGACGTGCAGGGTCCCGCGCTGGACGAGGACCGTGGCCACCGGGCCCCGGCCCCGGTCCAGATAGGCCTCCAGGATGGAGCCGCGGGCCGGCCCGTGCGGGTCCGCCTTCAGCTCCTGGACCTCCGCCGTGAGCAGGATGGTCTCCAGCAGGTTGTCCAGCCCGGCCCGGGTCTTCGCGGACACGTCGATGAACTCGTACTCCCCGCCGAACTGGGTGGGCACGATGCCCTGCTGGACCAGGTCGGTGCGCACCCGCTGGGGGTCGGCCTCCGGCTTGTCGATCTTGTTGACGGCCACCACGATGGGCACCCCCGCCGCCCGGGCGTGGTTCAGGGCCTCGATGGTCTGCGGCATCACCCCGTCGTCGGCCGCCACCACCAGCACCACGATGTCGGTGACCTGGGAGCCCCGGGCCCGCATGGCCGTGAAGGCCTCGTGGCCCGGGGTGTCGATGAAGGTGATCTCGTGGCCGTCCAGGTGGACCTGGTAGGCCCCGATGTGCTGGGTGATGCCCCCGAACTCCCGCGCGGCGACGTCGGTCTTGCGGATGGCGTCCAGCAGGAGGGTCTTCCCGTGGTCGACGTGGCCCATGACCGTGACCACCGGCGGCCGGGGACGGAGGCGCGACTCGTCGACCTGCTCCTCCTCGGCCTCCTCCGCTTCCTCCAGGCCCACGATCTCGGCGTGGAACCCCAGCTCGCGGACCAGGATCTCGATGGTCTCGTCGGCCAGCGACTGGGTGGCGGGGACCATCTCGCCCAGGTCGAACAGCTTCTTCACGACCTCGGCGGGGGTGCGGCCGGTCTTCTCGGCGATGTCCTGCGCGCTGGCCCCCCGGCTCGCCCGGATGGTGGGGAGGGCCTCGGCGGGGGCTGGCTCGGCTGGTGGGGCGACCTCGGCCACCGGCTCCACCACCGCGGTCGCGGCGGGGACCTTCCCGTCGCCCGACTCGGTGGGAGCGGCCCCGACGTCCTCCGGCTCGGCGGGCTTCTCGGGCCGCCGCTCCGGGAGGGGCGCCACGGTGGCCGTCTTCGGCTTGGCCCCGGGGACGGTCTTGCCGCCGGAGGCCCGCAGGCGGGGGATGGCCTCCTCGGGCACGGCGGACGAGGCCGTGCGGCCACCCAGGCCCATCTCCTCCAGGGCCGCCAGGATGTCCTTGCTCGGCACGCCGAGCTCCTTGGCCAGTTCGTGCACTCTCACGTCGTCAGCATCTCCCTCAGGGCAACCGTAAGGTTACCGGCTTCGTCATCCGACAGGCGGGTTCGCAGCGCTTGTGCGAGCGCCCCCCGCCGGAGGGCCAACCGCAGGCACGCCGGGTCCCGGTGGACGTATGCCCCCCGCCCGGGGGCCTTACCGGTCGGGTCGGGCCGAGCCCCACCGGATTCGCTGGCCACCAGTCGCACCAGGTCCCGCTTGGGCGCCGTGGCGCGGCATCCCACGCAGGTGCGTTCGGGCTCTGGTCTGGGCCTGGCCACCGGTCCACCTCGCTTGCCTGCCGCGCGACGGCCTCCTAGCCTACGGCCCAGCCGAGGCCCGGACGGGCGGAGGGGCGCGATGGCCACGCCGCAGCAGCAACAGGGGTACCGGAGGATGGGCACGATCCTCCTGTTCACCGGCGCCGCGCTGCTGGCCGCCGGCATCGCCCTGGCGGTGGCCGGCACCCAGGCGCACGGGCACGCCCGGTCCCTGCTGTTCCTGCTGGCGGGCGCGTTCGGGTTCTTCGGTGCCGGCGACCTGGCCATGTCTGCCTGGGCCAGGCGCCGAGGGTCGCTGTAGCCCCGTCGGACCCGATCGGGCGCCGGGCGTCACTCGCGGGTCAGACGGATGTCCACCTCGCGGTCGACGTAGGCCCACTCCTCTGTGGCCCGGAGCCGGCCCACCAGCTCATCGAACGCCCCCGCATCCTGGGGGGCGTACTCGAACCAGGTGAGGAAGTCGAACGGCTCCCAGGTCACGGCAGTGGTACAGGCGCCGTACCACCCGGGGGACGTATTCAAGTCCGGTGGCGATGTGTCCGGATCGCTCCTCCAGGATGGCTCGCCGCTCGTCCTGGGCCAGCCCCCACCACTCCACCGTCTTGCGGATCGGGATGAGCGCCGCCTCGGTGGCCTCCGGTCGCCCCAGGATCGGCGGCTGGGCCGCCAGCGCGTCCTGCTCGGCCGTGGTGGCGTACCGGACGTTGCTAGTCACCCCCCGGAGGAGCCACACCGCGTCGGTCGGCCCCACGTGGTCGCCTTCCAGCACGGCGATCCGCTCGACGGACGGCAAGGCCTCGCCGCGCACTGCCGACATCCCGGTCATTGGTCCACGCTCCCCCACATGAGCAAGGGACCGTGGTCTCGTTGAAGTCTCGGTGAGGGTGGGGGTGACGGCCGTTGTCGGTCGCCCCTCGAGGGCCAGCGTGACACCGCCGCCCTCCGCCCCACCGGG
>WNGH01003256.1_pt1 | contig 15524 bp, 14 predicted proteins | sample 5400631 | NCBI WGS metagenome assembly WNGH01 (sample SAMN13153373, study PRJNA577476) | soil metagenome | isolation source: 115 cm soil or saprolite under Garry oak tree replicate 1 | place: USA:California | collected 2016-06-15
AGTCAACAAAAACGGCAATGACGGCACGATCACGCGGTTCGGGTGGAAGGCCCAGAACAAGTCGCTGCTCTTGTTCTCGGGCGAGGCGTACAACGTGGAGATGGGGATCACGAACGAGCTGTTTCAGACCGAACGGGATGAAACGCCGAACTGCCAGTTTGCGACGGTTCCGAACACCGTCACCAACGCCACCGGCGCGACTCCTCAGGAGACGATCAGCGCGATCGAGAAATTCGCCTTCTTCATGCGTTTCCTCGCGCCTTCGGCGCCTTCCCCCGATACGCCCGGAGGGGCCGCGTCCATCGAAAGAGGCAAAACTCTGTTCAGCCAAATCGGGTGCGCGCTTTGCCACACGCCCACACTCTACACGGGCAATTCGACCGTCGCTGCGCTGGGCAATCAAACCGTGAATCTCTACTCCGACTTGTTGGTTCATGACATGGGGATAGCCTTGGCCGACGGCGTGAGTCAGGGCCGGGCGGGGCCGAGGGAGTTCCGCAGCGCCCCGCTCTGGGGGCTGGGGAAGCGGGTATTCTTCCTGCACGACGGACGAACCTCGAACCTCATTGAGGCGATCGAGGCGCATCAGAGCGGGAACGTCTTTTTCGGCACCGCCTCTGAGGCGAACCTCGTGACAAGCATCTACAACGCCCTGTTCGAAGGCCAGAAGCAGGATCTGCTCAACTTCCTGCGGTCGCTATAACAAGGGCGATACCAATAATCCGCGCCGATGAGAAAGTCGGCGCGGTTTTTTATAGTTTGCGAAACGGAGCGGCGTACCCCATCGCTTGCAGGCTGCCCCGGCCCGATGTCCGCCGATCAGGATTTCTTTAGCGGCTCCTGCAGGTCGCGAACCTCGGTATTCATCCGCACGTCCTTGCGCCTGCGCTTGACGAGGAGCTCGCCCGTCTCGAAGTAGTCGCCCTTTACGGCGAGCTCGGCCGCGCGCTCGAGCTCGTCCGGCCATTCGCCGAGCGAGTAACCGAACCACGGCGATTCGGGCTTGAGCTTCGGCAGGCCAAGCTCCTCCCAGATTATCTTCGCGCGCTCCATGTACTCGCGCTTGGGCAGCGAGATAGGGGGGAAATCCTCCTTCATCGTCGCGTCGATCAGCACCGAAGCGTCTTCGCCGTCGTTTCGTTTGCTCCTCGGTCCATGCCCTTGGTCGCGATGATGGAGGATCTGAAGGTCGAGCGCCGGATTCGCGCGGTAGGACATGGCCCAGAGCAGTGCGTCCGCGTTGTCCGGGTCGATGTCTTCGTTTACGGCAACCACGTACTTGCCCACCGCGCGGTTCCACGCGGCGGCGCCGTAGAGCGCGCGCCAGGTCTCCGTCCGCGGTGCCTTGCGGTCCATGATGAGCACCACCACCTTGCGCAGATTCGTGAGCGGCTCGTGCATCGAGACTCGCTTCACGCCCTGGATGCCGAGCGTATTGCGCAGGTGATGGGTATAGAGCGGCTCGAGCGCGACGCGCTTGATCAGGCTCGACTCGCTCGGGGTGACCTGCGAGATGATGGAAGTCAGGATCGCGTTCTTGCGCCGCGTGATGCACGTCACCTCCATGAAAGCGTTGTATTCCTGGAGGTTGACGTGCCCGTGTGATTCTCCAAACGGCGCTTCGGGCTCGAGATACTCGGTGTCGATATACCCCTCGATGACGATCTCCGCTTCGGCCGGTACGAGAAGGTCGACGGTCTTCGCCTTTACCACGTTGATCGGCGCTCCGACGAGCCCTCCGGCCACGTGCAGCTCGTCCAGCGCCTCCGGCACTTTCTGCGCCGAGGTGAACGCCACACAGGGGGGCGCACCCAGGATGACCGCCGCAGGCAACTTCTCGCCGCGCGCCTTCATTTTCTCCCAGTGGGTGTAGATCCCCGGCCGCAGCTCGAGGGACGGATTCATGCCGAGCCGCCGCGGCGCTTTCACCTGCCCGCGATAAATGCCCATGTTCTGGATGCCGGTGTCCGGGTCCTTGGTGATGTACTGCGAAAGCGTCGTGAACGGCGCGACGTCCCAGCCCGGCGTCGAAATGGGAATGGGGAGGCCATCGAGACCTTTGCCGGGCTCTTCGAGGTCCTTGCCCGTGATCACGACTTCATGGCAGGGCGCGTCCTCGACGATTCGCGGCGGGATCGGTTTCGCCATCGCGCGGTTCCAGGTCTCGTTGATTCCGTCGAGCGCGCAGCCCATGCCGATGCGGTAGATTTCGCGGCTCGCGGCGAGCGCGCCGACCACGACCGGGATATCGTATTTGCGTCGCTTCCCGTCGGTCACTCGGGTGAACAGAAACGCTTTTCTGTCCGGCTCCTCGATACCGCCGCGGAATTGCCAGCGCACCAGCGGATGCATCTCGGTGTCTTTGTTGATCGGTCGATCGACCGTTATGAGCAGCCCCGCGCGCTCGAGGGCCTCCAGATGCTCGTGGAGGTCGGGGTAGGCGCGCCCCGGCGCGGTGCTCGCGTCGCGGCGCTTCGGTTCGGCACTCGAGCCGATTTTGGATTTCTTCGCCATAGGGAGGCGCTTCAGTGCAGGAAGTATATCAACGCGACGACGACGGGAACATCGCCACGCCGAGGCGGTTCGCCAGCGCCTGGAGCTCGTCGTAGATCGTGCGTGGAATCGGGATGCCGTCGCGGCTGCGGCGCTCGAATGTGCGGCGGCCGCGCTCGCCGGGCATGAGAATTTCCCCTGCATCCCGATCGACAGGCAGGGATTTCAGCGCTTTCACCAAACGGTCGACTTCGCGCCGGAAATTTTCGGGATCGCCGAACTGCGCCAGGTCGATCGCCATCACGAAGCCGTTTTGGCGATGCCGGCGCCCCTCGGGGGTGCCTTCGAGAGACTCGGCGAGCAGGGGGTTAGCAGCGACGAGGCTCGTGATGCATTCGATCATGAGAGACAGACCCGAACCTTTTGGGCCGGCCATCGGCAACGGAATCTGCGCGGCCTGGGGATCGGTCGTCGGCTTGCCGTCCTTGTCGAGGGCCCAGCCCTCGGGTATCGCTTCGCCCGTTCTCTTCGCCTGATTCAGCCTCCCCATCGAAACGACGCTCGTCGCCATGTCGAGCACGACGGGCTCTGCTCCGGGGACCGCGATCGAAATAGGGCTGGTGGAGACGCCGGCTGCGCGCGTGCCGTAATAGACGACGTTGGGCCAGGACGCGGCGAGCGCGATCGCGGCCATGCCCTCGCGGGCCGCGGCGAGCGTGTAGTAGCCGAGCGCCGCGGTGTGCGTGGTCGCCCGGACCAGCGCGAGGCCCACGCCCGCGTCATGGGCCTTGCGCAAGGCTTCGGCCGTTCCCCGCATCATCGCGACCGGCCCCGCCGCGCGGTCGGCTTCGATCAGGACCGAGGCGGGCGTCTCGGTGCGGATCGCGATCGCGGGCCTGGCATTCATGTCGCCGGTTTCGATCAGGTCGACATAGCGCGGGATTCTCGTGACGCCGTGGGTGTCCACGCCCCTGAGATTCGCCCAGACGAGGACATCGGCGACGACCGCCGCATCGGTTTCTGGCATGCCGGCCCGCGCGAAGATGTCCGAGGCAAAGCGCTTGAGCGCGTCGGCCGAAGCGGTCGGCGCCGCTTGAGCGGCGCGCGATTGCGTCTTGCTCATGCCAGATCAGGCCTGAGGAGGAAAGTATTTGGCTAGCCAATTGCGCACGAGGTTGACCACCAGCGTGTTTCCTTCCGAGAACATGAAATGGTCGACGTCGGCGATGAGATGGAGATCGGTCGGCTTTCCGGCGCGCTCGAAAAGCTCTACCGACTGCTCGGTCGGCGTCACCGAGTCGTTCGCCGAATGCAACAGTAGGAGCGGCCGCGGCGCGATCCGGCCGACAACATCGTTCGCGTTGAACGCGTACATGGTCTCCACCACCTCGAACGGAAACTCCATGATCGAGCCAGGCGCTAGGTTGCCGCGCAGGCGCGGGGGGATGGGTACGATAGCGTAGCGCGGCACCATCATCGGCTTGCCGGCGCGCTTGCGGCGCTTTCCCTCCTTCATCATGGCGCTGAACTTTTTCCAGGCCCGGGGCGAAGCGTGCTGCCTGCGGAATTTCTTCGCGCCGTGGCCCCAGCCGCCGGAGGAAATGCAGGCGGCGATCCTTCGGTCGACCCCCGCCGCGTATACGGCGACCGCGGCGCCAAAACTCTGCCCGACTACGGCGATGCGCTTCGGGTCGATCTCCTGACGGGTAGCGAGGAAGGACAGCGCGTTCCTCGTGTCTTTGACCTGCTCCCTGCAGATGACGCGCCCGCGCTCGCCTTCGCTCTCGCCGCAGCCGCGGAAGTCGAAGCGCAGCGCCGCGTAGCCGAGGCCGACGAGCATTTTCGCGACCGTCGTACCGCCGCCACCGTCTTTGTTGCTGCCGAATCCGTGCAGGACGAGAAAGGCGGCGCGCCGCTCCGCCGGTCCCGCATCGGGCAGGTGAAGAATGCCCGCGAGCTTCAAGCCGTCCGATACAAAGCTAACGCGCTCTTCCATTTCTTCGATCTCCCCCGGAGCTGTCGTGACGAATTATAAATGGGGTGGTTCTCGCCAAGGTAGAATCCCTGGAAAAAAGGAGCCGCGATGAGCCACTACGCACCGATCGATGTTCACGCGCATTATTTTCCGCAAACCTTCCTCGATCTGATCGCCAAGCACGGCCCCAGCCACGGCTTCGAGTACAAAATAGTCGAGGGCAAAGGGCCGCAGTTCAAGCACGGCCATCTGATGACCGGGCCGGTCGGCCCCAAGTTCGTCGACCTGGACGCCCGGCTCGCGGCGATGGACGAGCAAGGTGTGGAGGTCCAGGCGCTGTCGCTGTCGCAGCCGATGGTGTACTGGGCGGACGGAGATCTCGCTCGACGCATCAGCGAGATCTACAACGACGCGCTCGCGCAGGCGCACAAGCGGCATCCGGAGCGGCTCTTCGGCCTCGCGACGCTCCCGATGCACGAGCCCGCGCTCGCGGTGAGGGAAGTCGAGCGTGCCGCGAACCTTTCCGGTATGCGCGGTTTCTATATCGCCACTCAGATTCGCGGAAAAGACCTGTCCGACGCTTCATTCCTGCCTGTCTATGAGCGCATCGAGGCGAGCGGCCTGCCGCTTTTTTTGCATCCGGTCGAGGTGATCGGGCACCAGCGCCTGGGTGCCTATTACCTCACCAACCTGCTCGGCAACCCTTTCGAGTCGGCGATCGCCGCCGCACACCTCATCTTCGGGGGCGTGCTCGACCGGTTTCCCAAGCTCGTCGTCTGCCTTCCCCACGCGGGCGGCGCGTTTCCGTGGCTCGTAGGCCGGCTCAACCGGGGCTGGGAGAAGCGCACCGATCTGAAGCACGTCAAGCACTCGCCGCTCGATTATCTGCGCCGCTTCTATTACGACACGGTTGGCTATTCCGACCACGTGCTCGAATATCTCGTCAAGGTGATCGGCGCCGACCGGGTGCTGATGGGGAGCGACTATTGCTTTCCGATCGCCTACGAACGACCCGTCGATATCGTTACCGCCCATCCCCGCCTCGACGAGGAAGCGAAACGAAAAATCGTCGACGACAACGCCCGCCGCCTGCTCAAGCTCTAGGGGTGCTGGTCTATTTCCCGAAGACCGCGGCGGAATCTGTCAGAATACTCGCGGCGCTCCGGAATGGAAGTGCGCTGGACCGCGTTTACCATCGGCCCGCCGGGTTAGCCCGGACGGGTCATTCAAGGAGGAATCACAATCATGAAGAAACTCGTAGTCTTGCTGTCCGCTGGCGCTCTCGCGCTCTCGGGCGCCGTCGCGCAGGCGCAAACGCGCATATTCGTGCGCGGCACCATCACCTCGCTGGACGGCAATGTCCTTTCCGTGAAGTCGCGCGACGGCAAGGACCTGAAGGTAAGCCTCGCGCCCAAGTTCGGGGTGCGCTACGCCAAGGCGCTCACTTTGGCGGACATCAAGTCCGGCGACTTCGTCGGCCCGGCATCGAGGAAGCGCGCCGACGGAACGCTCGAAGCGATCTCGGTCCAAGTGTTCACCCCGGACCGCCGCGGACAAGTGCCCGAAGGCCACATGCCTTGGGACCTTGAGCCCGGCTCGCTCATGACCAACGCCACGGTGGCCGGCACGGTCACGACTTCGAGCGGCCGCGATTTGACGCTGGAATACAAGGGTGGCACGCAGAAGGTGCACGTTCCTCAGAGCGCTCCCATTTTCACGGCGCTGCCGGGTGACCCCTCGATGCTGGTCCCGGGAGCCTATGTGGTCATCGGCGCCCAGGTCGCGCCCGACGGGACACTGTCGACCGGGGGCGTCTCGGTGAGCAAGGACGGCGTGAGGCCGGCGAACTAGCGGCGCATCCCGCCGGCCGCGGCACGCATGAAAGGGGATCGCGGGACACTGCGGATCGAAGAACAGCCCGGCGATGTGTTGCTGGCGACGCTCGACCGCCCTAAGGTCGCCAACGCCTTCAACACCGGAGCTGCGCTCGAACTGTGTGAACTTTTCGAGCCCTTCCGGACCGAACAGCCGTACCGATGTGTTGTCATCACGGGCGCCGGCGACAAGGCCTTTTGCGCCGGCGCCGATCTGAAGGAGCGCGATTCGCTCAGCGACGAACAGTGGCGCTCGCAGCACGAGGTGTTCGAGCGCATGTTTCGCGCGGTCCGCGATTGCCCGATCCCGGTGATCGCGGCCGTCAACGGCGCCGCTTATGGAGGCGGCCTGGAGCTCGTTCTACATTGCGATTTTGCCTACGCGTCGAAGACCGCGAGGTTTGCGCTTACGGAAGTGTCGCTCGGGATCATGCCGGGCGGCGGCGGCACGCAAACGCTGCCCCGCGTCATCGGCGAGCGACGCGCCAAGGAGCTCATTTTGGCGGCCCGCCCATTTTCCGCGGAGGAAGCACACGCCTGGGGTCTCGTGAACAGGCTCTGCGAGCCCGGCAAGCTGGTACGGGAGGCGCTGGCGGCGGCTGAGCGCATCGCTTCGCTCGCTCCGCTCGCCGTGCGGCAGGCGAAGCACGCGATCCGCCACGGCCTGCAGATGGATCTCTCTTCGGCGATGAGACTCGAAGTCGAGGCCTACAACCGGCTCGTCGGAACCGAAGACCGCAGGGAAGGCCTTCGCGCCTTCAACGAGAAGCGCAAACCGAAGTTCAAGGGTCGCTGAGGGAGCGGCAGAAAGGCGAACGTGGACACTGAATTGCTTGTTCGGGCGGTCGTTCTTGCCAGTGCAGCGTCTCTCGCGGCTTGCGCCACCGTGGGCAAGAACGAATACGTCGATTACCGCGCCGTCGTGGCGAGCCCGGACAGATCCGATGCCGACCGTCAGACCGATCAGAGAAGAAATCCGGAGCTGTTGCTCGCGTTCACCGGCGTGCGGCTGGGCATGAGGGTGCTCGACATGGGCGCGGGCGGAGGCTATTCGACCGAGCTGCTCGCCCGCGCGGTGGGTTCGGGCGGAACGGTGTATGCGCAGGACTCGCAGGCGGTTTCGCCGAGAGCGAAGGAGCGCTTCGACGAGCGTGCGAAAACGCCTGCGATGCGGAACGTCGTACGCATTCTGCGAGACTACGACGATCCAGTTCCACCGGGCGCGCGCGATCTCGATCTGATCACCTTCTTTTTTGCCTATCACGACACGGCGTTCATGAGCGTCGACCGCGCGAAGATGAATCGCGGGCTGTTCGAGTCCCTCAAACCGGGCGGTGTGTTGGTGATTGCCGACCATTCTGCTCAGGCGGGCGCGGGTATAAGCGTCGTGAAATCCCTGCATCGCATTGAAGAGGCGACATTGCGGCGGGAAGTCGAGGCGGCGGGATTCAGGCTCGCGGCGGAAGGAGATTTCCTCCGTCATCCCGAGGATCCGCGCGACTCGATCGTATTTCGTCCCAAGGTGCCGGTCGATGAATTCGTGTTGAAGTTCGTCCGGCCCTGATTTCGCAGGGAGCGAAGGGCGTTCCAAGCCCTCGGTCTTGACGGTCGACGTCATCGCCGTCGCTTTTGCACGACATTATGTACTTGACAAACCCAAGATAGAGGAGGAGGATTGAGGCCATAGACGAAAGGAACTGATATGGCTTCCCATCTGAATCAACCCCATTTCCAAAACCCTGAAAAGGCGCGCGAATACCTTGAGCGTATCCAGTGGCCTAATGGCCCGGTCTGCCCGCACTGCGGTGTTATAGGCGACCACTACCAGATCGCGGCCAAAACCGAGAACGGCGCGCGTCCCGGCCTTTGGAAATGCAAGGACTGCCGCGAGCAATTCACCGTTACGGTCGGCACCGTCTTTGAGCGCTCCAAGATTCCCTTGAACGTTTGGCTTGAAGCTGTCCATTTCCTTTGCTCAAGCAAGAAGGGCATGAGTTCTCACCAGCTCCACCGCACGCTTGGCGTGACTTACAAAACGGCATGGTTCATGACGCATCGCATCCGTAAAGCAATGGAAATCCGCAGCATGGAACCGATGGGCGGAAGCGGGAAGATCGTCGAAGCCGACGAAACCTACTGGGGTACAAACGCGGTCGGCAAGCGCAATAAGCGCGTAGGCCGCAAGATCACTGGCGGCGCCGAGAAGATGAAGATTGTTTCCCTGATTGAGCGTGACGGGAAAGCCCGTAGCTTCCATGTCCGAAATGTCAACGCCAAGACTCTTGCGCCTATCCTGCGTGGCCAGATCGCCCCGGAAACGCACCTCATGACCGATGAAGCTCGCGCGTACATCACTATCGGCGGTGAGTTCCGTAAGCACTCGACCGTCACCCACGGACAAGGCGAATACGCTCGCGGGATTGCCCACGTCAATACTGCTGAGAGCTTCTTCAACATCCTCAAGCGTGGATTGATCGGAACGTATCATCAAGTCGGCGAGCAGCATCTTCAACGCTATGTCTCCGAGTTCGATTTCCGATACAACAATCGCACTGCGCTTGGCGTGACTGACGCGCAACGCACTGACAACGCGCTCAAAGGCATCGGCGGCAAGCGGCTCACCTATCGAAGGACTCACGCACAATAAGAAAGGATTTCGCAAGGGAGATTAGCTATGGCGAAAAGCGCGTCTGATCTTCAGTCGAAACTCAAGAAGGCTGATCCGATAATCAGAAATTATGTTTCCGAGTTGGAGTCTGAAAACGAAAAGCTTCAGCGCCAGATTGCGAAGCTTCAAGTTCATCATGTGTCTAGCGACAACAGGATCAAGGCGCTTGAAAAAGCACTCAAAGAAAATGCTCCACAGGTTCACATTAATGTCGCTGACTTCCGACTCACAGAAGAACAAATGATCGAGAAGGCCATTGGTGCGCTTGAAGAACGCGGATATACCGTCATGCGGCCCTCTTAGGTTGTTTCTTCCTCGTTACGCGATGCTGGGGGGGCGCCTTCAATATCCTGCGGAGCGCATCGTCGAACGGCATTGAAGGAATTTCCCGCGAGCGGGCTTTACGCTTCGGTGTACGTGGCAATTTGATCTTTCCAGGGATCTAAAAATGGTTTGTAATTCTCGTCTTTCATAAGGGCTCTCTTGAAGACGTAAGCGCAAAAGTCCGCGATTTGTAAAACACTAGATTTCCTCTTCTTCTGGAAAAGCGGGTCTTCCCTAATTTTTCTAATGGGGAGATATTTTTTAGCTTTCTCTGGATCAGTCAGGTAATAAAGCAAAGCAGCGTCTTGGAAAGCGCTCTGCGTATCACGAATACCCGATCTAGCGCGATCATTGTCCTCAACAATCATTAGACATACCTCATCACTAGCATTATTGCGCATCCATTGCTCGACTGACAGAGAACAACGCATGAACGCATTAATGTGCTCGGCTTTAGTTTCATCTGCTCTAGTAAATTGCTTCGGAATTTTGCCTTCCACTCGGGATTTTCCACGCTCAACAAATCCGAGGGCCACAGGCAGCTTAAAGGACACCGGAATCTGAACCAACTCAGCTGCGATTTGCAAGCGCTTTTCTAATGGCCAATATTCCTTATCATGAAAAAACCTACGGGCATTAAATAATTCATGAGCGTGGAAAACGAAATATTGCTGGCGTAGTGCTGGAATATATTTCTCTACCAGCTCATCCAGACGATTCTCAATTTTCAATAGCTGCGTATCCGCGTGGACAATAATCCCGGCCACAGTCAAAAACGGCTCTTGATCTGGATTAGATATTCCAGCCTCATCGACATAGACCAGTCTCACGACTTTACCGCCTTCAAAGGGCCGCCCTGACATTCCCTGGAAGCCGGAATCTTGCTCCAGCCCCGCTGGGTTTGTCAAAGGTATAATGTCGCTTTTGCACGACGCGTCACTTTCATTGTAAACAGCCCCTTAAGAATCTCGCTCGAAGGGGCGTCGCTCGAAAGCGACGACAGTCGCTTATCACTCGTGCGACTGCGTATGGCAATTGCATGATTTTGCACGTGAGTCGCGTCTGGCATGCGCATTGCTAAAGGTACTACGTTTTGGGTCGCGGATTTTCACCCCTGAATGATCGGTCACCGACCGGGAAAGTGAAGAGGAACATCCATGCTGGACAATTTTCGCAGGAATAATCCGCACTCCACGCGCCTGCAGTCGCCGTACAGCCGGTTGCAGGAAGCCTTGAGCGAGGCCGGTGACGAATCTGCAAAGGCGGAAGGCTTCGGAATGGAAGCGCCGAATGCCGACTCGCGCGGTGATCCGGAACCCTCCCGGTCGGGCCGTGAAAGCGTGAGCAAGCTGATCGTCGGTCCGGACATCAAGCTGAAGGGCGCCGAGATCACCGACTGCGACACGCTGGTGGTCGAAGGTCGCGTGGAGGCTTCGATGGACAGCCGCGTCATCCAGATCGCCGAGCACGGAGTCTTCGTGGGCAAGGCGGGTATAGACGTTGCCGAAATCCGCGGGCGCTTCGAGGGCGAACTGACCGCGCGAAAACAATTGGTCATTCGCGCCACGGGGAAAGTGTCGGGCAAGGTCCGCTACGGGAAAGTCGCAATCGAGGAAGGCGGCGAGATATCCGGTGACATCGCGGCGCTCCCCGAGACGAAAGGCGCGGGCGTAGCGCGCGCAGCTGCCGATCCGGTCCGTAGCCCCACCGCAACCGTCGCGGCGCCCGCGCTGGCCCAAGGGGGCGTGCAGCCGCTGCCAAGCAAACCGGCATGGACGGGCACGCAGCCGCAGCCGAGCAAGCCGGCGGGGACGTCGCAAGCGGGCACGCAAGCGCAGCCGAGCAAGCCGGCGGGGACGTCGCAAGCGGGCGCGCAAGCGCAGCCGAGCAAGCCGGCAGGGACGTCGCAAGCGGGCGCGCAAGCGCAGCCGAGCAAGCCGGCAGGGACGCCGCACTGAGCTTCCCCGGTGCCTAGCGGCACCCGGTCCGGCGTGAAGTTCTCAGCTGCCGGGGATGATTCCCGGCTGCATCGAATTGCAGAACTGGGCGATCTCGCCCGGACGCGTCCACCAGACGCGGTCCCGAAACTTGTGCTCGACGCAATGTTTGAGCGCGATGCGCAGCGGCCGCAGCCTGAAGGGCTGGCCGAACACGTAGGGGTGAATCGAGATGTTGCACACGAGCGGATGTTTCACGCACTGCTCCAGCATCTCGTCGAACTGGTCCACCACCATGTCGCAGAATTCTCGCGCGCTGTGTTTCCGGTGGACGATCGCCGGCGAGTCGTTGACCTCGACGGCGTAGGGCACCGAAAGGATCGGCCCTGATCGCGTTCGCATCCAGATCGGCTGGTCGTCGCAGGGCCAGTCCATGAGGTAAGCGTAGCCCGCTTCCTTCAAAAGGTCGGGTGTCACCGAGGTCTCATAGGCGCCGGCACCCATCCAGCCCAGCGGGCGCTTCTTCTCGTTGCTGACAAAGGTCTCGGTGACCTCGCGGATGATGCGTTCTTCGTCGGGCTCCCAAAGGCCGCGCAGGTTCTCGGAATTGGTGCGACCGTGCGCGACGATCTCGTCGCCCCGCGCACGAATGCGTTCGAAGATCTGCGGCGCGTAGTCGTAGAGCAGGCTGTTCGTATTGTGCGCGAGCGGCAGTTTCAATTCATCGGCGAGATCGAACAGCCGCCAGATGCCGATGCGGTTGCCGTAGTCGCGCCAGGAGTAGTTGCGCTGCGTCTGGGGCTCGCCCGACTTGGCGTTGTCGTGGCCGAGCCCCGCGCCGAAGGCGAAGCACTCGACGTTGGTGGTGATGCAGAACGCGAGGCGCTTGCCGCCCGGCCAGGAGTAATCCTTCCTCTCGGTTATCGGGACGTAGTCATAGCGCGAGTGCCGCGGGAGAAAATTCTTTGCCACGCTAGAGCCTCGGCTCAATCGGCCTTCGCGCCGGAAGCCTTCACTGCTTTCCCGAGCTTCACGATGTCCGCGCGCATATGGTCGGCGAACTGCTCCGGGCTGCTCGCCATGGGCGTCGCGCCCTGTGACGCGAAAAACTCCTTGACTTCGGGGGAATTGACCACCTTGGCCAGCTCGCCGTTCATCCGCTCCACGACCTCCCTCGGTATGCCGGCAGGGCCGATGACCCCGCTGTAGAGTGTCAGATCAAATGCGGGCAGCCCCGATTCGGCGACCGTCGGGATGTCCTGCACTGCGCCGACTCGCGCGGGCGTGGTCACTGCCAGTGCGCGGAGCTTGCCGCTCTTTACGTGCGGCAGAGCCGCCGGCATGGTCGAAAAAATGAAGGCAACATCACCGGCGATCACTGCCACGGTCGCCGGCGCGCTGCCCTTGTAGGGCACATGCAGCAGATCGACACCTGCCATCGATTTGAAGGTCTCGCCAGCCAGATGCACGATGGTGCCGTTGCCCGAGGAAGCGTAGTTGAGCTCCCCGGCCCTGGATTTCGCCAGCGCGATCAGCTCGGGCACCGTCTTGGCCGGAAGCGCGGGATTGACCACCAGCAGGAGCGGCGTCGAGGCCACGAGGCTGATGAAAGCGAAATCCTTGACGCTGTCGTACGGGAGCTTGGTGTGGAGGCTCGCGTTGATCGCGTGCGTCGTGGCGTCGCAGAAGTAGAGCGTGTAGCCATCCGGCGCCGACTTGGCGATGAGCTCCGATGCGATCGTTGTCCCTGCGCCCGGGCGGTTGTCGACCACGACCTGCTGACCGAGGTTCTGTGAAAGCTTCGCGCTCATCGCGCGCGCGAGTACATCGGAGACCCCACCGGGCGTGAACCCGACTACGAGGCGAATGGTCTTGTTCGGATAGCTCTGCGCAAACGCGCTGGCGCTTAGGATGACAAGGGCGAATGCGGTGAAAGCGCGGCGCATCATGGATTCTCCTGCGGGCCGGTAACTCGCGCCGAATATAGAGGAAAGACCCTCCGCAGGCAACGCCGGGAGTCAGGCAAGAACGCGCTCTTGCCGGCGGCTCACGTGCATGAAGTACGCGAAGAGGATCGCTGCCGCAACGACGAGGCTTGCGACGCCCGCGAGCCAGAATCCGGCGGCGCCCATGGGTGTCGCAAGCCCAAGCGCGTTCGCCGCTTCGACCCGCCCGAGTCCCAACGCGTAACCTCCGCCCAGTCCGATCCCCCAGAGCGCGACGGTATAGACGAGCATGGGAATGAAGGCGATTTTGTAGCCGCGCAAAGCGTTGACGATCACCACCTGGGCGGTATCAAAGAGCTGGAAAAAGGCGATGTAGGCCAGGAGAGGAATCGCGATCGCCTGTACCGCGGGGTCGGGAGTGTAAAGGAACACGATCTGATGCGCGCTAAGGAAGATCGCTACGCCGGCGCAGGCGGAAATGGCGAACATCATCCCGATGCCGGTGAGCCCCGTGTGCCGCGCCTCGCGCGGGTTGCCCGCGCCGATCGCCTGCGCGGTGAGAACCGCGGTCGCGTTTCCGATCGCGAGCCCGAACATGTAGACGACCGCGGTGACGTTGGAGGCAATCTGGTGACCTGCCGAAGTCGCCGCGCCGAGCCGCGCGAGGAAGAGCGCCATGAAAGTGAACGAAGTCACTTCGACGAAAAACGCGAGGCCGATAGGCACGCCGAGCTTCAAGTGGCTCCAGAGGGTGGGCAAGTGGGGCCAGGACCATCGGCCAAAGATGCCGAACGGCGCGTAGAACGGGTGCTTTGCGCAATAGATCCAGGCGAGCGCGAAGATCAGCCAGCTCGCGATCGCGGTTGCGACCGCGCAGCCCGGACCGCCGAGCTCGGGCGCGCCGAGCGCCCCGTAAATGAAAAGGGCGTTGAGCGGAATCTTGGCTGCGAAATAGACCAGGTTGATTGCCATGACCGCGCGGGGCCGCGACACCGCGGTGGTGAGCGCAAAAAAAACGCGAAAAAGCAGCATCGCCGGCAGCGCCCAGGCGATGCCCTGAAGGTAGGCCCGCGTGCGCGCCTCGACCTCCGGCGGCGCGCCCGCGAGCCGCAGGAACGGTTCGGGAAAGGCGAGCAGCAGGACCCCGAGCACGCCGAGGCCGAGCGCAAGCCAGACGGTCTGGCGCGTCTCCTCGCCGATCCTTTCGAGCTGCTTTCCCCCGAAGAGCTGCGCGGCTATCGGCGAGAGCGCCTGCACCACCCCCATCAATCCGATGAAGACGCTGAAATAAACGCTTGCCCCGATCCCGACCGCGGCGAGGTCCACCGCGCTGTAGCGGCCCGCCATCACCGTGTCGAGCACGCCGCTCGCGATCACCGCGAGCTGCGCGACGAGCACCGGCCAGGCAAGCCGCACCACGGCGGCAATACGGGAAACGGCCGAGGTCACGTGGAGAACGATCCTTCGATGAAAATACGGATTTAGAGCGGCGCCTCGGCGTCCGCTTTAACAGCAATTGTACGTGGAGACTACTCTCGGTCCCGTTGCTGTCAGAATAACCGCTTTGCGGTTTAGTCCAATCAGGAAGGAGCTCCATGCGCGAAGAGACAACCGTCGTCCATTCCGGACTCCACCCCGAGCGGCATCACGGCGCGGTGAACCCGCCGGTGTTCCACGCCTCTACGATCCTCTCGGAAACCGTTGCGGAGTTCCGCCGCAGGCGCCAGAACTGGATTCTGGAACAGCCGGGCACCTACTACGGGCGCTTCGGTACGCCGACGATCGAAGCGCTCCAGGAGGCGATCGCCGCACTGGAAGGAGGGCACCGCTCGGTCGTCTACCCGTCGGGGCTCGCCGCCTGCGCCGGGGCCTTGCTCGCCTTCCTGTCTGCCGGAGATCACCTGCTCATGAGCGACACTGTCTACGCCCCGACGCGCAACTTCGCGAACGGATTTCTCAAACGCTTTGGCGTGGGCACGACGTTTTTCGATCCGCTCGTGGGGCGCTCCGTCGAGTCGCTCATCCGGCCCGAAACCCGGGTGATCTATCTCGAATCGCCCGGCTCGCTCACTTTCGAGGTGCAGGACGTCCCGGTGATTGCGGAAGCAGCGCGCCGACGCGGGATCACCGTCATCGCCGACAACACCTGGGGGACGCCGCTGTACTTCAAGCCGTTTGCGCATGGCGTGGACGTCTCTGTGCAGGCGGCCACCAAATACATCGTCGGCCACTCCGACGCCATGCTCGGTGCGATCACCTGTACGAAGGAAGCCTGGCCGAGGCTCAAGCGCTCGACGCACGAGCTCG
>WNGH01003776.1_pt1 | contig 15508 bp, 18 predicted proteins | sample 5400631 | NCBI WGS metagenome assembly WNGH01 (sample SAMN13153373, study PRJNA577476) | soil metagenome | isolation source: 115 cm soil or saprolite under Garry oak tree replicate 1 | place: USA:California | collected 2016-06-15
CGGCGCGCGCGAACGCGGCGAGGACGACGTACGCGATTCGCGCGCCGTCGCCGACGGGCGGCACCGGGCGCGGTGACGGCGCGATCACCGGCCACCAGAAGAGCACCGCCGTCACGAAGAGCGAGAGGTGCTCGAGGTCGTGCGCCGCCGAATGCGCCAGCGCCCAGTCGTAGAAGGCCGGCGCGTGCCACGCCCAGAGGAGACCGATGTGGAGCGGCCACGCGACCGCGGGCCGCGTCAGCGCGCGCCACACGCGGCCCAGGGGCGCGTGGCGCGCGACGAGACGCCCCACGCCGGCCCGCGCGCGGGCGGGCAGGGCCCAGAGCACGGCGGGGAACGGATCGGCGAGCAGCAGGAGCGGCGGCGCCACGACGATCAGCAGCATGTGCTGGACCATGTGGGCGCTGAACCGCTCGTGGGCGGGGCCGTCGAGCCCGAGGAGCGCCGTCGCGAGCGCGACGCTGGACGCCCAGGCGGCGAGGAGCCGGAAGAGGATTCTCGCACGGACCGTCGGCGGGCTCCGCCGGGCGAGACGCCAGGACCCGGCGACGTGGGCGAGCCAGAGCGCGCCGAGCGGGACGAGGACCTCGACGCGCCAGGCGCCCACCGCGTCAGCGCCCGAGAACGAGGCTGGCGACGTTGTAGAGCAGATCGAGCGCCAGGACCGCGAGATTCAGCCCGACGAGCGCCAGCAAGATGCGCTCGGCGCTCATCCGCCGCTCCAGTAGGCGATCAGGTACCAGACGGCCCAGGCGGCGAGGGCGACGTAGACGACCAAGAGCCAGGCGTTCACCCGCCCGCGCCGGCTCTCGACCTCGCCGCCCGCGTAGCGCTGGATCTCGTTCGGGTCGCGCCGGGGGCTCATCGCGGCGGCTCCTCGGACTCGGGCGGCACCGGCGGCTCGGCGCGCAGGACCTGGTACTTGGCGCGCTCGACGTCGGTCAGGGCGCCACTCGCGGCGGCCCAGAGGAACGCGCAGAGGGCCGCGAGCCCCATGAGGAGCGCGACCGCGAACTGACCGAGCGTGAGGAACTCGAGGGTCATCGGCGCCCCTCCGGACGCCCGCGCGGCGTCGCCGTCACGGTGCGCCGGTCAGGATCGAACGCGGTCTCGGGCGAGCGCGCGCGGATCTGGGGCGAATCGAGGGCCGCCCGCGCGCCGGGCGACAGGCGCAGCCGCTCGCCGGTGAGCGGGTCGGTCCACGCCGAGAACGACAGCACGTACCAGGAGATCGCCCAGCGCTCGGCGTCCGTCATCGAGTCGGCGAACGAGGGCATCGGCGTGCCCGAGAGACCCACCGTCATCGCCCGGTAGACGTCGGACACGGAGGCGCCGCCCTTGAGCTCGCCGCGCGTGAAGTCCGACGGGCGGATGGCCGCCTCGAAGTCGTCGCGCAGCGTCGCGGCCGACGGACCGTCGCCGCGGCCCTCCTCGCCATGGCACTCGGCGCACTTGGCCCGCGCGTAGAGCCGCCGCCCACGGGCGAGCATCTCCGGCGTCGCCGGCGGCGGCGCGCCGACCTGGAGCGGCGTCTCGACGGGCTCCTCGCGCCACCGTCTGGAGAACGTCTTGACGTAGGCGACGACGGCGAGCCGCTCGCGCTCGCTGACTTCGTGCCACGTGGGCATGGCGGTTCCGCGCACGCCGCGCGTGATCGTCCGGAACAGGTCGCCGTCCGTGGGCAGCGTGCCCGACGGTGTGGAGTGGAGCTTGAAGACGCCGGCGGTGAAGTCGCGCGGTCGGGGGAACAGGAACGTCGCCGCGGGTCCGGCGCCGTCGCCGCGCTCGCCGTGGCAGCCGAGGCAGTGCGCCTCGTAGACTTCGCGGCCGAGGTCGCGGAAGGCGTCGCTGTCGGGCACGCGCAGCGGACCGCCCGCGACGGTCTGAGCCTCGAAGGCGTCGCGCCACGCGCCCCGGCTCGTGCCGAGCTTTTGCAGATAGCGGACGAGCGCCACCGCGTCGGCGGTCGGGACGAGCAACCGGACGATCGGTCTCGGCGTTTGGCTCTGCGCGCCCGACGGTCGGTACGGGCCGCCGTGCAGGGTCGCCGTATCCAGCACGGGCGCGCCGTCCACGGGGAAGCCGTCACGCCCCGGCCGCACGAAGGCGACACCCGACTGGTTGACGAGCAGCGTCACGGGACGGTCCGCGCGCATCGTGAAGAAGCGTCGGAGCTCGGCCTTCGGCTCGAGCTCCGGACGCGAGGTACCCTGCCGATACGGCGCGTCCACTGTGTCGAAGAGCCAGGGGAAGGCGGGCATGATCGACTCGGGCGCCGTCAGGCGCGGCTCCCAGAAGTGGGCGTAGTGCCAGTCGTCGCCGTACTTCCCGCCCACGCGCGTGAGGTCGGGGCCGATGCGGCGCGTGCCGAAGAGGTGCGGTTGATCGAAGGCGTACTCGCCCGCCTCCGAGACCGGTCCCCAGCGAAACGACTCGCCGGCGACCGACCGGACGTACTGGCTGTGGCAGTACCAGCATCCCTCCCGGACGTAGACCTCCCGTCCCCGGCGCTCGAGGGGCGTGTAGTCGGCGACGTCGTAGCGTACCCACTTGACCTCGCCGAGCTCCGTGCGCACGGCGCGGCTCACGCGCGCGCTCCGCGCCTCGGGTGCGAGCGTCGGCAGCACGCCCTGGACGAACATCGCGAGCGTCACGAACGCGAAGCCGGCGACGAGCGCGAGCGTCCGCGCGGAGGCCATCACGCGGGGCGCCGCCCGCGCGAGGTCTGCACGAGCGTGAGAACGAGGAGCGAGGCGCCGACGTCCATCGCGATGCCGGTGAGGGTCCGCGCCCACCAGTACGGGCGCATGGCGTTGACCGAGTCGACGAACTCCACGCCCGCCATGAGCATGAACCCCTGGAGGAGCCCTTGGGCCGAGAGGATCAGTCCCATCGCGGCGACGCCCAGCGTGACGAGCCAGTAACCCCAGTTCGCGAGGCGGAAGGAGGCGAGCGGCGCCCCGTGCAGGCGCGGCCAGACGTAGAGGGCCCCGCCGAGGGTCCAGAGGATGAAGGTGCCGAAGATCGTGAGGTGCGAGTGGGCGACGACGAAGTCGGTGAAGTGCGTGGGCTCCTGCACCGAGCGGAGGGCCTCGAGCGCGCCCTGGGTGCAGCCGACCAGGTAGAAGAGCGAGCCGGTGACGAGGAACTTCGCCGGGAGGTTCCGGCCCAGCTCGTCCCAGCGACCGAGCATGGTGCCGAAGAAGTTCTGCAGCACCGTCCAGACGGGGACGATCAGCAGCATCGAGGAGACGATCGCGATCGTCTGCGCCCACTCGGCGATCGGCGCGTAGAGGTAGTGGTGGATGCCGACGAACGGATAGAAGAACGCGAGCGACCAGAAGCCGATGAGCGACAGGCGGTGGCTGTAGATCGGCGCGCGCACGGTGGCGGGCAGGAAGTAGTAGATGAGCACGTACCCGGCCGGGGTGATCCAGAGGCCGACGACATAGTGGATGAAGAGCCCGTGCCAGGCGGCGTTGCCGACGCCCGGCACGTGACCCGGGCCGACGACGAGCAGGACGAGGTTCGCCACCGTCCAGACGAGCGCCGCGATCAGGTACCAGAGCGAGACGTAGAGCGCGGGCTCGGCGCGGCGCGCGATCGTGACCAGCAGCTGCACCGCGATCGCCAAGAGGCAGCCGAAGAGCACGATCACGTTGGCGAGCGGGAGCTCGCCCGCCTCCCAGCCGCGGTTCCCGCCCGCGAGCAGCGCCGCGGAGGCGGCCAGGAGATTCAGGTTCCATATCCACGCGAGCGGCCGGCCCCAGCGCGCCTGCCACACGGGCGCGCCGCAGAGGCGCGGCACGATCCAGTACGTGAGGCCGATGAAGAGCGTCGAGAAGGCGCCCCAGATCACGCCGTTGACGTGCACGGGGCGGAGCCGGCCGAAGGCGAGCCACGGCACGCCGCCGAGGAAGGCAGGGTCGGTGAACTTCGTGGCGAGGACGGCGCCGAGCGTGGGGAACGTGAGCAGCCAGACGAAGCCCCACGCGAGCCAGAGACGAATGACGTCACGGTCGATCAGCTCGTCGTTGCGCGACGAGACGGTCGACGTGGTCTAGCCGAGCCTCATCGCCCGCAGCCGGGCGATCCGCTCCTGGATGGGGGGATGGGTCGAGAACAGGCGCGTGAAGCTCTCGCCGCTCAATGGATTCACGATGAAGAGATGCGCCGTCGCCGGGCTCGCGTCCATCGGCACGGCCTGCGACGCCGCCTCGAGCTTGCCGAGGGCGTGGGCGAGCGGCGAGGCGCGTCCCGCCAGCCGGGCGCCCGTCGCGTCGGCCTGGAACTCGCGCGAGCGCGACACCGCCAGCTGCACGAGCATCGCCGCGAACGGCGCGACGATCGCCAGGACCAGCGTGGCGATCGGGTTGCCGCCGCCCTCGTCGTCGTCCCGCCGGCCGCCGAACATGGCCGCCCATTGCGCCATGTGCGCGAGATAGGTGATCGCCCCGGCGAGCGTCGCCGCGATCGTCCCGATGAGCACGTCGCGGTTCAGGACGTGCGCCAGCTCATGGGCGAGCACGCCCTCGAGCTCGTCCTCGCTCAGGATCCGCATGATGCCCTCGGTGACGGCCACGGCGGCGTGCGCCGGGTTGCGTCCCGTCGCGAACGCGTTGGGCGCGTCGTTCGGGATCAAGTAGATCCTCGGCATGGGGATGGAGGCCTTGGTTGCCAGCCGCCGGACGATCGCGTGGAGCGCCGGCGCGTCCGCCTCGCTCACCGGTTGGGCGCCGTACATGGCCAGGACGATCCGGTCGGAGAACCAGTACGAGAGAAAGTTCATGACGAAGGCAAAGATGAGCGCGATCACCATGCCCGAACGCCCGCCGAAGGCGCCGCCCAGGAGCACGAGCATCACGGTCAGGACCGCCAGGAGGAACGTCGTCTTGAAGACGTTCGACATCGCCGCTCTCTCGGAAGGGTAGCAGAGGGCCCGGAAGGGGTCAAACACCTTGACTTGCCCAAGGCAGATCCCTATACTGAGCCCGTTTTTGGCCAAAAAGTGATTGAATGACACAGAGTTACGGCCAACAGGACTGACGCGAGTGATCATCAGGGTATCCGAGCTCCACGCCGACGGCTTGGTGATCGCCGCGGCATCGGCGCTGGCCCACGCCTACAGCGACGCCGCGTGGCGACTGGACCGGGTCCAGGTGACGATCCAGCCCGACGGCCGCGACGTCCTGGTCCACGGCTCGCTGGCCGCGACGGTGCCGCAGACGTGCGGCCGCTGCCTCGAGGCGTTCCCCGCCACGGCGCGGGTGGAGCTCGACGTGCGCGTCGTGCCGCGGCCGTCGCGGGCGGACAGCGTCAAGCTCGGCGCCGACGACCTGGACGTGGACTTCTACACCGACGACCTGCTCGACCTGGGACGGCTGATCGAGGCGGAGACGGCGCTCGCGCTGCCCATGAAGCCGCTCTGCCGAGCCGACTGCCGGGGCCTGTGCCCTGGATGCGGCGCCAATCGCAACGCGGGCCCGTGCGCGTGCGGCGAGCGCGCGCTCAAGAGTCTCGGCGCACGACTCTCGAACTGACTCCTCACCGGAGGGATAGCCGCCATGCCGCTGCCGAAACGACGCCACTCCAAGACGCGCGGCCGCAAGCGCCGCACGCACTACAAGCTCGCGGCGCCCGCGCGCTCCGTCTGCCCGCAATGCCGGGCGGCGAAGCTGCCGCACCGGATCTGCCCGAAGTGCGGCTACTACGACGGCCGCGAGGTCGTCAGCGTGGACGAGGAGTAGCCGCACCCGGCGCCGCATGAAAATAGCCGTCGACGCGATGGGCGGCGATCACGGCCCGGCCGTAGTCGTCGAGGGCGCGGTAGCCGCCGCGCGCGAGTTCGGCGCCTCCGTCATCCTCGTCGGCGACGAGGGGACGATCCGGCACGAGCTCGACCGCCTGCGCACGCGCGACCTCACGACGGAGGTGCGGCACGCCTCGCAGGTCGTCGGCATGGCCGAGGCGCCCTCGCTCGCGCTCCGGCGCAAGCGCGACTCCTCGCTCCGCATCGCGGCCGAGCTCGTGCGGGACGGCGAGGCCTCCGCCTTCGTCTCGGCGGGAAACACCGGCGCCGCGATGGCGATCTCGATGTTCGTGATCGGCGTGCTGCGCGGGATCGACCGCCCGGCGATCGCCGCGCTCCTGCCGAGCCTGCGCGGCTTCACCGTGCTCCTCGACGCCGGCGCCAACGTCAACCCCAAGCCCTGGCACCTCTTCCAGTTCGCGTTGATGGGCCACGTCTACGCGCGCGACATCCTCGGTCTCGACCGGCCGCGCGTCGGCCTCCTGTCGGTCGGCGAGGAGGAGGGCAAGGGCAACGAGCTCACGCGCGAGGCGTACGAGCTCATCAAGGAGTCACGGCTCAACTTCGTGGGCAACATCGAGGGACGGGACATCTACAACGGGTCCTGCGATGTCGTCGTCACCGACGGGTTCACGGGCAACGTCGCGATCAAGATCTCGGAAAGCCTGGCGGACATGCTGTCCACGATGGTCAAGGAGGAGCTGCGGCGCAATCTTCGATCCAGGGCGGCGGGCGCGCTCGGCTTCCCCGCCTTCGACCGGATCCGACGCCGGGTGGACTACACCGAGGCGGGTGGCGCGCCGCTGCTCGGCATCGACGGCGCCGCGATCGTCTGCCACGGCTCCTCGCCGGCGAAGGCGATCAAGAACGCCGTCCGGGTGGCGGGGGAGTGGGCGAAGGCCGGACTCAACGAGCACATCAAGGCGACGCTCGACGCGGAGACGACGCGGAACGGACGCGAGGGGGGACGCGCATGACGCGCGCGAAGATCACCGGGCTCGGGGCGTACGCGCCGAAGCGGATCCTCACCAACGCCGAGCTCGAGAAGATGGTCGACACGAACGACGCGTGGATCGTCCAGCGCAGCGGCATCCGCGAGCGCCGCATCGTCGACGAGAGCGAGGCGACCTCGGACCTGGCGCTCCGCGCGGCGCAGCAGGCCCTCGAGCGCGCCAACGTCCTCCCCGAGCAGGTCGAGTTCATCGCGGTCGGCACGACGACGCCCGACATGTACTTCCCGACGGTCGGCAACATCGTCCAGCACCGGCTCGGCTGCGGGCGCGCCGGCTCGGTGGATCTGCTCGCCGCGTGCGCCGGCTCGATCTACAGCCTGTCCTTCGGCGCCACGCTGATCCAGACCGGCAAGTACCGCCGCGTGCTCACGATCGGCGCCGAGACGCTCTCGCGGATCACGGACTTCACGGATCGGGGCACGTGCGTCCTCCTCGCGGACGCGGCGGGCGCGGCGGTGCTCGAGCCCTCCGAAGACGATAGCGGCCTGCTCGACTTCGACCTGTACTCGGACGGCAAGTACTGGGACCTCCTCTACATGCCGGGCGGCGGCTCCCGCCACCCGGCGACGCACGAGACGGTCGACAAGCGGATGCACTTCGCCAAGATGAAGGGCGCGGAGGTCTTCAAGGTGGCCGTGCGCATGTTCGTCGAGTGCACGGAGCGGATCCTGTCGCGGAACGGCTACGCCGCGAAGGACGTGAACCTGTTCGTCCCGCACCAGGCGAATCTCCGGATCATCGAGGCCGCGGCCAAGCGCGTCGACCTCCCGATGGAGCGCGTCTACGTCAACGTGGATCGCTACGGCAACACCGGAGCGGCCTCGGTCTACGTCGCGCTCGAGGAGGCCGTGACGGCGGGCCGGATCTCGAAGGGTGACCTCGTGCTGCTCGCCGCCTTCGGCGGCGGCTTCGCCTGGGGCGCGGCGCTCATTCGGTGGTAGTGCGAGCCGCAGACCGTTGATCGCATTCCTTTTTCCCGGGCAGGGCTCGCAGGCGGTCGGGATGGGCCGAGCCTTCTACGAGTCGTCCCCGGGCGCCAAGGCCGTCTTCGAGGAGGCCAACGCGGCGCTCGGCTTCGACCTGACGCGCGTCATCTTCGAGGGGCCGGAGGCCGAGCTCCAGCTGACCGCCAACACCCAGCCGGCGGTGCTCACGGCCTCGATCGCCACCGCGGCCGCCGCCGCGGAGCGCGGGCTCGTCCCGGCGCTCGCCGCCGGTCACAGCCTCGGCGAGTATTCGGCGCTTGTCGTGGCCGGGGCGCTCCGTCTCGGAGACGCCGTGCGCGTCGTGCGCCGGCGCGGCGAGCTCATGCAGGCGGCGGTGCCCGTGGGCACCGGCGCGATGGCGGCGATCATGGGCCTGGCGCTCGACGCCGTCGAGGGCGTGTGCGCGGAGGCGGGGCAGGGTCAGGTGGTCGGGGTCGCCAACATCAATTCGACGGGACAGACGGTGATCGCGGGCCACCGGACCGCGGTCGAGCGTGCCGTGAAGCTCGCCGGCGAGCGCGGCGGGCGCAAGAGCGTGATGCTGCCTGTGTCGGCGCCGTTCCACTGCGCCCTCATGGCGTCGGCGGCCGACGGACTGGCACCCCTCCTGCGCGAGGTGCCCGTCGCCGATCCGCGCATCCCTGTCGTGCGCAACGCCGACGCCGGCGTCACGCGCGCGGCGTCGGACGTCGTGCCGTACCTTCTGAAGCAGGTCGCGAGCCCCGTGCGCTGGACGGAGTGCGTTCAGCGCCTGGCGTCGGAGGGGGTGACGGCCTTCGTCGAGGTCGGGCCGGGCCGCGTGCTCACCGCGCTCACCCGGCGAATCGTCGAGGGCGGCAGGGGGCTCTCCGTCGAGGACCCCGGCGGCCTCGACAAGGCGCTCGCCGAGCTCGGAGCCCCGGCGTGAGACATCCTGGGTCAATCCCGAGGCGCGCCACGGCTTTGCCGGGGCGCGTCCGAGCGCGGGGGGTCTGGGGGCCATGTCGGGGCCCCCAGGGAGATCTGTGAGCGCGCTGCCCCTCGAGGGCAAGACCGCGATCGTCACCGGCGGCAGCCGCGGCATCGGCGCCGCCGTCGCGGCGGTGCTGGGCGAGCGCGGTGCCGCCGTGGTCGTGTCGGGCCGTGACGCCGGCCGGCTCAAGGTGACGAGCGACGAGCTCGAGGGGCGCGGCTTCGCCGTCCTCGGCGTCGTCGCCGACGCGTCGAAGCGCGAGGACGCGGACCGGCTCGTCGAGGCGGCGCGCGAGCGCTTCGGCCGGGTCGACGTCCTCGTCAACAACGCGGGGATCACGCGCGACGGGCTCGTCCTGCGCATGAAGGACGACGACTGGGACCGCGTGATGGAGGTGAACCTTCGCGGCGCCTTCCTCATGACCAGAGCGGTGGCGAAAGTGCTGGTGCGGCAGAAGAGCGGCGGGCGGATCGTCAACGTCGCCTCGACCGCGGGCGCGATGGGCAACGCGGGCCAGGCGAACTACTCCGCCGCGAAGGCGGGGCTGATCGGGCTGACGAAGGCGACCGCGCGGGAGCTCGCGCACTGGGCCATCCTCGTCAACGCCGTCGCGCCCGGCCTCATCGAGACCGACATGGCCGCCTCGATTCCGGCCGACGCGCGCGAGGCGCTCCTCGCGCAGGTGCCGCTGAAACGCATCGGCACGGCTCGCGAGGTGGCTGAAATGGTAGGATTCCTCGCCGGTGACGAGGCGGCCTACGTGACGGGCCAGGTTTTCCACGTCAACGGCGGCCTGTACATGTAGCGGAAGCGACATCCTCTGCGGGAGGTGACGGGTTCATGGCGAAGTCAGTCGAGGACAGGGTGAAGGAGATCATCATCGAGCAGCTCGGGGTCGAGGAGGACGACGTGACCCCGAACGCGAAGTTCATCGAGGACCTCGGTGCCGACTCCCTCGATACGGTCGAGCTCGTCATGGCCCTGGAGGAGAATTTCGACATCCAGATCCCGGACGAAGAGGCCGAGAAGATCGTGACGGTCGGTGACGCGATCCAGTACATCAAGGAGAACTCCTAGAACGTGGACAGCCGGCGAGTCGTCGTCACCGGTCTCGGCGCGCTCACCCCGCTGGGCAACAGCGTCGAGGAGTTTTGGGCCGGGCTCCAGGCGGGTCGCTCGGGCGTCGGCCCGATCACGCGCTTCGACGCCCTGGCGAAGAACGACCGCGGGGAATTCGTCTACCCGACGCGGATCGCCGCCGAGGTGAAGGGGTTCGACCCGCTGCAGTACGTGGAGAAGAAGGAGGTCCGCCGTCTCGATCCCTACCTCCAGTACGCGATCGCGTGCAGCGCGATGGCGGTGGAGGACGCGGGGATCGACAGGGGGAAGATCGACGGCACGCGGTTCGGCGTGCTCATCGGCTCCGGGATCGGCGGCATCCAGACGCTCCTCGCCAACTACGACTCGCTCCGGGACAAGGGCCCGGACCGTGTGTCGCCCTTCATGATCCCGATGATGATCGTCAACATGGCGTCCGGGCTCGTCTCGATGCGCTTCGGCGCCAAGGGCCCGAACTCCTCCGTGATCACCGCCTGCGCGACCGGCAACCACGCGATCGGCGACGCGTACCGCATGATCGAGCGGGGCGACTCCGACGTGATGATCGCGGGCGGCGCCGAGGCGATCATCATCCCGCTCACGATCGCCGGGTTCTGCGCGATGAAGGCGATGTCGACGCGGAACGAGGCGCCCGAGAGGGCCTCGCGGCCCTTCGACCGCGACCGCGACGGCTTCGTGTGCGGCGAGGGGAGCGGCATTCTGGTGCTCGAGGCGCTCGAGCACGCCGTCAAGCGCGACGCGCGCATCCACGGCGAGATCGTCGGCTACGGCATGAGCGGCGACGCGCACCACCTGACCGCGCCGGACCCCGAAGGCGACGGCGCGGCGCGCTCGATGCAGGCCGCCCTCCGCGGGCTGGACCCGGCCGACGTCGGCTACATCAACGCGCACGGCACCTCGACGCCGTACAACGACAGGTTCGAGACGATCGCGATCAAGCGTGTCTTCGGCGACCACGCGCGGCGGCTCGCCGTCTCCTCGACGAAGTCGATGACGGGCCACCTCCTCGGCGCCGCCGGCGGGATCGAGGCGGTCGCGACCATCCTCGCCCTCCAGACCGGCGTGCTGCCGCCGACGATCAACTACGAGACGCCCGATCCCGACTGCGACCTGGACTACGTGCCGAACCAGCCGCGGAAACAGGACGTCGATCTGGCGCTCTCGAACGCGTTCGGCTTCGGCGGCACGAACGCGACGCTCGCGTTCCGTCGATTCCGCGGCTGACGGGCCGTCCCCCGGTCCGCGTGGTCGCCCCGCCGGCCGCGTGATACGCTGGCTCCATGCGCTTCTGGCGTAGGCGGCCGCCTCCCGCGCCGCCCCAGCCGCCGATCCCCGACATGCTCGTGACCGAGGACGTGCTGCGTCGCTGCGTCGACGGCGTCCTGGCGGTCCGCGAGCGGCAGATTCGCGGTGGCGTCGTCGTGTTCCGTGGGGCGCTCCTCGCGGAGCCGGCGCGGGCACTCGACACGCTGCTCACGCGCTTCAAGCCGATCGGCTACACGCCCTTGCTGCGCGCCGACGGCGGCGAGGTCGTGCTCCAGGCGTGGCCGCTGGCCGACACGGCCGAGCCGCAGCGGATCGGCGTGAACGTGCTCCTCTTCGCGCTGACCTGCGTGTCCACGCTCGCGGCCGGCTGGATGTTCGCGGGCTCGGAGACCTTCGACGCGCTCCGCAACGCGCCCGGCCTCACACGCTTTCTCGCCGGCCTGCCGTTCGCCGGCACGCTGCTCGCCATCCTGGGCGTCCACGAGTTCGGCCACTACTTCACGGCGCGCTATCACGGGGCCGAGGTGAGCCTGCCGTACTTCATTCCGGCGCCGCCGCCGCTGCTCTTCGGCACGCTCGGCGCCATCATCCGCATGCGCTCGCCGGCGCGCGACCGGAACGCGCTCTTCGACATCGCCGCGGCGGGACCGCTCGCGGGTCTCGCCATCGCGCTCCCCGCGGTGCTGATCGGGCTCGCGTGGTCGCGCCTCGTGCCGATCCCGCCCGAGGGGCGCGTGATCTTCGGGGACTCGCTCCTGATGTCCTGGCTCACGCACGTCTACTTCGGCGCGATCCCCCACGGCATGATGATCTTCACGCATCCGATCGTGGACGCCGCGTGGGCGGGCTTCTTCGTCACGGCGCTGAACCTGATTCCGGTCGGCCAGCTCGACGGCGGCCGGATCGCCTACGCGCTCTTCGGCCAGCAACACCGCGCCGTCGGGATCGCCACCTTCGCCGGCGTGCTGCTCCTGGGCGTCCTCACGGGCTCGGCGAACTGGTTCGTCTGGGCGGTGCTGCTGTTCTTCCTCGTCGGCTTCCGCCACGGGCCGCCGCTCGACGACCTGACACCGCTCTCGCCGTGGCGCCGCGCGGTCGGCTGGCTCTGCATGGCGCTGCTCGTGCTGCTGATCCCGCCCGTGCCGATCGAGATCGGCTAGTCGCGCGACGCGATTCCGGAGCGCGTATCCGCCGTGACACTCTTGTCGCGGCGAGCGACCCGGCGTATTCTCGCGCCGTGGGTACCTTCCGCACGGTGATCGAGCTCGGCGATCCGACCGGACGCTACTGGGAGCCCCTGGAGGCGCTCGTGGACACAGGAGCCAGCTTCACCACGGTCCCGGCGGCGCTCCTCGGCCGGCTCGGCATCGTCGCGCACGCGCGGGAGGACTTCGAGTTGGCCGACGGACGCGTGGTCACGCTCGAAATCGGGCGGACCTGGATCCGTGCCGAAGGCCGTGTGGAGCAGACGCTGGTCGCGTTCGCCGCCGAAGATGCGGCGCCTCTGTTGGGCGCCTACGCGCTGGAGGGGCTGCGCCTCGCGGTCGATCCCGTCGGCCGCCGTCTGATTCCGGTCCGCGGTCTCCTGCTCGCGTCCTGATCACGCCGGCGCGGCCCTTTCCGCCGCGCATCGGTTGCGCTACCATCCGCCCCATGCCCGGGCGACTCGATCCGAAAGCCCTCGACGCGCTCATCAAGAAAGGCGAGATCGACACCGTCCTCACGGTCTTCCCCGACACCTTCGGCCGTCTGATGGGCAAGCGCCTGACGGGCCGTCACTGGCTCGAGCAGGCCAAGGAAGAGGGCGTCCACGCCTGCATCTACCTCTTCACCGTGGACATGGAGATGGAGCCGCTACCGGGCTTCAAGCTCACCTCATGGGAGCGCGGCTACGGCGATATGAAGATGGTGCCGGATCCGGAGACCGCGCGGCTGATCCCGTGGCTGCCGAAGACGGCGCTCGTCTTCTGCGACGTGTACACCGAAGAGGGCGAGCCGGTGGAGGAAGCGCCGCGCTGGGTGCTCAAGCGCCAGATCGCGCGCGCGACGGCCGCGGGCTACACGGTGAAGACCGCCGCCGAGCTCGAGCTCTACGTCTTCAAGGAGACCTTCGAAGAGGCGCGCGCGAAGCGCTATCAGAATCTCACGCCCGCCTCGCACTACCTCGAGGACTATCACATACTGCAGACGACGAAGGAGGAGCCGCTCGTCCGCGCGATCCGGAACGGCATGGAGGGCGCGGACGTGCCCGTCGAGACCTCGAAGGGCGAGTGGGGGCGCGGCCAGGAGGAGATCAACCTGGTCTACGCCGAGGCGCTCGAGATGGCCGACCGCGCCGTGCTGTACAAGCACGGCGCCAAGGAGATCGCGCATCTCCAGGGCTGCGCGCTGACCTTCATGGCGAAGTACGACGTCGGCGCCGCCGGCTCCTCGTTCCACGTGCACTCCTCGCTCTGGGACAAGGCGGGCAAGCGTCCGCTCTTCGTGCCGACGGGTGGCGCCGGCCACCGCGCGAAGTGGACGCCGCTCTTCGGCCAATGGCTCGCGGGTCAGATGGCGATGGCACGCGAGCTCGCGTACTTCTACGCGCCGGGCGTGAACTCCTACAAGCGCTACCAGTCGGGCTCCTTCGCGCCGACCCGCGTCGCCGCCGGCTGGGACAACCGCACGTGCGGCTTCCGCCTCTGCGGCGAGGGGGCGTCGTTCCGCGTCGAGAACCGGATTCCCGGCGCCGACGCCAACCCGTACCTCGCCTTCGCGGCGACGATCGCGGCGGGGCTCCACGGTATCCAGGCGGGGCTCAAGGCGCCGCGGCTGTACGAGGGCAACGCCTACGCGGACGCGACGCTCGCGCAGGTGCCGAAGACCCTCCGCGAGGCGATCGACGAGCTCGCGGGGTCGAAGGCCGCGCGTGCGGCGTTCGGCGAGCGCGTCGTCGAGCACTATCTGCACACGGCGCGGCTCGAGCAGACGGCCTTCGATCAGGTCGTCACCGACTGGGAGCTGCTCCGCAACTTCGAAAGGATCTGATGGCGGGACGGTTGACGGGCAAGACGGCGTTCATCACGGGCGCCGGCATGGGAATGGGGCGCGAGTGCGCGGTCCTCTTCGCCGAAGAGGGCGCGCGCGTCGTCGTCGCCGACATCGACGGAGCGGCGGCCAAGGAGACGGTCGCGCGCGTCGAGAAGGCCGGCGGGCAGGCGCTCGCCGCCGTCGGCGACGTCGCCGTGGAAGCGGACGTGAAGCGGATGATCGACGAGGGCGTCCGCCGTTTCGGCGCGCTCCACGTGCTCCACAACAACGCGGGCGTCCTCTGGAAGGACCGCGACCGCTCGGTGCTCGAGACCGACGAGAAGTGGTGGGACCGCGTGATGGCGATCAACCTCAAGTCGGTCTTCTGGGTCACCAAGTACGGCATCCCGGAGCTGCGGAAGGCGGGAGGCGGCTCGGTGATCCTCATGGGCTCCGTCTCCGCGCTCGCGGGGTTCACCCGCGCGCAGGACGCGTACACGGCGGCCAAGGGCGCGCTCATCTCGCTCGGGAAGTCGCTTGCGATCCAGTTCGCGCGCGACCAGATCCGCTGCAACGTCATCCATCCGGGGATCGTGGACACGCCGCTCCAGGCGCCGTACCTGACGGCCGAGATCCGCAAGGAGTTCGAGACCGGCATCCCGCTCGGGCGCATCGCGCAGCCGCGCGAGATCGCCTACGTCGCGCTCTTCCTCGCGAGCGACGAGTCCTCGTTCATGACCGGCGCCGAGCTGGTCGTGGACGGCGGCTTCACCGCGGGCTGAGCGCGATCTGAGGGACCGAGCCCGCGTCGTCATCGTCGGCGGCGGCATCGCCGGCTGCAGCATCGCCTATCACCTCGCGCGCAAGGGCTGGACCGACGTCCTGCTGGTCGACAAGGGGGAGCTGACGAGCGGCTCCACCTGGCACGCCGCCGGGATGGTGACGCACTTCCACACCTCGCCGACCCTGATGCGGATGCGGCAGTACAGCATCGGCCTCTATCGGAGCCTCCAGTCGGAGCCGGGCGCGGTCGAGCACTGGCACGAGGTGGGGAGCCTGCGCGTCGCCTCGAGCCGCGATCAGCTGCGATTCCTCCAGCGCCAGGTCGGCATGGCCAAGGCCATCGGCCTCGACGTCGACACGATCTCTCCCGGGGAAGCGCTGCGCATCTTCCCGCTCATGTCCCGCGAGAGTCTCCACGGCGCGATGCACCTCCCCGGCGACGGCTGGCTCGACCCGAGCGGCGTCACGATGGAGCTCGCGAGCCGCGCCCGGCGCATGGGCGTCGCGACCCACACCGGCGTGCGGGTCACCGGCATCGTCCGGACCGCGCGGGGCGCGGTTACCGGAG
>WNGH01006775.1_pt1 | contig 15507 bp, 20 predicted proteins | sample 5400631 | NCBI WGS metagenome assembly WNGH01 (sample SAMN13153373, study PRJNA577476) | soil metagenome | isolation source: 115 cm soil or saprolite under Garry oak tree replicate 1 | place: USA:California | collected 2016-06-15
GTCCGCGACCTCGTGGTCGGCGGTGGCCCGGAGCTTGGCCACCTCGCGCTCGGTGGTGTTGGTCAGCTCGTCGGCCTCGCGGCGGGCGGTGGTCCTGATCGAGTCGGCCTCGCGCTCGGCCGCGCCGCGCAGGTCGTCGGTCTCCCGCTTGGCGTTCGCGCGCAGCTCGGAGGCCTCGTTCTCGGCGGCGGCCCGGAACTCCGCCGCGTCGACCTTGGCCGCCGCCTTGATCTCGTTCGCTTCCGACCTGGCGGCCTGGACGAGCTCGGTGGCCTGTTCTTCGGCCAGCCTGAGCAGCTGCTCAATGCGGGCCCCGAGACCGGAGTAGGTGGGACGTTCCTGCTCCTGGATCTGGCGGTGCGCATCAGACAGCTGCGTCCGCATGGCCTGGGTTTGCTCGCGATGCTGGCGCACTTCGGCTTCGATCTGCCTGATGTGCTCATCGACCTGATGGCGGTCGTAGCCCCGCATGACCGTCGCGAACTCGCGCGGCGGGGCCTCTTCGAAGAAGTTGGTCAGCTGGGCGTCAATGTCCGATTGCATATGGCCTAATCCTGGCTAGACGTGAAGGCGACGGAGACTTTCGGCGGGTGTCAGCCATGCGGGTGCGACTCTCGTCCGGTGACAGGCAGACTACTCTTACTCGGGTGGTTTGGCGGACCCTTCAGAGTTCTCTAACCTATGCGTCCGGTTAAATCACCTTATGGACAGTATGGGACATCATGCTGAGGTGCCAAACTGGACGAGCTCGGTCAGCACGCCCCCCAGATCGGCCGGGTGCAGGAAGGCGATGGACGCCCCCATGGACCCGTGCCTGGGCCGCTCGTCGATCAGCCGGACGCCGGTTCCGCCGATCGCGGCCAGGGCCTCGGTGACGCTGGCGACGCCGTACCCGACGTGGTGGAGGCCCTCGCCGCGGCGGGCGATGAACTTGCCCACCGGCGTGTCCGGCCCCAGCGGCTCGAGCAGCTGGACGTAGCCCGCGCCCGCCGTGCCCGGCACCGGGGTATCCCGGCTGACCGCCAGCATCGCCTCGCGGACGCCCTGGTCCTCGTGCACCTCCACGGTCACCACCTTCAGCCCGAACGTCGTCCGGTACAGGTCGATGGCCTTGTCCAGGTCGCGGCAGGCGATCCCGACGTGGTCGATGCGGGTCAGCAGCGGTAGCACCATATTTCCCTCCCGAGTCGGGTAGGTATCGTTGCGGACATGAGCGAACCACGTCAGCCTGTCATTGTCGGCGGGGCGAGGACACCGGTAGGCCGCCTGCTCGGATCCCTCGCTAGCAAGTCTGCCAGCGAACTGGGCGGCGTCGCGATCGCAGCGGCGCTTGACCGGGCCGGCGTCGCCCCCGGGCACGTCGAGTACGTGATCATGGGGCAGGTGCTGCAGGCGGGCGCGGGCCAGATCACCGCCCGGCAGGCCGCCGTGGCAGCCGGCGTCCCGATGAGCGTCCCCGCGCTGACGGTGAACAAGGTGTGCCTGTCCGGCCTGGCCGCCATCGCGCTGGCGGCGCAGCTGGTCCGGCTGGGCGAGCACGACATCGTGGTGGCCGGCGGGATGGAGTCCATGACCCGCGCGCCGCACCTGCTGCTGAACTCCCGGGCCGGCTACAAGTACGGCCCGGTCACGGTCGAGGACTCGATGGCCCTTGACGGGCTGACCGACGCCTTCGACCACCTGTCCATGGGCGAGTCCACCGAGGACAGCGGCCGCCGCCTCGGCATCACCCGCGAGCAGCAGGACGAGTTCGCGGCCATGTCCCACCAGCGTGCCGCCGCGGCCGCCAAGAACGGCCTGTTCGCCGCCGAGATCGCCGCCGTCCCGGTGGCGCAGAAGGGCGAGCAGGTGCTGGTGACGCAGGACGAGGGCATCCGCCCGGGCACGACCGCCGAGGCGCTGGCCCGGCTCAAGCCGGCCTTCACCAAGGACGGCACGATCACCGCCGGGACCGCCTCCCAGATCTCGGACGGCGCGGCCGCCGTCGTGGTGATGTCCGCGGCGGCAGCCGAACGGGCCGGGCTGCCCGCCCTAGCCGAGATCGGCGCGCACGGCAACGTGGCCGGCCCGGACAACTCGCTGCACTCCCAGCCGTCCAACGCCATCAAGCAGGCCCTGGCCAAGGCCGGCCTGGCGTCGCCAGACCTGGACCTGATCGAGATCAACGAGGCGTTCGCGGCGGTGGCCATCCAGTCCACGCGGGACCTGGGCGTCGGCCCGGACGTGGTGAACGTCAACGGCGGCGCGATCGCCATCGGCCATGCCATCGGGGCGTCCGGCGCCCGGCTCGCGGTCCACCTGTGCTACGAGCTCGGCCGCCGCGGCGGCGGCCTCGGCGCGGCGGGCCTGTGCGGCGGCGGCGGCCAGGGCGAGGCGCTCCTGTTCCGGGTCCGCGGCTGACCGCCCGTGGCCGGCGAACTTGACCAGGCGCGGGCGGGGGACGTCCGCGCTCTCGCCCGGCTCATCTCGCTGGTGGAGGACGAGTCACCCCGGGTCCGTTCGGTTATCAAAGATCTCCTGCCGGCCACCGGCCGGGCCCGGATCATCGGCCTGACCGGCTCCCCCGGCGTGGGCAAGTCCACCGTGACCGGCGCGCTGCTGAGCGCGTTCCGCGCCCAGGGCCACCGCATCGCCGTGCTCGCGGTCGACCCGTCGTCGCCGTTCACCGGCGGTGCGCTGCTCGGCGACCGGATCCGCATGCAGGAGCACGCCACCGACGGCCACGTGTTCATCAGGTCGATGGCGAGCCGGGGCCACCTGGGCGGGCTGGCCGCCTCGACGCCGCAGGCCATCCGGGTGCTCGACGCGGCCGGGTTCGACCTGATCCTCATCGAGACGGTCGGGGTGGGGCAGGCGGAGGTGGCGATCGCCTCGCTGGCGGACTCCGTGCTGGTGCTGCTCGCGCCGGGGATGGGGGACGCGGTCCAGGCGGCCAAGGCCGGCATCCTCGAGGTCGCCGACCTGTTCGTGGTGAACAAGGCGGATAAGCCGGACGCCCAGCAGGTGGTCAAGGACCTGCGGAACATGATCGCCCTCGCCCAGCACGGCCAGGACAACTGGAAGCCGCCGATCGTCAGCACCGTGGCGGTCAAGGCGGAGGGGATCGAGGAGCTGGTGAGCCGCCTGGACCAGCACTGGTCCTGGCTCAACTCGGCCGGCGAGCTGAAGCGCAGGCGCCAGGCCCGGGCGCGCGAGGAGCTCGCCGCGCTGGCCTTCGCCGCGCTCCGCGGCCGGCTGGCCGCCAGCCGCCTCGACGAGCTGGCCCGCCAGGTCGCCGACGGCACCCTGGATCCCTTCACCGCCGCCGACGAGCTGCTTTCGCGGTGAGAATACGGTTATCCCGTGGGTAAGCCGCTGGAGTTGCCGTTCGATCCCATCGACCGGGCCGCGCAGATCTGGGCCCGCAGGTTCGGTCCCTCGCCTGCGATGGCTGCGGTCACCTCGATCATGCGCGCCCAGCAGATCCTGCTCGGCGAGCTCGACGCGCTGCTGCGGCCGTACGGGCTGACGTTCGCGCGGTACGAGGCGCTGGTCCTGCTGACCTTCAGCCGCCGCGGCGCGCTGCCGCTCGGGCTGATCGGCGAGCGGCTGATGGTGCACCCCACCAGCGTCACCAACATCATCGGCCGCCTGGAACGGCAGCAGATGGTGGTCCGCAGGCCGAACCCGGCCGACGGCCGGGGCCGGCTCGCCGAGATCACCGACGCGGGCCGGGCCGTGGTCGAGCGGGCCACCCGGGACCTGATGGCGGCGGAGTTCGGGCTCGGCGACTACGAGCCCGGCCAGCTGAAGGAGATCTTCGACCTGTTCCGCGAGCTGCGGCTGGCGGCCGGCGACTTCGTCCCTGACGAGGGAAGCGACCAGGCCTAGGGGCCGTCGAGGCGGGACGGCTGCCAGTCCCGCCCGCCGTCGAAGGTGAACCAGACCGTGCCGGCCGACGGGTCGGCGGGCAGCGCGATGCCCTGGTCGTCGGTGGTCATGCCCACAAAGCCGAACCCCCCGGCCGGGGCGTCCCCCTTCAGCGTGGCCGTCCGCCAGGCGATCTCGCCCCTGGGCAGCAGGTCGATGCCCTGGTCGGTGGCCAGCAGCACGCTCCCGGACGGGCTGGCCGCCAGGGAGAAGGCGGTGCCCGCGGTCGGCGCGGTGCCCATCCGCAGCCAGCTGACCCCGCCGTTCGGCGAGGAGAAGACCTGCTTGCGCTGGCCCGCGGTGCCGCTGGCCGACATGCACGCCACGATCAGGTCGTTGGCGTTCACCGCGCCGAGCAGCGCCCCGGCCGGCTGGCCGTTCGCCCGGGCCGGCCCGACGGTACACGAGGAGACCAGCGAGCCTATCCGCTGCCACGGCGCGCTGCCGTCGACCGGCCCGGCGTACAGCGCCCCGCCCGGCGCGAGCAGGTAGCCGCGGCTGCCGGTGAGCACCAGCGCGGCGGCCTGGCCGGCGGCGCCGTCGCCGGTGCCGCCGCTCAGGCCGGTGGTGGCGGCGCCCACCGGCGCCCAGCTGCCGCCCGCGGCGGGCGCGGAGTACAGCGTGAAGCTGGCGCACTGGCTCCCGTACGCGGGCCCGCTGCCGGTGCACGAGGCCCACAGCGCGAACACCCGGCTGCCCACCGTCTCCAGGTCCGTGACCCGGAGCCCGCGGGTGTCCACCGGCGTCCAGGTCCTGCCGCCGGTATGGGTGACGAACACGCCGGCCCAGGTCCGGCCCGCGTCGTCGGTGCGCGCCACCGAGGTGCAGTACTGGGTGGCGCAGTGGCCCGGGGTGCCGGCCTGGCCGATCACCCATCCGGTGCCCTGGCCGACGAACGTCACCGAGCTGGGCTGGAAGTCAGGCGGCACCGGCGCCGGGATCGGTACGGCGCTGCCCGCGGCCGAGGATGTCTCGCCGTTGCTGCCGGTCCGGGTCGGCGTGGCGGAGGACGACTGCTGCCCCGTCCCGGCCGCCACGCTCGATTGAGGGCCCGGGCTCAGCACCGGCAGGCGGACCACCTGGGGTACGGTCACCGCCGCGGCCACGATGGCCGCCGCCGAGGTCGCGGTGATCGCCAGCTTGCGGAACTTGCGGCGCCGCGCCCGGCGCTTGACCAGCTCGAACGTGCCCGGCGGCGGCGGGAGCGGGTCGATCCGCTCGCTCAGCCAGGCGTCGACGTCGTCGTGGCGGTCAGCCATCGCGTTCCCCCAGCGCCGTCTTCAGCCTGGCCCGCGCCGCGAACAGGTCCGCCTTGATGGTGCCCTCCGGCCGCCGCAGCAGCGTCGCGACCTCCCGGATCCCGAACCCCCCGTAGTAGTGCAGCAGGAACGGGTCGCGCAGCCGCGGCGGCAGCGAGGCGATGAGGTCACGCACGTCCACGTCCTGTACCGGGTAGGCCACGGGGTCCAGGGCGGCGCCCGCGGTGACGCTGCGGATGGCCCGCCGCTCCCGTTCGGTCCTGCGCCAGTGGTCCCTGATCAGGTTGGTCGCGATCATATAGAGGTAGCTCTGCGGGCTGTCCACCCTGGTCCACCGGGCCAGCAGCCGGACGAAGGCCTCGGACGCGATCTCGTGCGCGGTGTCGTCGTCGTCGACCAGCCGCCTGACCCAGCCGGCCAGCTTGGGGTAAACGGCCTTGAACAGCGCTTCGGCCGCCTCAGCATCGTCCCTGCGATTCCCATCCCCGTGGCCCTCGTTGTCTCCGTGGCCCCTGTGAACCTCACCAGCGGTGCCCACCGGATCTCCCTTGATGAAGTTCCCGGCCGGCGGGAGCAGCGCGGACCCGCGTCCCTCGCCCCCCGCGCGCCGGCCCGGCATGAGCGCCATGCCGGGGCCGGTCGGGGCGTCCTCGAGAACACCCGTCTGATACGGCAACTTCTACCACGTTTCCCTCGGCGTCTGGCCCGGGCGCGCCCCCGTGACGTCCGGGCCCCGCTGCGCGCGAGGCCGGTCCCGGCCTCGCGCTCTTAAGAGACGATGGAACTCGCTCATCGGTTGCACAGAAACTTCTTTTTTTTCCGAACGGCCCGTGGTGCGTGTTTTCCCGGACGGCCCGTGCTGCGTGCCCTGCGCGGATACGCGCCCCATCCGGCCATCGCCCCGGGCGGGTTACACTTGAGAAAATAGTAGGACGTCCTACTATTTTGGCATCGGCACCCTCCGGAGGCAGGATCATGGCCACGGGCCCCGCGGAAACCGGCAAGGATCGCTGGCAGCGCCGCTTTGACCAGGCCGGCCAGCGCGACGCGGACTTCACCACGCTGTCCGGGCTCGAGGTCGACCCGGTCTACGGGCCGCCGGACGGCGCGGTCGTCCCGGGTCTTGAGCGGATCGGCTGGCCGGGGGAGTTCCCGTTCACCCGGGGCATTCACGCCACCGGCTACCGCGGCAAGCCGTGGACGATCCGCCAGTTCTCCGGGTTCGGCAACGCGCGGCAGACCAACGAGCGGTACCAGATGCTGCTGGCGGCCGGGGGCGCCGGCCTGTCCGTGGCCTTCGACATGCCGACCCTGATGGGCCGCGACTCCGACGACCCGCGCTCGCTGGGCGAGGTGGGCCACTGCGGCGTGGCCGTCGACTCGGCCGCCGACATGGACGTGCTGTTCGAGGGCATCCCGCTGGCGGACACCACGACCTCGATGACCATCAGCGGGCCGGCCGTGCCGGTCTTCTGCATGTACCTGGTGGCCGCCGAGCGCCAGGGCGCCGACCTGTCCAAGCTGGACGGGACCCTGCAGACCGACATCTTCAAGGAGTACATCGCGCAGAAGGAGTGGCTGTTCGCGCCGCGCCCGCACCTGCGCCTGATCGGCGACCTGATGCAGTACTGCGGCCAGCGCATCCCCCGGTACAAGCCGCTGTCGGTGTCTGGCTATCACATCAGGGAGGCGGGCTCGACGGCCGCCCAGGAACTGGCCTTCACGCTGGCCGACGGGTTCGGCTACGTGGAGCTCGGCCTGTCCCGCGGCCTGGACGTGGACGAGTTCGCGCCCGGGCTGTCCTTCTTCTTCGACGCGCACATCGATTTCTTCGAGGAGATCGCCAAGTTCCGCGCCGCCCGGCGGATCTGGGCCCGGTGGCTGCGCGACGTCTACGGCGCCCGGACCGAGCGGGCGCAGTGGCTGCGCTTCCACACCCAGACGGCGGGCGTCTCGCTGACCGCTCAGCAGCCCGACAACAACATCGTCAGGACCGCCGTCGAGGCCCTGGCCGCGGTGCTCGGCGGGACCAACTCGCTGCACACCAACGCCCTGGACGAGGTGCTCGCGCTGCCCGGCGAGGCGGCGGCCGAGACCGCGCTGCGCACCCAGCAGGTGATCATGGAAGAGTCCGGCGTGGTCAACGTCTCCGACCCGCTCGGCGGGTCGTGGTACGTGGAGGCGCTGACCGACCGGCTGGAGGCCGAGGCCGAGGCGATCTTCGCCCGGATCCGCGCGATGGGCTCGGACGGCTCGATGACCGACGGGATCCTGCAGGGGATCGAGAACGGCTGGTTCATCGGCGAGATCGCCGATGCCTCGTTCGGCTACCAGCAGCAGCTGGAGAAGGGCGAGAAGAAGATCGTCGGCGTGAACTGCCACGTCGGCACAGTGGCCCAGCCGCTGGAGATCCTCCGGATCAGCCCCGAGGTCGAGCGCCAGCAGGTGGCCGCGCTGGCCCGCCGCCGGGCCGGCCGTGACCAGCATGCGGTCGACGCGGCCCTGGCCGCCCTGGTTGCCGCGGCGCGCACGGAGGAGCAGAACCTGGTGCCCCCGATGCTCGACGCGGCCCGCGCCGAAGCCACCCTCGGCGAGATCTGCGGCGCCCTGCGCACCGAATGGGGCGCTTACACCGAACCCGCCGCCTTCTAACCGAATGAGCTGATGCGGTGGGTCAATAACTTCACATCGAATCATCCCGGCCGGAAGTGCCGCTGGGTCGCCGCCTTGTGCATGATTTCACAAACCGTTTCCGCGGAAACGCACCGGCCCGCAACCGAGCACGGTCTCAAAGCACCGGGCCAGCGCCTGCCGTCGGTGCGGGCGGGCGCTATTCCCCGGCGAACTCCATCCCCCAGCTGATCACTTCGGTGGGATGCAGCCGGATGACGGGCCCGGCCGGCTCGCCGTCCGGTCCGGTCCCATCTGCGAGAGCCTCCGCTCTGCCGCGGATCAGCACGCATCGAGGTCGCCATGGTGGCAGCACGTCATCGATGACCAGGGCGACGTTCGGGTTGCGCTGCGCGTTGCGGAACTTCCGGGTCCGGCCGAAGTCCCGGCCGCCGATGTCGATCACGTCCAGCTCAGGGTTGTAGCGCCAGCCGAGGGGAACGACGTGCGGCATCCCGGCTCCATCGATGGTCGCGAGCCGGCCGAGCTTGCCTTTTGCCAGGTAGGCCAATTCGGCGTCAGAGAACACGCTCATTTCCGCACTCACCCGCCTGCCGCGATCGCGAAGAGTCAACGGTCCAGAGGCTACCCGCGCCGACTCCGGCCACCCAGTCCGCGAGAGGCGTCCGGTCAGGCAAACCGCTAGACCGAACCTGGCGAGGCAACCGGGAGCCCGGCGTCCCTGGCCGCGGCGAGCAGGCGCTCGTCGTAGGTCACGAACGCGGCCAGGTCCCGCCTTACCGCCAGCGCCGAGGCCAGGTGGATGGCCTGTGCCGGGCTCAGTTCCTGCGGCGGCAGGGTGGCCGAGTTGTCCAGCACGTCGGCGCTCAGCGCCACCCGTGCGATGCGCCTGAGCACCTTGTAGCCGCGCGGCAGCGCGCCGGGTTCGGCCTGCCAGACCGCCCGCGGCAGCTCCGCCCGGTGCAGCGCGCTCGATACCAGCGGCTGGTCGGCCCGCTCGGCGAGCCAGCGGGCAAGCGCCGCCGATTCGGGCTCGGTCAGGGCCAGCTTGACCAGCGCGGAGGAATCGAGGTAGATCACTGCCGCCCCCCGCCGGCACCTGGGCGCCGGGCGCCAGGCGCCGGGTATGGCTCGAGGTCGCTGGCGCCGCCCGGCTCCTCGGCCGGCTCTACGATCCCGGCCGCGATCAGGCGCTCGAGCGGACTACCCGGCTCCCTGACCGGGACGAGCTGCGCCACCAGCCGCCCCCGGTTGGTGATGTCCACCGTGTAGCCCTTCTCGGCGAGGTCGACGTAGACGCTCGCGTGCTGCCGCAGTTCCCTGATCCCGATGCGGTGCCGGGCCTGCGCCCGCCCGGTCGCTTCCGCGCGTGACGCGGGCCGGCCGGGTTCCCGGGCCCGAGCGGCGCTCCCCGGCTGCGCGGCGCTCACAGGTAGCGGGTCCTCCGGGGTGTCACTCATCGTGCCACGGTAGCACAACAGATGCTACCGAGACGCGTGGTACATCCCGGCTCCCCGGCCTGCCGCTGCTAGCCGCTCGGCCGCTAGCCGCTAGCCGCTAGCCGCTCGGCCGCTAGCCGCTCCGCCGCTGGTCGATCTGCCGCTGGTCGATCTGGCGCTGGTCGATCTGCCGCTGGGCCTCGGCGATGACACGGCCCACGTCACGGCCGAACCTCACGTCGCACGGGTGCTCGGTCCGCCCGGCGCGGATGTTCCCGGCGAGTTCGGCCAGCGCGGTCCGCAGCGGCGGGAGGGGATCGTCCGCCCCGGGCGGCGCGGCCGACCGGGCGGAGCTTCCCCACAGCAACGCCTCGAAGCCCGCGGCCGTCTCGCCGCCGTTCTGCGACACCGTCACCGTGCTGCTCGGTCCGCCCTGGTGGTGCAGGACCAGGTGGCTGACGTCGGCCGGGCCCGCGTCGGCGGTCACCGACGTCACCGGCCCGAGGGCGGCCCACAACAGCGCGACCACATGCGGCGCAATGTCCCACAGCGCGCCCTTGTCCCGCCGCCACGGGGTGTTGAACGGGCTGGACTCGAGCAGCGACGACCCGAACCACGAAGCCAGGCCCCCCGACCAGCCGCCACGCTCGGTGACGTCGGCCAGCCACGCCCGGATGGCGGACTGGAACCGGAGGGTGAAGAAGACCACCGACGCGACCTGGGCCTGGGTGACCGCCTCGACCAGGGCGTCCGCCCCGGCCTCGGAGGTCGCCAGGGGCTTCTCGAGCAGCAGGTGCTTGCCGGCCCGGGCGGCGGCCGCGGCGATGGGCGCCTGCACGTCGGGCGGGACCGCGAACGCGACGCCGTCGACGGCGGCCAGGAACGCCGCGATGTCCTCGTACCCGTTGGCGCCGTGGGCGTTCGCGAGCGCGGCCGCGGCCTGCGGATCCCGGCCCCAGACCGCGGCCAGTTCGATGCCCTCGGCCGAGGCGTGCGCGAGCGCGGGCGCGTGCGCGATGCGCGCCCAGTAGCCGGTGCCGACCAGGCCGAACCTCAGCGGTGACGATGTCATCGGCCAAGGCTAGCCACAGACCCGGCCGCGCGGAAGGCGCGAAAGGAAAGCGCCCCGCGGTCCCAGGGAAGGGCCCGCGGGGCGCTATCCCGGCGGTGTCAGCGGGCGCTGACCGCGCGGCTCGCTCCGGTCACGCCGGCCGGGCCGCCCGCCGAGACGCCTACCGAGGCGCCCGCCGAGACGCCGGCCGTGATCCCGGCCCGCCGGGCCCGGGTGGTGGCCGTGCGGGCCTTGACCGCGAGCATTCCGGTCCGGGCGAGCAGCATGGCGATGGACAGGAAGATGAGGCTGTCGGTCAGGGCGCCCGCGGTGATGTGGGCCGTCGCCATCCAGCGGCCGAGCGAGGCGCCGAACACGTGGCTGGCGCCGTACGCGAAGTACAGGCGCGCGGCCACCACCGCGACCCAGACCAGCGCGTAGGGCAGGCCCGCGTGAGAGGTGGCCCGCCCGGCCTGCGTGTCGTAGCGCACCCGGATCAGCGCGGCGGCGAGGATGCCGAGGGCCAGGCCGGCGGCCGCCCCGGCGATCTCCGGGGCCAGGCCGTTGCCCGAGACCGCGCCGCCCTCGATGAAGAACGGGACCACAGCCGCCGCGGTGATGAACGGGCGCAGCAGCCGCAGCGGGCCGACCTTGCGCTGGCCGAGGTCACTGGACAGGACGGCGGCCAGGATGACGAGGTTGAGGATCCAGACGCTGGCGTCCACTTCGAACTCCTTAGTGAGGCACTTCAGCGTGTTTCGCTGATGTCTGCCACGCTAGGAACCAGCCGGTAGGAACCGCGTCGGCCTGCGGCTTGATCGCGGGTGCAGCCTGGGTGGAGGCTATCGGCGCCGACGGCGTCCACCCGGCGTCAACCCACGGTCAACCCGGCCGCGCCAGGCCGCGGGGGGCCAGACGGAGCTCCCGCAGGTGCAGCAGCGGCTGCTGTCGGCCGCCGCCCGCGCGCCCGCCGCCCCGTCCGCCGCCGGGCCCGCCGAGCCCTCGGACACCGACCTGACCCCGCGCGAGGCCGAGGTGCTCCGCCTCATCGCGGCGGGCAAGTCCAACCGGGAGATCGCGCGAGCGCTGTTCGTCAGCGAGGCCACGGTGAAGACGCACGTCAACCGGATCTTCGCCAAGACCGGCTCGAGGGACCGCGGCCAGGCCATGCACTACGCCTACACCCACGGCTACGCCGACCCGCCGCGCTAGCCGCCGCCGTCAGTCCCCGCGGTGCACCTCGGCGGACCAGGCGGGGCTCCACCCGCCAGGCCTCGCGGGTGGCCGAGGCCGGACCATTAGTACCGAACGGGCTGGTGTCACGCCCCAGCGCCGCCAGCTGCTCTCCCAGGCCGGCCGGCTCGGCGTCCAGGCCGAGCGCCTCCAGCCGCGCCCGGCGCCCGGTGTAGGGCAGCCCGAGCAGCGAGTCCCGGCCCCGCCGCAGCAGGTCGAACACCCCACCCACCTCCCAATTCCCCTGTCTGGACCGGCGCGCGGCGGAGCAGCGTGCCGTCGGGCCGCCGCGCGAGCACGCCGGACTCGGGATAGCTCGCCGCCATGTCCTTGTCGTTGCGCGAGACCAGCTGGACCGAGTCCTGGCTGACGTACGCGATCGCGTGCCGGTGCCTCGCCCCAGGCTCCGCACCTCATGCCCCGGGCGCCTCACGCCGCTCATGCGTCCCGGGCCGGCCCCATCCCCCGCCGGCTCGATGCCACATCGTGCCGGCCCCAGCCGGCTCGATGCCACATCGTGCCGGCCGGCTCTCCGGCCGGTCACCCCCGTACGGCATCACGGCGACCGGGCGTGACCCGGCACGGCATCTAATGACTCCGGCCCGTCATCATGACCTGCCACGGGCGGACGGTGACGGCGAAGAACCCGGCCGCGACGCTGGTGTCGTCTTCCGTCGCGAGCCGCGTCGCCTCCGCCAGCTGGTCGCGGCCGGGCAGCCGCAGGATGGTCATGCCCTCGCCGTCGGCGTCGCCAAGCGGCCCCGCCAGGACCAGGTAACCGGCGTCGCGCATCCGGGTCAGGAACGCGACATGCTCGCCGGGTCCGCTTCGACGAGAATCTCCCTGCGGATCGGCGGGACGCTGCTCATGGGCTGCTCCTCGGCTCTGCTAATCCGGCTGGGGCGCGGGTGACTCGCGCCGGTTACGGCGGCTGACCTCGGCGGCGTAGGCGGCCAGGGCGGTGTCCCAGGTCCGGACCAGCCATTGCTGCGCGGCCGCCATCCCGTCCGGGGCCAGCGCGTACAGGTTCCTGGTGCCGGCGCTGCGGTGCTCGATCAGCCCCGCGTCGCTCAGCACCCGCAGGTGCTTGCTGACCGCGGGCCGCCCCACCGGCAGCCGTTCGGCCAGCTGGCCCACTGGCGTGGGGCCATCGCGCAGCAGTTCCAGGATGCGACGGCGCACCGGTTCGCCCAGCGCGTCGAAAACGGAATCTACTGATTGGTTACTCATCGGCAACGGTTACTCTAGAGCAACCAATTACCGGATGGCAAGCTCAGGGCGGGCCCGGCCGGCCTGTCGACTGGCCGACCTCGATCAGGTGACCATCGGGGTCGCGGATGTAGGCGCGGATCTCGCGGCCGTGGTCCTTGGGTTCGGTCAGGAACTCCGCGCCCCTCGCCGACCACTCCGCGTAGACCGCGGCGATGTCGGCAACCCGGATATTGAGGAATGCGCTGGCCTGGCCGGGGTCAGCCGGCGGCGCGAGCGTCACCGTGGGCTTGTCGTCGGTCGGGCCGCCACCCGCGTTGAGGATGAGCCAGCTGTTGGCGATCTTCAAGATTACCGGGTCGCGCTCCGTCACCACCTTCGCCCCGAACACCGTGCGGTAGAACTCACGGGACCGGTCCTGGTCCGAGACCACCAGGAAGTGCGTGATCACGAACCCGCTCTGCGGGGCAGGGAAGTCGTCATCGGCCATCTCCCCACCCTCTCACCTCGGCGACCTGGCGGCGGCCATCACCGTGCCTGCACGCTGGCCACGTTTCCGCGGAAACGCCTGGCGCAATTGCGTGGGACGTTTCCGCGGAAACCAGCGCGTCAGTTGGTAATGGTCAGCGGCAGGACCGGAGTCCGCCGCCGGATGCGCTCGCCGGAATCCGGGACGAGGTCCAGCGTGGCCTGGACGCCCCAGGTCCCCGGCGGGACCGCGTAACCCAGCCGGGCGGTGGTGCTGGCCGTGCCGATGAGCAGCGGGATCCGCTCCGTTCCCCCGGGCGTCACCCGGAACATGACGCCCGGGAGGGTCTGCCAGCCGGAGAATCCGCCGACCACCTCGCCGCTGTCCGGATCGACGACCGCGGCGGTGACGTGCCCGTTGGTCGCGATCGCCAACTCGGCGCCGGAACGGTTGCGGACCAGCAGCCCGTGCCGCAGCGTGTGCCCGGAGCGGACGATGGCCGGCCCGTCCAGTTCGATCTCGGCCTCCTGCGGGTCGAGCAGGTCCGCAACGCGCCCCGGCCCGGGGGAAGGGCGGCGCGCCGGCGGCCGGTCCGGCGGATAGGGGAGCGCCCCGACCGTCAGGTTCACGGCGTCGCCGAACTGCCTGCTCAGTTCGCCGGCCTCGGCCTCGGCCCAGGGCGCCAGCTGGATCTCGTACGGCGCCGTCCCGCCGTCGTCCCGGCTGGGGTCCGGAGAGCCGACCAGGACGCCAGGCCGCTCCTCGTACAGCCGGACGAGGGTGAGCCTGAGCTCGTCCCATACCGTCATGGCCGCCAGGCTAGGCGCCGGTCCTGGCGAACGCCAAGCCGGCCGTCCTAGGCTCCGTCAGGGTTCCAGGGCGGCGCCGACCAGGCCGAGCAGCTCGTCGTCGGCGATGGCCGCCGCGTCCTGCGGCCGCAGCCCGATCGTGCCCTTGCTGGTCTTCAGCTCGGGATGGCGATCGACGAAGCCGCGTCGACGGCTGAGCTTGACGTCGCGGGCGTCCGGGTGTTCGTCAAGCGGATTCCGCTCACTGAGCTCGAACAACGCAGCGAGCACGTGATGTCGACGGCCAACCTGTTCGGCCTGCCGGCGTTCTACCAGTATCCGCTCGGGTCGGCCGGCTTCGGCGCCTGGCGCGAGCTGGCCGCCCACGTCATGACGACCAACTGGGTCCTGAGCGGCGGCTTCCCGGGTTTCCCGCTGTTGTACGGCTGGCGGGTGCTGCCCGGGTCGGCCGCCGCCGACGCCGGCCTGTCGTTCCGCGGCGGGATCGAAGAAACGGTCGCGTACTGGGACGGTTCCGCGGCCGTGCGCCGCCGCGTCGAAGCCATCCTCCAGTCCTCGGCCAGCGTCGTCTTGTTCCTCGAGCACATCCCGTACCGGCTCAATGACTGGCTCAGCAGGCAAGATCCGGCGGCCGAAGCCGGCCCGGGCTCGCCCTTCGCCCGCGTGGACGCACAGCTGGCCGCGGGCGTGGAGTTCATGAACTCCGGCGGCTTCATGCACTTCGACGCGCATTTCGGCAACATCTTGACGGATGGCGACCTGCTGTATTTCTCGGATTTCGGGCTGGCGGCGAGCCGCCGTTTCGATCTGTCCCGGCCGGAGCGGGAATTCCTGTCCCGGCACCGGGCCTACGACCGCTGCAGCACCCTCACCAGCCTGGCTTGCGCGCTGATCGCGGGCCTGCGCGGCGCCAGGTCACCCGCGAGGTTCCTGCGCGAATGGGCCGACGGGAGCGCCGCCCCTGGCCCCCTGACCCGCGGCCTCTCGCCGCAGGCCGCGGCGATGCTCAGCCGCTGCGCACCGCCCGCCCTGCTCGCCCTCGACTTCCACCAGGCCCTGTCGGCCGGCCCAAGACCACGCCGTTCCCGGCCGCGGCCATCGAGCGCTCGCTCTAAGCGGGCCAGGAACACGGCAGTGTCTTCTCGAACCAGTGGTGCGCGTAGGGCTCGTCGTTGAACGCCGGCACCTCGCGGTAGCCGGCCGCCCGGTACAGGCCGATCGCCTCGCCGAGGGCGCGGTTGGTCTCCAGCCGCAGCACGCGGACGCCGTGCGCGGCGGCGCGGGTCTCCAGTTCGGCCAGCAGCCGGGCGCCCAGGCCCAGCCCGCGGACCTCAGGCGCGACCCACATCCGCTTGATCTCCGCGGGACCGCCGGGGTGGAACTTCAGCGCGCCGCAGCCGGCTGGCTCGCCATGCCGGGTCGCGACCAGGAACAGCCCTGCGGGCGGGGTCATCTCGTGGTCGTCGGCGGAGATGCTCCGGGCCGGGTCGAAGCCGCC
>WNGH01003262.1_pt1 | contig 15504 bp, 16 predicted proteins | sample 5400631 | NCBI WGS metagenome assembly WNGH01 (sample SAMN13153373, study PRJNA577476) | soil metagenome | isolation source: 115 cm soil or saprolite under Garry oak tree replicate 1 | place: USA:California | collected 2016-06-15
TGACGGTTGCTACCATTTAGCAGTTGGACACGGCGAGTGCTAACGCCACCGAGGAGGAAATGTGCCGACCTACCAGTACGCCTGCACGGACTGTGCGGAGCGGAGCGAGGTGGTGCAGAAGTTCACCGACGAGCCGCTGCTGGTGTGCTCGCTGTGCGGTGGCAGGCTCCGCAAGGTGTTCTCACCGGTCGGCATCGTCTTCAAGGGGTCGGGTTTCTACCGCACGGACTCCCGGGCAGGCGCCACCAAGGACAAGGTGCTCAACGGGGCTGCGGGGAACGGCTCGGACTCGGCCAGCGGGCCGGATTCGGGCGGCGGGAAGGACACCGGGAAGGACGGCGGATCGTCGACCGGCGACAAGAAGGCTGATAAGTCCGCCGCCGCGACGTCGTCATCGGGCTCGGGCTCCGGCTCGGGTGGCTCCGGGTCGTCGGGCTCTTCGTCGTCCGGCTCCAGCTCCTCGTCGTCGGGCTCGAAGGTCGCCTGACCCGCCGTGGCCGGCCAGGCCAGCATCGGCGTCATCGGCGGCTCCGGGCTTTACGAGTTCCTGCCTGCCGTCGACGAGGTGACGGTCGAGACCCCGTTCGGGCCGCCGAGCGACCGCATCGTGATCGGCGACGTCGGCGGGCGCGCGGTCGCATTCCTGCCCAGGCACGGGCGCGATCACCAGTTCCCGCCGCACCGCATCCCGTATCGCGCCAACCTGTGGGCGCTGCGCTCGGTTGGCGTCCGGCAGGTGCTGGCGCCGAGCGCAGTCGGCTCGCTGACCACGTCATACGGCCCTGGCACGCTGGCCATCCCGGATCAGCTGGTCGATCGCACGATAAGCCGGCCAAGAACTTTTTATAACGAGGTTTCCGCGGTCCATGTCCCGTTCGCCGACCCGTACTGCCCGCAGGGCCGGTCGACGGCCATCTCGGTGGCGCGGGCGTCCGGCTGGATTCCGGCCGGGTCGGGGACGCTCGTAGTCATCGAGGGCCCGCGGTTCTCCAGCCGGGCCGAGTCGCAGTGGTACGCGGCGCAGGGCTGGACGCTGGTCGGCATGACTGGCTGCCCGGAGGCAGCGCTCGCCCGCGAGCTCGCGCTGTGCTACACGACGATCGCGCTGGTCACCGACACCGATGCTGGCGTCGAGGAAGGCGAGGGGGTCACGCATGCCGAGGTGTTCCGCGTGTTCGGCGAGAACATCGGGCGGCTGCGTGACCTGCTGATGCGGACGATCGAGGAACTCCCGGCCGAGCGCGACTGCCCGTGCCCGCGGGCGCTGGACGACATCAGGCTGCCATTCCCGCTGCCCTGACTGTGCCCGCCGCCCTGGCTGTCCGCGCCGTGCCCGCGCGAGACCGCAGTCCGGCCAGGGCCGCGCTGTGCCCGCCCATCCCCGCGATCATGAGGCGGCACTGGGGTTAGGTTTAGTCGAGGTCGCCGTGCTCGATCCGGGCGAGCCGGCGCTCGCGGACCAGCTGGTCGAACTCGTGCTGCGCGCCGGCGCTGCCCGGTGCGAACGCGGCGAAGATGCCCGTCACGTCGCGCATGCTGACCACGCCGAGCAGCCGGCCTTCTCCGACGACCGGAAGGTGCCGGATCCAGCGGGTGGCCATCTCCCTTGCGGCTTCCTGCAGCGGCATGTCGGGCGGCACGGTGAACACCTCGGCGGTCATCGCCTCGTCGACGGTGCAGTGATCCGGGTCAGCGCCGAGCGCGACCGCCCGCAGGACGTCCCGCTCGGTAATAATTCCGGTGAGCCGCCCGTCCTCAGTGATCAGCAGCGAGCCCGTCTGCTGCCGCCACATGTGCTCGGCCGCCGAGCGGAGGCTGTCAGAGCGTGATTCTGTGACGGTAGCCTGCGTCATCACGTCCTGGACCTGCACCGCACTGGCTCCTCACGAAGTCGGCCCGCCGGGGCTCGTCCCACCCTACGGCTTGCTGGCGCGACCTGGCGCGACCTGTCGGGCTGGCCCGGTGGCTACCATTAAGCTTTGGCGCGGGCCGCTGGTCCGCAGGTGTCCGGCCCCGATAGCTCAGCGGATAGAGCAACTGCCTCCTAAGCAGTAGGCCGCAGGTTCGAGTCCTGCTCGGGGCGCCCAGCTCCCTCCCCAGCTCAGGTGGCATGTCTGGCCGCTGGCTGATGATCTTCACGAGGCTTGTTTCCGGTTCCGTGCCCGTCGCGTGCCCGATCGCCTCCGGCTGGCCTGGCCGCCCGATGGCTTACTGCTCCGGTTGAGCTGCTCGCGGGCGAGCCTGCTGAGGGAGTCCGCGATCTCATGCTGGCGTGCGTCGCTGCCGACGGGCTTTCGGGCCGAGGTTTCTGTTGCGCGTCACTCCTCGTGGAGACACGGCGACATCGCGTTGTCCGCTGGGTTCGTACTCCTAGCTACAGGTGCAGGAGCTTGCCGGGCTCGAGAACATGCACGTCGGTATCTGGTGCGAGGTCGCCCGCGGCGTCTTGGTAGAGGTTGGGGTTCCGGTCGAGTTTGAGCAGCAGCCGGTCACCGATGGGGCCGGCGGTGAAGGCGTAGTGGGTTGGAACGGCCAGGCGAGGGTGCAGGGTCTTGGTCAGGTCGGCTGCCTCCACGGCGTTCATCACCACCTGCTTGTTGAGCATCGGGCGTATCCGGAGCCCGTTGGTCGGCAACAGCGCCAGGTCGATGTCGGGGTATCGGCTGGCAACCTCGTTGAGTTCGGGGATCCGTAGGCTGTCTGCCCCGAAGAACACCGTCTGGCCCGCTGCTTGAAGGATGTAGGTGACCTCAGGGACGCCGTGCTTGGCGGGGGCGGCGGTGACCGTCAGGGGGCCGAGCTTGACCTGCTCCCAGGGGTCCACCTCAGTGATGTTGGTGAACCCGGCCGAACGGGCTTTGTCCGCCAGGCCTCGCTTGACCACCAGCGCGACGGCCTTGTCGGGGTAGCCGGCGAAGGCCTTGAGGTCGAAGTGGTCGTAGTGGCCGTGGCTGACGAGGACCGCGTCGAGCCGCGGAAGGTCGGCGACGTTAAACGCCAGGGGCTCGCCCCGGCGGTAGGTCGCGCGCTCTGAGAACCACGGATCGGTGAGCACCGTGGTCCCGTCGAAATCGGCCAGGACGGTGGAGTGGGCGACCCGGGTCACGCTGGTGATGGCCATGCCGGCCTCGTCTCTCCTTGGGCGCCGTGGCCTGGCACCATGGCGGTGAGCTGCTGGATGTCGTGGCGGGCGCGCAGGGCCGCTATTTCGGCCTGGTCTGGTGCTCCGGGCTGGGCGAGCAGTTCGGCGAGTTCTTCGAGGTAGTGCTCGTGGCCGGCCGGGCTGACGAGGAAGAGCATGCGGGCCGGTTCAGGTCCGGGGTTCGCGAACGCGTGCGGGCAGCCGGCTGGTACGAACATGAAGCTTCCCGGGCCACCTCGGGCTACCTGGGCGCCGGTCTCCGATTCCCAGCTGCGCCAGCCTCCCGTGGTCCTGACGCGCGGTTCGAAAGCGAGCAGGTCAAGCTCGCCTGCGAGAATGTAGAACGCTTCCTCTGCTTCGTGGTGCAGGTGCGCGCCAACGTCGAATCCGGGAGAGACATCGGCCTCGAACACCGACCAGTTCCCCGACTGCCCGGCACCGACCTTGAGGGTCATGCTCGCAGCCCGGATCGGGTGGCCGTTGCCGGGTGGCAGTACCAGTCCATCGGTCATGTTTCCTTCTCCTTCGAACTTTGCCGGGGCTCAGCGCGACTCGCCGCCGGATGCGTCTGGTTGCCAGCCGGTCTGGCGCACCCAGGTCTGCAGCGTCATCAGGCCTGGGTGATCCGCCCTCAGGGCGGCGATGTCGGGTCCGTCGATGGCGCGCTTGTTAAGCCACGCGAACATCTTGGCCACTTCCTCGTCGAAGGCGCGCAGCTGGTCGCTGGGCACCTGCCGGAACCGGGCCGGCAGGCCGCAGGCCTGGCCGAAGGTCTCGGCGATGACCGGCCCGGTGAGCTCATCCCCGGCGATCTCGATCTGCTGGCCGAGGAATCGCCCGGGCTGCTCAAATGCGATCGCGGCGAAAACGCCGATATCGCGTGTCGCAATCATCTGCAAGGGCGTCTCGGGATCCAGCGCGAGGTTAACCACCAGCTCACCGCCGGCCAGGACCGGGCGGTTGTAGGAAGTGAAGTTTTCCATGAAGGAGACGGGACGCAGGACGGTCGCGGGCAGATCAAGCGACCGGATGTGTTCTTCGATCCGGCCTTTGCTTTCCACATGCGGGATCTTTGTGTGCCGGTCCGCACCACTGATCGAGCTGTAGACCAGATGCCCGGTGCCCGTCTCCTTGGCGATATCGGCTACGACCTTGCCTCGCCGCTCTTCGGCGGCCACCCCTTCAAGGGTCACATGCGGCCCGGTCATCATGGTCAGCACGAGTAAGACGCCGCGCACCGCGCTGATCGCTGCCCGCAGCGATGCCGGATCATCGAGGTCACCGGGGACGACCCTGGCCCCGGCCTGCCGGAGCAGCCGGGCGCCTGGCGCGCTGGCGTCCCGCACCAATGCGTGCACCACCCGCCCGCGCCGCAGCAGTGCGCGCGCGGCCGCGCCGCCCTGCTGACCGGTGGCGCCGATCACCAGCACGGGCCCTGTTCCGCCAGCCATGTGGTCCTCCTCGGCCCGATACTCGAACAGTGTGCGAGTAATCGCACAGTCGACTATAGTCGTACGCTGGTTCGCGTTCAAGAGCGATGATCCGAGGACGCCTGATGCCCAACGCCAACCGCACCGACCAGCCGCCGGAGTTCGATCTGATCTGGATGCGGCCTGAGCACGGCCGGCGAGACGGGCGCCCCCCGCTGTCCCGCGAGCAGATCGTCAGCGCGGCGGTCGAGCTGGCCGACGAACAGGGCCTCGACGCCGTGTCGATGCGGCGGATCGCCACTCGGCTCGGATCGGGCGCCACGTCGCTGTACTGGCACGTCCGCAGCAAAGCCGATCTCTATGAGCTGATGTTCGATGCTGTGGTGGGAGAGGTGCAACTGCCCGAGCCAACTGGCGACTGGCGGGCCGACCTGCGCGCAGTCGCCCGCGCCAGCCACGCGGTGCGCCGCCGCCACCGGTGGATGGCGCTGCTGGGCATCCAGCCAGGGATCGGCCCCAACACCCGCCGCTACGGCGAATTCGGGATGAGAATCCTGAGCCGACACGGTCTCGACCGGCAGGCCAGGACCGAGGTGATGGCCGTGCTCAACAACTACCTCACCGGGTTCGCGCACCGGCAGGCAGCCTGGGACCAGCTCCGCCAGCGCGCCGGGCTCACCGACCGGCAGTGGCAGCTGCGCCTGCACCGCTACCTCGCCGAAGCACGCAACACCGACCCGGAACTAGCCGCCGATATCGAATCACGCCTGCACCTGACCAGCGACGCCAGCTTCGAAGCCGGGCTCGACTGCATCATCGAGGGCATCGCCGCCCGCTTCCTGCCAGATCGCGGCGAACAAGGCTGACACCAGCGACCGGCCCAGACCCCCATGACCAGCGCTGACAGGCGGCGCCTCCGCCCATCACCGGCGGCAGTCACATCGGACAAGGGGCGCCCGGACGAACGCCTCCGTGGCCTCCGGTGCGGCAGGCTTACTGGCCTGACGACAGCTCACGAGTCAATTCACGCCCAGGCCGCGCACCCGTCCACGGCCGTTTCAGATCGTGGCGTGAGTCCGAGAATGGTGAAGGGCCGGTCCAAGTTGCGGCTGGCCCAGCGGGTGGCTTCGGTGGTGTCGTGCCGCCCGGCCAGGTGCAAGGCTCCGACGGCGAGGTTTCTGGGGGTGGCCATGGCCCGCGTAGGGGCGGCCGCGGTGGCGAGTCTTGGTGGCTGTGCATGTGCCGGAGATCGGTAGGTTTTGAGGGTGGCAGCGGATGAGACGGGGGTAGTGGCGGAGCGGAAGATGCCGGTCATCGTCGCGGGCGTCATTGGCGGTGTGGCCGGGGCCGCGCTGGCTGGTCATCGGGGCGCGAGGGCTGCCGGCCTGGGCGCGGTCGCCGGAGCGGCCGGGCTGGCCGTGTCCGAGGCCGTGGCCAGGGCGCGGCAGCGGCCCGGCGAGATGCCGCCGCTGTGGCAGCGGATCGCGACCAGTGCCGCGCTGGTTGCCCCGCTCGGGTGGGCGGCGGGCCGTGTAACTCGCGCCGGGCCTGTCGCGGTGGGGGCGGTGACCGGGGCCGTCGGCGGCCTGCTCGGGGTCCGCCCGCAGAAGGTGTTGCTCGGGCCGCTGTTCGGGGCCGCGGTCGGCCGGGCGCTCGCGTCGCGGCGACGCCCGGTGCCGGCGTCGGTGGTCGCCGCCAGCACGATGCTGGCCTACCGGGTTGCGTCGTCGCTGGTTTTCCGGGACGCGCAGGTGAGCCTGCTCGCCGAGCGGGTCCGGGCGGAGGATCTGCCGTTTGTCGTGCCGCGGGAAGCCCGGTCTCGGTACGTCGGTACCGGTTACGTCCGCGAACTGGCCAGGGTGCTGGGCGGCCGCTACGTCGCCGATGCGCCTGACGTCGGCATCGTCGCCTCGGTAGATGAGCTGGCCGGCCCGCAATTCGACCCGGCGGGCATCGACCCGCAGGTCCGCGAGTTCTATGAGCACACCACGCGGTTCACTCTCGACATCGTTCCGCAGTGGCGGCTGTGGGTGCGCCCGGGCTACCTGCTCTACCGGACCGCGGTCGCGCGCCCGCTAGGGCAGGCGAACGTGCCAATGAATCAGCGTGAGACGCAGCGGGGCATCCGCAGCCGGATCGACACGATCACCTCGGCCGACGCCGGCGTCGTGGCGATCCGGGGCTGGATCCGGTCGTTCGCCGATACCGACGAGCCGATCTATGTCGGCATCTACACCACTTACCGGCACGCCGGCCGAGGGTACGTGAGCGTCGGCTTCCCGCTACCGCAGGCCAGCTTCACCGCAACGCTGCTGCCACATGCCCGCTCCGGTGGTGGCCTGGTGCTGACCAGCCGCAGCGACCTGGAACAGCCCGGCCATTACCTCGCTTACATCGACCCGGCCACCCGGGAACTCACCGTGCTGGCGATCCAGGGCTTCGCCGAACAGCTCGACGTCTACGTGCAGGACGGCGAATTGCGAGCCGAGCACGCCTTCTCCATCTTCGGGCTGCCCTTCCTCGTCCTGCATTACCGGATGCACCGCAAGCCCGCGGTATGACGCTGCACAAGACAACCTCCTACCGCGGCCGCTCCGCTGACTTGTGCAGAACGGCTTGCGCCGGGAAGACGCCCGGGACCGTTGGGGAGCTGATCACGATCGAGCGCGTCATCGGGCGTCACCGAAAAGGTCTGCGTGAGCGTGCGCCCAGTGATCGAAGGTGCGGGGCGGGCGGCCGGTGATCTCACGCACTGTGGTGGTGACGGCCGAGTCGTCGAACTCGCCGGCGCTGAAGAAGCGGAAGAACGCGTCGATGAGGCTGGCCGGGGTGCCGTCGTCCGCCATGCTCGCGCGGGCCTCGTCGTCGGAGAGCGGCTCGTAGCGCAGCGGGCGCCGGAGCGCGTGGCCAAGCGCCGCGACCTGTTCGCCGGGCGTCAGTGGCTCGGGGCCGCTGAGCGTCAGCGCCGCGCCCTGGTGGCCGGTCCCGGTGAGCACCACCGAGGCGACGGCTGCGATGTCGGCGGGATCGATGGCCGCGATGGGCACGGCGGGCCACGGCGCCCGCACGACATCGCCCTTGCGCAGTTGAGGGAGCCAGCGGAGGGCGTTCGACTGGAAGCCGCTTGGCCGCAGGATCGTCCATCCCACGCCGGAGTCACGGACGGCGGCCTCGGCGTCCAGCCAGATTCGCGTGACCGCGTTCTCTGGGTTCCCGCCGATGACGCACCGGGAGGTGAGCAGCACCACGTGCCCGGCACCCGCAGCGCGGATGCGCCGCAGGACGCCGGCGGCGGCGAAGCCGCCGAGCAGGAATACCTTGCCGACGCCGTCGAGCGCCGGGGCGAGGGATCCGGGGTCTTCGAGGTCGCCCAATGCGACCTGCACGCCCGCGGGGAACGATGCCTGGTCCGGTTTGCGGGCAAGGACTCGCACAGATTCGCCGCGGGCGGCGAGCGCGCGGGCGAGTTCGCTGCCGACGTTTCCGGTGGCGCCGGTGATGAGGATCATGGTCACTCCAGAGTGTTAACGAGGGTTTCGCCGCCGGTCACTTCGAGCACCGTGCCCGTCACCTGGGGGTTGGTCATCAAGAAGACGGCGGCGTGGGCGACATCCTCTGGCGTGCCCATTCTCCTGACCGGCAGCGAGTCCGCGACGCGCCGGCGCAGGTCGTCGCGCTGGCCGTCGGACAGGAACTGCCACATCTCGCTGTCGGTGTAGCCGGGGCGGATCGTGTTCACCCGCTTCGGGCCGAGCTCGACCGCCAGCGCCCGGGTAAGCGCCTCGATGGCCGCGAAGGCTGCCGCGATCATGGAACCGTGGGCTGGCGGCCGGACAACCGCTCCGCCGGTTACAAAGGTGATGGACCCGCGGTCCCGGATGCGAGGTGCCGCGAAATGGGCGCAGGTCCAGCTACCGAAGAACTTGCCGTCCATGTACGTGCGCGCGCTGGCCAGGTCCTGCTCACCGAACGCGCCCGGGCTTCCGGGCGAGGCGGTCACGAGGAGGTGATCGAGCTCGCCCACGCTCTGGAACAGTGCCCGGACTGATTCCTCGTTGGTGACGTCGACCACCTCCTGCCGCGCCCCGGTAGCAGGCTCGCGCCGCCCAACCGGGCGCCGTCCGGCAGCGACCACGTCGGCGCCCTGCGCGAGGGCCGCCCGCACGGTAGCCAGCCCCATCCCGCTGGTTCCGCCGACCACCACGACGCGCTGGCCCGCCAAGACGGTCACGATGACACCTCCAGCACTGCCTTTCCCTGCACCTTCCGGTCCATCAGCGCGGCCGCCGCGTCGGCGACCTGGTGCCACGGGCCACGCCAGCCGACATGTGGGTCGAGCTCGCCGGCGGCCACAAGGCCAATGAGGTAGGCCAGGTCGGGGCCGAAGTGATCGCCGACGGTGAATGCCTCGATGCGGCCGCCGCCGCGCATCCTGGCCTGCTCGAAGTCGATCAAGGTCGGCTCCATGGACGCCATCCCCACGCTCTGCACGCATCCGCCCGCCTCGAGCAGCGCGTAGGCCTGGCTGAGGGTGTTGCCGCCCACGGTGTCCAGTGCCGCGTACACAGGCCGCGTTACGCCGTCCAGACCGGTGACGACTTCGGCGGCGCCGAGCGCGGCCAGTCCTGCACCGCGCTGCGGGCGGCCGGCCGATGCCACGACGTGAGCGCCCGATCTCGCCGCGAGCTGCACGGCGAACCTCCCGACGCCGCCTGACGCGCCAGTAATGAGCACCCGCCGCCCTATCAGTGAGCCGAGTCGCCGCAAGGCCCGCAGTGCCGTCACGCCGGCGACGGGTATCGCCGCCGCGAGGCCGACGTCCACCCCTTCTGGCACGACGGCGACTTCGGTGGTTTCCACTGCCCGCAGCTCGGCCCAGCCGCCCGACCAGCCGAAGGTAACCACCCGGGCGCCGGCCGGCGGCCCGGATCCGTCTCCGGCCGCGGCGACGACCACGCCAGCCGCGTCGAATCCAGGTACGGCGCCCGGGGATTTGCGGTCGCGCAAGAACGCCACGTCGGCAAAGTTCAGGGATGTGGCCGCGACGCGGACCAGGGCTTGTGACGGACCGGGCACGGGATCCTGAGCGTCACCGAGGCGCAGGCCGGCCGGTGCGCCCGGGTCGAAGACAAGGGCTCGCATCGGCGGTCACACCCGGGTCGCGGTACTAGATATGAGCTGGGGCGTCATCATGTCTCCTGTGGCGCAAAGAATTCGGACCGATCGGTCCGGGACTGATCGGTCCGATGATACAACAACGGGCAGCCGCGACGTCAAGAGGGCTTCCGGCCATGCGGGGCGACCAATGCGCGACGCGACGTGCACCGGGGCTCGCGTCACGGTCGCGCCACCCCTGAGCGTCGGCGTGGAGGGACCGATCGGTCCGCTATAGTGATCGAGGAGGTTGGAGATGGCGCGAAAGCCCGCACCGGGAGCGCGCGACCGGATCTTGGACACGGCGTCGCGTCTCTTCCGCGAGCAGGGCGTGCACCCGGTCGGCCTGCAGCAGATCGTTGACGAGTGCGGTTGCGGCAAGAGCCTGCTGTACCGGAATTTCGCCAGCAAGGACGACCTCGTCGTCGCCTACCTGAAGCGGTGCCGGACGGAATGGGAAAGCATCATCGATCGCGCGATCGAGCAGGCCGGGCGGGACCCGGCCTGCCAGCTCGTCGCCGTCGTCCGTGCCGTGGCCGGCCAGGTCCGCGATGCTGATTACCACGGCTGCCCGTTCCTGAACACATACAGCGAGTTCCGTGACCCTGGCCACCCGGCCCACCAGGTGTCCGTCGGGCACTTCGACGCGCTGCGCCGGCAGCTCCACGCCATTGCCGCGCAAGGCGGGTTGCAAGATCCGCGCGGCGTAGCCGAACGGATCCTGCTCATTATCTACGGCCTGTACGCCACCGGCGCCGTACTCGGCGCCCACGACACGGCCCCTAACGCCGTCGCGCTCGCCGAGGAGACCGTCCGGACCCGGATGCACCTGCCGCGGCCGGCTGACCCCTCGCAACGGTGATCTCTGCTGTTCGGGCCAGAAGCTACCCATCCTCAGAAGGGCCGCAGCGGGTCTCTGGGCGGGCAGCTTCTTTCGCCCAAGAAGATGCTGGCGGCCGGTCACCGCAATGGTCGATCGCGATCCCTATTAGGGTCGATACCGACAGGCAGGGTCCGCGGGTCCGCGGAAGGAGGCGCGATGAGCGCACAGCAGCGGGTTGGCGCGGCTGCCGATCTCCCGCCGGGCAAGGTGGTGAGAGCGGGGCGCTATGCCGTCGGGAACGCCGGCGGGCGCTATTTCGCGGTCACGCGCCGATGCCGTCACCTCGGCGCTGACTTGGCGGGTGGCAGCATCGATGAGAACGGCTGCCTGGTGTGCCCATGGCACCGCTCGGCCTACGACGTCGGGACCGGCCGGATGGTCCGGGGACCGCAGGGAATCTTCGCCAGGGTGCCCGGCCTAGACGTTGGTTACCGCATGCTCACGCGGGTGCTGCCGCTCGGGCGGGCGCCCGTGACCGAGCGCGACGGCGAGCTCTACATCGGCGGCTGAGCCCGGCGGGCGAGCACCAGCACGCCGTGGCAGATCGCGCCGACCGGCCTGCGCAGGCCGGTGGCGCGGCGCACAGGTCGAGGCGGCGGTAGGTGCGTGGCTTCAAAGATCCGTCACCTGACCGATGTCTCTCACTGCAACTTGCAGAATTATTTGTAGTGCAACTACCGGCTCGATCCAGCGTCAGCAGTTGGATCGGATCTTCCCCGGACTGGCCGCGCAGGGTGACTTGCGCTCTCCCGGACCGGCCCAAACCGGCCCGGCAAAGGAAACCAGATGGACACGATGGCGCCGATCCGCCCGACCGTTCAACGCCCGTACCGCATCTCGCTAACCGCAGGACCGGCCGCATCGGCCGAAGCCCGCAGCCAGGTCCGGGCGGCCATCGACGCCTGGGATGTCCCCGTCGACCCGCCCGTCGCGGTCCTGCTCACCAGCGAGCTGGTGACCAATGCCATAACGCACGTGGCGGGCGAGACTGTCCTGCTTGTCATCACCTGCGCCTGCGGCCAGTTACGCGTTGATGTCCACGACACGTCGTGGGCCTTGCCCATGCAGTTGGATGCGCCGGCCGATGCGGAGGCCGGACGGGGCCTGGTGCTGGTCGCCAGCCTGTCGACTGAGTGGGGTTTTTACCGGACCCTTGCGGGCAAAGCCGTGTACTTCACCCTCGCGTTCGAGGCCGATCCTGGCGAGGGCGACGACCGCAGGCCCGCAGGGCAATCGCAGGGCGTGTCCGGTTAATCCCTAGCCCCCCGGCGGATTTCCGGACACGCCCTGTCCGCCAGCCCATTCCCGCGCCGCGATCACTTTGACGCGATGGTGCGCAAGGCTGCCTCGCGGGCGATGTCTATACGCGAATGGACGTCGAGTTTCTTCAGGATGTGGGAGACGTGGGTCGCGACGGTCCGCCGGGACAGGAAGAGCCTGGCGGCGATCTCTGGGTTGGACAATCCCCCCTCCACCAGCGCGGCGATCTTTGTCTCGGTCGGCGTGAGGCTGGCCCAGCCGCTCCGCGCCTGCCGGTGTTTAGCATGCGGGCCGCGGCGGATGCCATGAGCGCGGAACTTGGTCTGTAGCCGGGCGACGTCGGTGGCGGCACCAAGCGAGGTATAGACCTCAACCGCACGGGTGAATGCGGCCCGCGCCTGGCCGCGGTCGTCGGCGCATACGAAGTCCCCGGCGGCCGCCTCCAGCGCCCTCGCGCTGAGCAGTGGCTGGCTGGCGTCGCCATAACGCTCCGCGGCCGCTAGCAGGCGGGCGGCATCGTGGTCCAGCAGGCCGCGGCAATACAGCGCGTTCGCCTGCCGGTGCGGGATCTCCGATTCAGCGGCCAGGACCTCGGCGTGGCCCGCGAGATCTTTCGCGGTGCCGAGGTCGCCGGTTTCCGTGGCGAGCCGGACCGCGTCGGCAAACAGGTCCTCGGTCTCCTCGATCTCTTCCGCATTGTCGGCGAACCCGGCTGTCAGCACGGCCAGCGCCTCCGGTAGCGCGCCGGCGTGCTCAGAGTCCAGGCTGCGGGCGAGCGCGAGCGGGCTGACAGCTCGGTTTCCGATCCGCTTGGCATACGGAACGGCGGCGGCGAGGTGGCCGCGTGCCGCGGCGATCTCGCCGCGATGGAAGCAGATCACGGCGGCGATGCTGTGATCGCAGCAGGCCGCGCCTGGCTCCTTCAGGTCGTCGTGCAGGACCTCCACCTCGGCCATCGCATCGTCCCACCGCCCCGTGTCGAAGAGCAGCTGGCCCAGGGCGCTATGCGCCTGCGCAAGCCGGACCACCGTGCCGACCCGGTCCGCGAGCTGCAGCGCCTGCCGGGCGGCGGCGAGGGCTTCCTCGTACCGGTCGAGGCCGCTCATCATGATGGCCTTGTTGATCTGCAGCAGTAGCCGCAGGTCGGTCAGGGCCGGCTCGGCCTGGGTCACGGTCAGCGCCCGGTCGAACAGCGGCAGCGCGTCGGTCGCCTGCCCCTGCACCGCGGTCACGATGGTCAGCACGCTCAATGCCCAGCCGATCGCCCAGTTGTCGCCCGCCTCCGATGCCGCCGCGAGCGCGTCGGTCGCGACCCGGCCGGCCGTCTCGACCTCGCCGAGGTTGAGGTGCGTCCGTGCGGCGAGCACGAGCAGCCGGGCGCGGTGCTGGGCCGAGATCCCGGGAGTGGCCAGCGCCCGGTTCAGCGTGGCCAGGGATTCCGCGGACCGGCCGGCCTGCATGCGGCATTGCGCTAGCGTCCAGTGCAAATCGACGCGGAGATCGCGCTCGACGACATATTCCAGGGCGCGATTCGTCACCTGCTCCGCCCCGGCCGCGTCGCCCACCCGGAAGAGAGCATCAGCGAGCCGGCCCACGAGACAGTCATGCTGGGCTGAGCCAGCCGGGGAACTCGCGACCGCCTGGCGGAGGAGTTCTGCCGCGGCCCGGGGCGCCTGGCCGACCAGCAGCTCCGCGGTGCTGCCCAGCCAACGCAGGATCCACTCATCCATCGGGTCGGTCGTGTCGCCAGATCCGCCCCCTGCCCACAGCAGCTGCCGGGCAACCCGGTCCGTCGGCGCACCGGCCTCAGCGAGGGCGCGGCCGGCATCGCGGTGCCAGGCCGCGCGGACTGGCGCCGGTATCTCGTCGTACAGTGCCGCACGGATCAGCGGATGACGGAACCCGAGCCCGTTGCCGGACTCGGCCAGCACGCCGGCGGCGCATGCCGCGTCGACGGCCGGGACCAGGTCCGCCATGCCGTGGCCCAGCACGGTCGCCAGATCCGGCACGGCAAAGTCCACGCCGAGCAGCGCCGCCGCCCGCAGCACTTCGCGCACCGGCCCGGAAACGAAGCCAAGGCGGTCCGCGATGGCCGCCGACAGGGAGCTCGGCGCGGGGCCGCTGGTCAGCTCGGCGGCTCCCGCGCCGTTAATGGTCAGGCTGGAGCTGCGAGCCAGCGCAGCGACAAGCTCCGTGATATACAGCGGGTTGCCCGCGGCGCCGTCGGCGAGCCGCAGCAGCTTGTCGTCCGGCTTCCCGCCGGCCAGCTCAGCCACCAGCTTGGCCACCGCCGCCTCGGTGAGCCCGGTGAGCTGGAGGCGTGCGGTATCGTCCACCGCTCGCCGCAGCGCGAGCAGGTCTTCCCGCTGCGGAACCGGGCGCATCATCCCGACCAGCAGCAGCGGCACCTGCCGCACCGACCTGGCCAGCCGCCCCCACAAGGTGATGGTCGCCTGATCTGCCCACTGGAGATCGTCGACGACCAGGATCGTCGGCTGCACGGCGCACTGCTCGGCGATGAGCGCCAGCAACTGCTCCGCCAGCGCGGCCGACACGTCCGCGCCGCGATCGGCGGTGAGCTCGCCCCGCAGCAGCCGGACGATGGTGTTTCGCCGGGGATTTGCGGAGGGCTCCCGCACCCGTAGACCCTCTAGCAGCGGCAGTAGCGGTAACGCCTGCCCAAGTTCGTCACCGGCACCCCAGAACACCTGACAGCCGGCCTCTGCCGCCTCGGCCAGCGCCGCCCGCACCAGCGCGGACTTGCCGATTCCCGGCTCGCCCTCGATCAGCACCGAACCGCCCCGCCCCCCAGCCACTTCCGTCACTAGCGTAACCAGCAGGGCGGTCTCGCTGTCGCGGCCGACTAGTGCGCCGGCCAGGGTGGCGGTGGGCACGAGGCGGATTTTACTACCAGAACATTTTGGACACAAGCGACGTTTTCGGTGCAATTCATATTGACCAAAGTCGCCGTCTTGCAGAAATGGCGTTGCTAGCTTTGCCGCGCCATGCACTGCAAGTTTCACCAGGGCTTGCAGTGCATGGAAACGCGAACATTACCCTGCATGAAGATAAGAATATTGCTTGCAATTATTAATGGCAAATTTCACTATTCAGATTATACTAGAAATGGTTCCTCAAGGCGCTTAGAATAACCAAAAGCCGGGAAAAACTCCACAGGACGGTAGACACGCCGTGCAGGTCGGCCAGGCCGCACGACAGGTCGCTGACCTCGGGAATCGCCATGGAGGAATCATGCGCATCAGGCGAGCTCTCATCATTCCCGCTATCCTAGCGCTCGGCGTGGCCGGACCGATCCTCGCTGGCTCGGCAATGCCTGCGGCGGCCGTGCACGCGCCCAGCATCCACGTGCAGGCGGTTACCGTTTCCTCGGTCCCCGGCATGTATTACCACCTTTGAATCAACACGGCGTACGACTAGCGGTGGCGCGGGTGCGGTGAGCGGCACCGGTGCGCAACTGCTGGCCGTTTCCCGCCTCGGCCCGCCCTCTATTCATGACCGGCGGCCCTGGCTAGCAGGCAGCGAGTTCTCGAGCGACTGCTAGCGTCCCCGTTCGCCATCGACGGCGGGCTAGCGCTGCTCTGCCGCGGCAATGTGATCCGGTCCGGGTGCCGGGT
>WNGH01003265.1_pt1 | contig 15501 bp, 14 predicted proteins | sample 5400631 | NCBI WGS metagenome assembly WNGH01 (sample SAMN13153373, study PRJNA577476) | soil metagenome | isolation source: 115 cm soil or saprolite under Garry oak tree replicate 1 | place: USA:California | collected 2016-06-15
CCCACTCGCTCGCGCGTTCGCGCTCGAGCATGATGCAGCGCGCCCGCATCAGTGCAGCTGCGATGCTGTAGAACCAGAAGCCGAAAGCCATCACGGCCATTCCTGTCAGCATCGTCGCCGCCATGGTCGGGGCCTTGGTGAGACTCACCGACGCGCCCTGGTGCAGCGTGTTCCACCACTTCACCGAAAAGTAGATGATCGGGATGTTCACCACCCCGACCAGAGCGAGCACCGCCCCGGCCTTGTCGGCGCGGCGAGGATCGTCGATCGCCGCTTGGAGCGCGATGAAGCCGAAATAGAGGAAGAGCAGAATCAGCTCCGAAGTCAGCCGCGCGTCCCACACCCACCAGGCGCCCCAGGTGGGCTTTCCCCAGAGCGAGCCGGTCCAGAGCGCGAGAAAGGTAAACAGCGCGCCGGTGGGCGCGATCGCGCTCGCCATCATGCCCGAGAGCCGGGTGTTGAATGCGAGCCCCAATCCCGCCCAGAACGCCATCACCAGATAGAGGAACATCGACATCCAGGCCGCCGGAACGTGGATGAAGATGATGCGATAGGCCTCGCCCTGCTGGGCGTCGGTGGGAGCGACGAAGAATCCCAGGTACAGGCCCACGGTGCAGGCGATGAGCGCAAGAACGCCGAACCAGAACGCGAGCTTTCCCGCCAGAGGGAAGAACGCCTGAGGCGAGGAGTACTTGAACCAGTTGATGTTGCCGCTCATGCCATGTCGCTCACTCACTCCGAGGAAATGCGCAGCGCCGCTGCTACCGCCCAAGGCGCGAAAGCCCCTGCGAACGCGAGGAGCGCGCCAAGCAGCAGAAGCTGCGCTTGCCCCCCGAGACCCGAGACCGCCGCTTCTGCTGCGCCCGCTCCGATGATCAGCACTGGGACATAGAGGGGCAGCACCAGCAGGGAGAGCAAGGCTCCCCCGCCGCGAAGCCCCAGCGTCAGCGCTGCGCCGATCGCCCCGATCAGACTCAGGACCGGCGTACCCAGCGCCAAAGATAGCGCCAGGACTCCGAGCAGCTCTTGAGGAAAATCAAATTGTAGCGCCAAAACGGGCGAGATCAGGACGAGCGGCAGGCCGGATATGACCCAATGGGCAAACACTTTTGCCGCTACGGTCATTCCCAGAGGCGTGGCGCCGAGCAGCATCTGCTCCAGCGTCCCGTCGGCGTGATCGGAGGCGAACATCCGCTGCAGGGCCAGCATCGAGGCGAGCAGCGCCGCCACCCAGATGACGCCGGGTGCGATCGTTCGCAGGAGCGCCGGATCCGGTCCGATTCCGAGGGGAAAGAGGCTCACCACGATGACGAAGAAAAGCAGCACCGTCAGGACGTCGGAGCTGCGCCGCGCCGCGAGCAGCAGGTCGCGTGCAATCACGCAGCGCAGCGCCGCCATCATGTCAGTTCGCCTCGAGATCGATGCGTAGCGTTGCGGCGGCCGTTATTTTCGCCTCGAGGTGCGTCGTGAGGATCACCGCGGCACCCCGTGAAAGGTGCTCCGCGATCAGGTCCTGCACGTCCTCCACGGCCGCAGCGTCGAGCGCCGCAAACGGCTCATCCAGGATCCACAGCGGCACAGCATCGCTCAAGGCGAGCCGCGCCAGCGCCGTTCGACGGCGCTGGCCCTGCGACAGCACCCGCGCGGGCAGATTCTCGCAGCCGGCAAGGCCGAGTCGGCGCAGCGCTTCGCCGATCCGCGCGGGCCGCGCTTGGACGCCGGCGAGCGTGCGCGCCACATGCAGATTCTCGGCGGCAGTCAGATCATCTTTGATTGCATTGGCGTGTCCAATGTAAACGAGCTGGTGCCAGAATTCCTCCTGCAGCCGACGGATGTTCTCGCCCGCCCAGAGCACCTCGCCGTTCGTCGGTTCGAGCAGGCCGCAAACGATTCGCAGGAGGCTCGTCTTGCCGGAACCGTTGGCTCCTCCGATCCGGAGCAGCTCGCCCCCGCGCAGCGTGAAGTTCAACGCGCCGAAGAGCTTGCGCTCGCCGCGCACGCAGTGGAGATCGCTCGCCTCGAGCGAGGGGGTATCCGTTTTTTTTCCCACCGCAGCAATCTAGGCGGCGGCGAGCTCCGCCCTGACCTCCGCGAGCAGGCGCTCGGCATCGCTGCCGCGAACACGAGTGATGTCGTCCTGGTACTTGAGCAGGGTACCGAGTGTATCGTTGACGGTCTGGGGATCGAGCGCCATCTTGTCCAGGGCAACCAGCGCCTTCGACCAGTCGATCGTCTCGGCGACGCCGGGCAGCTTGAACAAATCCATCTTGCGCAGGCGCTGCACGAAGGCCACGACCTCGCGCGAAAGGACTTCGGAGGCTTCGGGGGCTTTTCGTTTGAGGATTTCGAGCTCCCGCGCCGCGTCCGGGTAATCCACCCAGTGGTAGAAACAGCGCCGCTTGATGGCGTCGTGGATCTCGCGCGTGCGGTTGGAAGTGAGCACGACGATCGGCGGCTCCTTGGCTCTCACAGTGCCGATCTCCGGGATCGTGATCTGGAAGTCCGACAACACTTCCAGGAGATATGCCTCGAACGGCTCGTCGGTTCGGTCCAATTCGTCGATCAGCAGCACCGGCGCCGCGCCTTTACCGCCTTCGAGCGCCTGCATCAGCGGCCGCTTGATGAGGAAGCGCTCGGAGAAAATGTCCTTCGCGACCGCGTCGCGCGACGCACCCTCCGTTTCGGCCAGCCTTATCTCGATCATCTGGCGCGAATAGTTCCACTCGTAAACGGCGGAAGCGATGTCGAGGCCCTCGTAGCACTGCAGGCGCACGAGCGGGCGGCCTAGGCCGCCGGCGAGGACCTTTGCGATCTCGGTCTTGCCGACGCCGGCCTCGCCTTCGAGAAACAGCGGGCGGCTCATCTTGAGTGCGAGGAAAACTGCGGTTGCGAGGCTGCGCTCGGTCACGTAGTCCGCGCGTCCGAGCAGGGCGAGGGTGTCGTCGATCGACTTCGGAAGCGTGCTCATCCGCGAATTATGCCAGCCCGGCCGGCAAAAAACTTTCCCCAGAGAGGGAAAGCTGATTCAGGGGAGCACCAAGGGTCTAGGCAGGGACCGCGCGCCGGCGAGCGCCGCCGCGCATGAGCAGCGAATCTTTCGCTAATACTCCGAAGCGGCGCGAGGCGATGATGCGGCGCTCCCTGGCGTAGGCCTCGTGGTTGCGTTCCACGTCGTCGAGGCGGTAGACGTAGTTCACCATGAGCCCCGCCGAGCGGCGCATGCCCGTGGCCGAGATGTCGCCGAGCCAGTTGAGGCGCTCCAGACGCGCGCCGTTGCCGAGGTGAAACCGCGCCACCGCGTCCAGCGGCTCGTCATCCTGCTTGGCGTAGAGAAGATAGTAGGCGCACAGACGGCTGAGCTGTTTCAGGATTTCCGAGGCGCGCGCCTGGTCCTTGAACCAGTCCGGCGCGTCGAGGTTGGCGAGCAGGGCGGCGAGCTCCGCGTGCCTGGGATCGCCTTCCCGCAGCCCTGTTCCACCGGCAAGCCATTTGCGGAAACCCGGGATCGGCGAGAGGGTGGCGAAGGTGTTCAGGCGCGGAAATTCGCGGCCGAGATCTTCGGCGACCTGCTTGATGAGAAGATTGCCGAACGAAATGCCGCGCAGGCCTTCCTGGGGATTTGTGATCGAGTAAAAGATCGCGCAGTCGGCCGAAGCGGGATCCACTACCGGGGAGTCGAGGGCGAGCAGCGGCTGCACCTTGGCGCTCATGCCGCGGGTGAGGGCCACTTCGATGAAGATCACCGGCTCGTCGGGCAGCGCCGGATGGAAAAACGCGTAGCAGCGGCGGTCGGCCTGGAGGCGGCGGCGCAGATCGTGCCAGCCCTGGATCTCATGCACGGCTTCGTACTGGATCAGCTTCTCCAGCACCAAGGCGGAGGTACGCCAGTCGATGCGCTGCAGGACCAGGAATCCGCGATTGAACCAGGAGCGGAACAGGTGGGCGAGGTCGGTCTCGATGTCCGCCCAATGCGGATGCTCGGCCAGGCCGCGCAGCAGCCTGCGCCGCATTTCCAGCAGAACGGCGATTCCACCGGGCGCCATGTTGAGGCGCCGGAAGAGCTCCTGGCGTGGCGATTCCACGGCTCGCTGCAGGCGCGCGAGATTTCCGGCGGACGGCTCCTTGCGGTAGGCGTCGGCGGATCGGCCGACTGCCTCAGGATCGAGGGAAAACTCCTTCACGAGAATTGTGAAAAAAACCTCTAGCGCCGGCTCACCCAGCGACTGATACGCTGTGAGCGCCTCGCGCGCGATGAAGGCGCCGGACCCTTCGCCGCGCTGGGACTGGAGTTCGTGGCAAATCGACGCCACCCCGCGGGCACTGCGCACGTCAGCGCGCGACGGCGCCCCCAGGCGGGGTGGCGCGGACCCGAGCAGACGATGCACGAAGAAAGGTTTGTACATGCTTCCTTATGGACAACTCGGAGTGTGCCAAGTTCTGCGCCCGGTCGACGCACTCAAACGAATTATGCCAGCCTATCGTGACAGACATGGAAAAACCCTCCCCCAAGGAAGTTGGGGGAGGGCCGGTCGGGATCCCCTCGAGGCGATTGGCCCTCGAGATCAGGTCCGGGAGATTTGATCCCCGACCGTTCACGCCGCCGCAAGGACGGCATGCGGGCCCCGGGAACCGGGGACTCCCGGATGTTCTATTTCATCGCGGCCTCGACCGCGCGCCTGGCCATCACGGTGATCAGGTGCGCCCGATAGTCGGCCTTTGCGTGGAGATCCGAGTTGAGGCCTTTCTCCGGCACCACGATATTCGCCACCGACTCGGGCGCGAATTTCTCCGCGAGCGCTTTCTCCATCGCGGTCACGCGGAACACACTGGGACCGGCGCCAGTCACCGCGACGCGCACGCTCGAGCCGAAGTCGGCGACGAACACGCCGACGATGGCGTAGCGCGAGGCCGGGTTCTTGAACTTCATGTAGGCCGCTCGCTTGGGCACTGGAAAGCTCACCGAGGTGATGATTTCGCCCTTCTGCAATGCGGTCTCGTACATGCCTTTGAAGAATTCGTCCGCCGCGATCTTGCGCTTGTTGGTGACGACGGTCGCGTTCAAGGCCAGCACGCCCGCCGGGTAATCGGCGGCGGGGTCGTTATTGGCGAGCGAGCCGCCGATCGTGCCCATGTTGCGCACCATGCGGTCGCCGATGCCTGCGGCGAGGTTCGCGAGCGCGGGAATCGCCTTCTTCACCGCGGCCGAGGAGGCGACTTCGGCGTGACGAGTCATCGCGCCGATGGCGACCGCCTTGCTGTCCGCCTTGATGCCGGAAAGGTCCTTGATCGTGCCGAGATCGATGACCTCGGACGGATGCGCAAGGCGCAGCTTCATCGCCGCGATCAGGCTCTGGCCGCCGGCGAGCAGCTTGGCGTCGCCGTCCTTTGCGAGCACTTTGGCCGCGTCGGCGACCGTTTTTACTTTTTGATAGGTGAATGAATACATGCGCGTCTCCTAGGCAGCCTTCTTCATCTTCGTTTCCTGGCACGCCCGCCAGATCCTCTGCGGCGTCGCCGGCATCTCGATGTCGCGCACGCCGAGCGCGTCGGTGAGCGCGTTCATCACCGCGGCCGGGGCGCCGATCGCGCCTGCTTCGCCGCAGCCCTTCACCCCGAGCGGATTGTGCGTGCAGGGCGTTTCCTTCGTGCCCACCTTGAATGTCGGAACGTCGTCCGCGCGCGGCATGCAGTAGTCGAGGTAGGAGCCCGTGACGAGCTGGCCCGAATCCTTGTCGTAGTGGCAGCCCTCGGTCAGCGCCTGCCCGATGCCCTGGGTCAATCCGCCGTGCACCTGACCCTCGACGATCATCGGGTTGATGATCTTGCCGAAGTCGTCCACTGCGGTGAAATTCACGATCTTCACCGTGCCGGTATCGGGATCCACCTCGACTTCGCAGATGTGGCTCCCGGCCGGGAAAGTGAAGTTAGCCGGATCGTAGAAGGCGTTCTCGTTCAAACCGGGCTCCAGCTTGTCGAGAGGATAGTTGTGCGGCACGTAAGCCGCGAGAGACACTTCGGCGAACGCTTTTTTCTTGTCGGTGCCTCTTACGACGAACGCGCCGTCCTTGAATTCGATGTCGGCTTCCGCGGCCTCCATGAGGTGCGCCGCTATTTTCTTGCCCTTCGCGACGATCTTGTCCACGGCCTTCACGATGGCGGTTCCCCCGACTGCGATCGAGCGCGAGCCGTAGGTGCCCATGCCGAAGAGGATCTTTCCGGTGTCGCCGTGGACGATGTCGATATCCTCCATCGGGATGCCGAGGCGATCGGCCACCACCTGCCCAAAAGTGGTCTCGTGTCCCTGGCCGTGGGAGTGCGAACCGGTAAACACGGTTACCTTGCCGGTCGGATGGACGCGGACTTCGCCCGCTTCGAAGAGCCCCGCCCGCGCGCCGAGCGCTCCCGCGACGTTCGAAGGCGCGATGCCGCAGGCCTCGATGTAGCAGCAATAGCCCATGCCGCGCAGCTTGCCGCGTCTCGCCGCATCGGCCTTTCGTCCCTGGAATCCGGCGATGTCGGCGACTCTCAGCGCTTCCGCGAGCGTCGCTTCGTAGTTGCCGGTGTCGTACAGCAGCGCGACCGGGGTCTGGTACGGGAAGCTCGTGATGAAATTGCGCCGGCGGATCTCGGCAGGGTTCATGTTCATTTCGCGCGCAGCCGTCTCGACCAGCCGCTCGACGACGTAAGTGGCCTCGGGCCGCCCCGCGCCGCGATAGGCGTCCACCGGCGCGGTGTTGGTGAATACCGCCGTGACCTCGGCGTAAATCGCGGGCGTCGTGTACTGGCCGGCGAGCAGCGTCGCGTAGAGAATGGTCGGAATGCACGAGGCGAACGTGGAGAGATAGGCGCCCATGTTCGCCGTAGTGGTGACGCGCATGGCGAGAAACTTTCCGTCCTTGTCGAGGGCCAGCTCCGCCTTGGTCACGTGATCGCGTCCGTGCGCGTCGGAGACGAATGATTCGCTGCGATCCGCGGTCCATTTCACCGGGCGGTTGATTCTCTTCGACGCCCAGGTGCACACCACGTCCTCGGCATAGAGATAGATCTTCGAGCCGAAGCCGCCGCCGACGTCGGGCGCGATCACTCGCACCTTGTGCTCGGGCAGCCCGAGCACGAAAGCGGTCATGAGCAGCCGCTCGACGTGCGGGTTCTGGCTCGCGACATAGAGCGTGTAGCTGTCGTCGGCGCGCGAGTAGGTCGCGTTCGCGGCGCGCGGCTCGATGGCGTTGGGGATGAGCCGGTTGTTGAGGAATTCGAGGGTGGTGACGTGCGCGGCGCCGGAGAAGGCCTTGTCCACCGCCGCCTTGTCGCCGAGGCCCCAGACATAACAGGTGTTGTCCGGCGCGATGTCGTGCACGACCGGAGAGCCTTTTTTGCGCGCTTCTGCCGCTCGGACGACGGCGGGCAGTTCCTCGTAGTCCACTTTCACGAGCTCCGCGGCGTCGCGCGCCTGCTCGTGTGTTTCCGCGATGACCATGGCGACATGGTCGCCGACGTAGCGCGCCTTGCCCTGCGCGAGGCAGGGGTGCGGCGGCTCCTTCATCGGCTGACCGTTGACGTCGGTGATGAGCCACCCGCAAGGCAGACCGTTGACTTTTGCCCCCGCGAGATCTTCGCCGGTGAAGATGGCGACGACCCCGGGCGCCTTGAGCGCCTTCTCCTTATTGATCGATTTGATCTTCGCGTGGGCGTGAGGCGAGCGTACGAAATGTGCATGGGTCTGCCTCGGCAGCGCGACGTCGTCGGTGTAGTTGCCCGCACCGGTGAGAAATCGGTAGTCCTCTTTGCGCTTGATCGAAGCGCCGATATAGGGGGTCGCCATGACTAGCTCCTCATGGTCTGCGAGGCGGCTTTGATCGCCTTGACGATATTGTGATAGCCGGTGCAGCGGCACAAATTGCCATCGAGCTGCTCGCGGATCAGTTCCTCGCTGGGGTCGGGGAAGTTCTTCACCAGATCGATCGCGCTCATGACCATGCCGGGGGTGCAGAAACCGCATTGCAGGCCGTGGTGCTGGCGGAAGGCCTCCTGCATCGGGTGCAGCGTGCCGTCCGCCTTGGCGATGCCTTCGATCGTGACGAGGTCGGCCCCTTCGGCCTGCATCGCCAGCATGTTGCAGGACTTCACGGCGCGGCCGTTCATGTGGATGGTGCATGCGCCGCACTGGGCGGTGTCGCAGCCGACGTGGGTACCGGTAAGGTGCAAGCTGTCGCGGATGAAGTTGACGAGCAGGGTACGCTCCTCGACTTCCGCGCTCGCCGGCTTGCCGTTGACGGTCAACGAGACCTTTACGGTCATGATTCGACTCCTTCGGTGAAAGTTGAACTTTTTCTTGGGTGATGTTCAAACGAAATGCGGAATTCCTTTGACGAAAAAATCTCCATGACAGCAGTTCTTGTCGAGGGATTTGACGCGATGGGTGTCGGAGGAAATGCTAGACCATGCTCGCGCGGCAATCAACCACATGCTTGAATGCGAGGCGGCTTGACCCGACTTTAAGAGAGGTCTACGCTATCGCGTTCAAGCGTTTGTTACGACTCAACAATATTTTCTGAGCAAGGAATTCCCGTGGACAGCGTCGATCTAGAAGTGGTGCGCAGCGCCTTGAAATGGAGCGAATCGGGCCATCGCGCCACCTTGGGCACAGTCGTTCATACCTGGGGCTCCGCCCCGCGCCCGGTGGGAGCGATGCTCGTCATTCGCGACGACGGCCAGGTTATGGGCTCGGTTTCCGGCGGCTGCGTCGAAGACGATCTGATCGACAAGGTGAAGGCGAGGGCCATCGCCGCGGACAAACCCGAGGTCACGACTTACGGCGTAACCCAGGAGCAGGCGACGCGCTACGGGCTTCCGTGCGGCGGGACACTGCAGATCGTGCTGGAACCGGTGACCAAAGAATCGAAACTGAAGGACCTTCTGGGCGTCATCGAGCGTCACGAGCTCTCCGCGCGTTTTCTCGACATGGAGACGGGCAAAGTGCGCCTCGAGCCCGGCAAATGGTCCGACCTGCTCGAGTTCGACGGCAAGATTCTGAAAACCGTCCACGGCCCGCGCTGGCGGCTGCTCCTCATCGGCGCGGCACAAGTGAGCCGCTATCTCGCGCAGATGGCGCAGGCGCTCGACTATCACGTCACGGTGTGCGATCCGCGCGGCGAGTACGCCGACGGCTGGGATTTCGAGGAAGTCCCCATCAACCGAGGCTATCCCGACGATGTCGTGGTGGCGATGAACCTGGACGCGCACAGCGCCGTAGTGGCGGTGACACACGACCCCAAGCTTGACGACGCGGCGCTGCTCGAAGCCCTCAAGTCGCCCGCGTTCTACGTCGGCGCGCTCGGCTCGCAAAAGAACAACGACGCGCGCAGGAAGCGGCTTTCGGACTTCGACCTCGCGGCGTCGGAGATCGCACGCCTAAGGGGGCCGGTGGGTCTGAAGATCGGCTCGAAGACCCCACCCGAGATCGCGGTGGCTATCCTCGCCGAGATGACGGCGGTGCGCCGCGGCGTACAGATTCCGGAAACTATCGAGCCGCCCAAAGCGGCCGTCTCGGCCGGCTGCGAAGTTCCGCAAAACTAGTTATTCTCCCTCCCCTTCGAGGGGGAGTTCATGGCCGCAGCGATCCGCGGCATTCTTCTGGCCGCGGGCTATTCGAGGCGCTTCGGGTCGAACAAGCTGCTCCAGGCGCTGCCTGCGGGCGTGCCCGAAGCCGGAACGCCGATCGGGGTCGCCGCCGCCAAACACCTGCTGGAGGCCTTGCCCGAGTCCATAGCCGTCGTCAGGCCGCGGGCGCAAAAGCTCGGAAAAATGCTGCGCGATGCCGGCTGCAACACCGTCGTGTGCAAGAACGCGAGCGAGGGCATGGGAACGAGCCTTGCCGCCGGAGTGCGCGCGACGTCCGACGCAGAGGGTTGGATCGTCGCGCTCGCTGACATGCCGTTCCTGCGGGCCGAAACGGTTCGCGCCGTTGCCCAAGCCATCTCGGAGGGCGCGGCGATCGCGGCTCCGGTGTATCGCGGCGAACGCGGGCATCCGGTGGGTTTCGCCCGGCGGTTTCTCGACGAGCTGTCGTCGCTGCACGGAGACGACGGTGCGCGCCAATTCATCAAGCAGCACCCCGAATGGGTGAAGTTGCTCGAGGTCGACGACCCCGGGACCGTGCACGACATCGACAAGCCTTCGGACCTCGAGCGCTAGCGGGCGCGAATTCGCGCGCGGCAACGCGCTGTGGTAGGTTTGCGCACTGAGCCGGCGATCAGACCGGCGTCAATGGAAGGAGACGACATGTTGCGCAAGTTCGCTTCGGTCGCGGCGTGCATCGCCGCGGCAGCAGCCGTGTTCCCACGCGCCGTCTCGGCGCAGTCCGACTACCCGAACAAGCCTTTGAGGTTTCGTGATCCTCCTTGTGATGGGGACTGCCCGCGCAGGCCTTCGTTGTCCCTCTATCTTTTGGGCCTGGCGCGTATTTCTGAAAGAACTTCTGAAAGAACGACTGCGCGACCGATGTTAGGCGCGCGATGTCGCGGTGTCAACGAAACCTGCGGCGCGCGGGCGCGCCGAGGCAAACCTCCTCCCGGTGCTATCTTGCGGTCAAAGCCCGTGGTACGGGCCGGAGCCGTGCCTGTCTATGGATTCGGGGCCGAATTGTCGTGCGAGCCCTCTGCCGACCGCGCGCAAGGCCGCGACGAACGCGCGTCCGATTGCCTGTCGCAGGCGCGGGGACGGCGCAGGTTCCGACAGAACGAGCTCGCTCCGCTCCTGCGCGTGAATCAACGCCAGGCCCGGGCGCTCGAGAGTGAGCGCATCGTTCGCCGCGAGGAAGTAATCTTCGTGATCCCTGTGCTGGGTGATCCAGAGCGCCCCTCGAACGCACTCGACCCGCGCCCCCCTGGGGTCGTATAGGCGGATGAGCTCACGAGCTTCGAGGTGGAGCTGGGCGCGATCGAAACCGATGTTCATTGGGCGTCTCCTATTCCGCAACCTTGATGTTCGTGATCCTTCTCTTCATAATGCGCACCACGCATGTGTCTTTGCGCTTCCTCCCACCGCAAGCTGCGCGCAATCTGATAGCGAGATTATTCGGCGAAAGGCAGGCGGGATCAAACGATCTTTTGGCATGTTTTGCATGAGAAAAATGAATGCTTAAAGGGGTCCGCGAGCTGCCCTCGCTCGATCTTCTGAAGGGCTTCGAGGCCGCCGCCCGCAACCTGAGCTTCACCAAGGCGGCGGCCGAGCTCTTCGTCACCCAGTCGGCGATCAGCCGCCAAGTCCAGACGCTGGAAGATCAGCTTGGGGTGGCGCTATTTCGCCGGCACCATCGCGAGCTGCGGCTCACCGAGGAAGGTCAGACCTTTTACAAGACCACGTGCGAAGTGCTGCGTCTGCTGCGCGACGTCACCGGCCGGCTCGGCGCGCGCCCCGCGGGCATGCTGACGGTCACGACCACCGTGTCTTTTGCGGGCCTCTGGCTCGTACCGCGGCTCAACGACTTCCGGCGCCTGCATCGCGGAATCGATATGCGTCTTGCCGCGACGAACGAGATCCAGGACCTCGAGCGCGAGGGCATCGATCTTGCCATCCGCTACTGCACGCCGAAGGCGGCGGGGCGCAGCGCGGTGCGTCTGTTCGGCGAGCTGGTTTTCCCAGTGTGCTCGAAATCGGTGCTCGCCGGCCGCAAGCTGAAATCGCCGCGGGACCTCTCGGACTACGTGCTGCTGCACTACGATGATCCGGAGCGGCGCTATCCATGGCTCAGCTGGGACGTCTGGTTCGAGCTGACGCAGACTCAGGGCGTGAAGCCGGCCGGCACATTGCGCTTCTCTCATTACGATCAGCTCATGCAGGCTGCGCTTGCGGGCCAGGGCATCGCGCTCGGGCGCAGCCGTTTCGTCAACAATTGGGTCAAGCTCGGCAAGCTGATCCTGCCGTTCGGAAAGCGCTATATGTCCTCGCCTGCCGATTCGCGCGCCTATTTCATCGTGCTGGCGCGGGGTGCGGTGCGTCCCGCGGTCGCCGAATTCTCCAGCTGGCTGCTGCTGCAGGCGCAGGCCGAAGACGCAGAGATGGCGCGCGCGGCGCTGCCCGACGCGCGCGCTGGATCGGGCGGTCCGAGATGACGTCGCCAATCCGCTATACGATCCTTCCGGCGCGGCCCGAAGCGCATCTGTACCGCGTCACTTGCACGGTCGTCGAACCGGATTCCGCCGGACAGCGATTCGCGCTGCCAGCATGGATTCCCGGCAGTTACATGATCCGGGAATTCGCACGGCACGTGGTTTCTATTCGCGCGGAAAGCCGCGGCCGGGCAGTCACGCTCGAAAAACTCGACAAGCACACCTGGCGTGCAGAGCCGGTCACAGGGCCGCTCGCGATGAACTGCGAAGTGTACGCCTGGGACCCTTCGGTGCGCGGCGCGCACCTCGATACCCGGCACGCGTTTTTCAACGGCGCTTGCGTGTTCCTGCGCGTGCTCGGGCAGGAAGGCGCGCCTTGCGAGCTCGAGATCGTTCGGCCTAGCGGGGCGCGTTACCGCAATTGGCGCGTTGCCACCGCGATGCCGAGGAACGGCGCGAAACCCTACGGCTTCGGCGCCTATGTCGCATCGGACTACGACGAGCTCATCGATCACCCCGTGGAGATGGGCGAGTTCACGCGCGCAAGCTTCAGCGCCGGCGGCGTGCCCCACGATGTCGCGATCACCGGCCGCCACGCTGCCGACACGCGCAGGCTGCAGCGCGATCTCAAGCGATTATGCGAGCATCACATACGCTTCTTCGGCGAGCCCGCGCCGATGAAGCGTTACGTATTCCTCGTGACTGCAGTCGGCGAAGGCTACGGGGGACTTGAGCACCGCGCCTCGACGGCGCTGCTGTGCTCGCGCGAGGATTTGCCGCGCGAGGGCGAGATCGAGGTGAGCGAGCGTTACCGCACTTTCCTCGGTCTCGTCAGCCACGAATATTTTCACACCTGGAACGTGAAGCGCATCAAGCCCGCCGCGTTCTTCCCTTACGATCTCGACCGCGAGAATTACACGACGCTCCTTTGGGCGTTCGAGGGCATCACGTCCTATTACGACGATCTTGCTCTCGTCCGCTGTGGGCTGATCGAAAAAAAGGATTATCTCGAGCTGATCGGCCGCTCGATCACGACGCATCTGCGCACCCCGGGCCGCGCGAGGCAAAGCCTCGCCGAGTCGAGCTTCGACGCCTGGATCAAATACTATCGCCAGGACGAGAATTCGCCGAACGCAGGCGTCAGCTACTACGTCAAGGGAAGCCTCGTCGCCTTGTGCATTGACCTGCTCGTTCGCAACAAGACCCGGGGGAGGAAATCCCTCGATGACGTGATGCGCGCGCTGTGGCGGCGCCACGGGCTCACCGGAGCCGGCCTTGAGGAGGACGGCATCGAACGCCTCGCCGAGGAGGCGACGGGTATGAAGCTGAAGCACTATCTCGGCGACTGGCTGCGCTCGACGCGCGAGCTGCCCCTGAAGGCACTGCTCGCAACGCAGGGAATCGAAATGGAACTGCGCCCGGCCGAGTCCGCTCAGGACAAAGGCGGAAGGCCGGCCCGCTCGAAAAACGCCGCGGGGCTCGCGATGCTCGGCATTCGCGCGCGGGCGCAAGGCGATGACACCGCCGTCACGCATGTGCTCGAAGGCGGCGTGGCGCAGGAGGCGGGCATTGCCGCAGGCGATACGATCGTCGCCGTCGAGGGCTTGCGCCCGGGGCGGGCCGGATTGGATGCGATGCTGGCGAGGCGGCGCGCCGGAGAGCGGGTGACGATCCACGCGTTCCGCCGCGACGAGCTGATGAGCTTCGAGGTTCGCCTGAAGCGCGCCGAGGCGGATACCTGCGTGCTCGCCGAGTCTCCGGGTGCGCGCAGGCGGCTGCTTGATTGGTGGCTAGGGGCGCGCGGTGGCTGAAATCCGCGTCATCCTCATCCGCCACGGCGAGACGGAATGGAACCGCGAGGGCCGCGTCCAGGGGTACCACGCCGACAGCCCGCTCACCGAGGCGGGTCGCGAGCAGGCGCGCACGCTGGCCGAACGGCTTGCGCGGGAGCACGTCGATGCGCTGTATGCGAGCGACACGGGGCGCACGCGCTTGACCGCAAGTCCGATCGGCGTGGCGACGGGGCTGCGCGTGATCCACGACGCGGGCTTGCGAGAGCGCAACTACGGCGCTTTCGAAGGCCGCACCTTCACCGAGGTCGAGCGCGACTTTCCCGCGGAGTACGGACGATTCCGCACCCGCGACCCGCACTACGTTCCGCCCGGCGGGGAGAGCGCAGCGCAGTTCCGCGACCGCGTGATGGCGGCGCTCGAGCGCATCGCGGCGGGCGCAATCGGCGAGCGCGTCGCCGTGGTCACGCACGGCGGCGTGCTCGGCATCGCCTACCGGCACGCGATGGGCATTCCGCTCGATGCGCGGCGAAGCTATTCGCTCGCCAACGCGAGCCTCAATCACTTCCTCTACGCCGACAGGCGCTGGCTGCTCGAGGCCTGGGGCGACTTCGCTCACCTACCCGCCGAAAGCGCAGACAAGCCCGGCTTTAAAGGCGCTTGACAAAGGCCGCGTCCGCGGAGTTCAGCCGCCGCAAGCCGATTTGTATGCCTGCTCAAAAATAATGACCCAACCCGAGCCGTAGCCGCCACGCATCATTTCGGCCAGCTCGCCAAATGCTTCCCAGTTGCTCTGGGTCAGTTCGACTCGCGTTCGCTCGCGTCCAAGTGCCGCAAACCGCACTTCAACCAGGCTCGCAGATTCTGCCGGCATTCCGATGTGAAAGTCCATGCTGATCGAGTCATTCGGATCGTATGACCTGATCGTGCCCCACAGGTGCTCCGTGCCGTCGTGGCCGATCTCCACGATCCTGCCGCCCTGCTTCGGCTCGATACGCAACGACTTGGCGGGCTTGCCGCTGATCATCGATACCGAGCGCTTATGCAGCGGCCACCAACTGCCCATTTCGTTCACGAACACCCTGAACGCCTTTTCCTGACTGCAGGGGACTTCGATTGTTTTAACGATCGGATCGAGCACTATGTAATCCTATGCGCTCGCATTGCGCGCTTTGTTCTCGGTCCTAGTGTCTGGAACGCCGGCAATCAAGAACGCCGCGACAAGCAGGATTCGATATTCGGGCGCCATTATTGATTACTTACCAATTGTGCCTAGCTGATCCAGCCCTTTCTTTCGGCCCACTTCGAATACCAGATCAAAAACGCCGCCACCACCAGCGGCATCAGAATAATCATCGAGATTTCGAAGGGACTGAAGCCGATCGTCGAACGGGCAATGCCGAGGGTATGGATCAGCTGCACGATCACGCCGAGTAGCGACGCGATAAACAAATAGTACGCAGCCGGCTTCCTGAGCAGAAGCAGAAGGCAGCCAAGCGCGCCGCCGAAAACGGCTATCGCAAAAGCTCCGGTGGCCCATGCGGGTCGGCTTTCGACGATCGCGCGGTGCGACTCGGGAAACGAGGCGAGCGCGTCCGCAT
>WNGH01003267.1_pt1 | contig 15500 bp, 14 predicted proteins | sample 5400631 | NCBI WGS metagenome assembly WNGH01 (sample SAMN13153373, study PRJNA577476) | soil metagenome | isolation source: 115 cm soil or saprolite under Garry oak tree replicate 1 | place: USA:California | collected 2016-06-15
GTCGAAACGAACATTCCGGGCCAGGGCAGCGTGCTGATTCTCGGAATCGATATGACAGGCGATCGGAGCCTCCGCGATTACGACTTGAAGGACGCCGACGAAGCGCTCATCGACGATCCACTTGTATTCCTGGCACAGCCGGATTCGCTGATGGTCACGAAAGAATTCGCTGACCGGAACGGGTTCCAGGTGAACAGCAAGATTCCTCTGTTCACGATCGAAGGTGAAAGGCCCTTCACTATACGCGGCATCATGAGGTCTGGCGGCATGACGCAGGCATTCGGCGGCAACCTCGCCGTGATGGATATCTACGCCGCTCAGCAAGTTCTCGGACGCGGTCGCCGCTTTGACCCATTGATTTGCGCGCCCGAGAAGGCGTGTCCATCGACCAGTGCCAGGCGGCGTTGCGTAACGCTCTCGGACCTGGTCTGGAAATCGAGCCACCTTCATCACGTGGACGGCATTTCGAAGCGTTGTTGCAGAGTTACTCGACGGCGATGACCATTTCGAGTTTGTTCGCACTCATGGTCGGAATGTTCATCATCTATAACTCGTTTTCGATTGCGGTCACACATCGGCGTGCCGAGATTGGAGTGCTTCGCGCTCTTGGTGCAACCCGCACTCAAGTTCAACGGCTATTCCTTCTGGAAAGCGTCATTGCCGGACTGCTCGGCTCGGCGCTTGGCGCGGCGCTGGGGATTACCGGAGCGCTGGCCGTTTCTCAATACATGAGTTACTTGATGGAACAGGCAGGCGGCGTGGCTCAACGCGTCACGGAATTGAAACTGGACCCGGCACTCATCGTCACTGGAGTCGTCATTGGACTCGGTACAAGCATTGTTGCCGCATGGATCCCAGCCCGGAGCGCCGCGCGCGTAGATCCGGTGCAGGCCCTGCAGAAAGGCAAATATCAGGTTCTGTCGGCAGGAGAAAACCGAAGGCGCCAGCGGACGGCTCTCGTGCTCTGTATCGTTTCTATCACTTGCCTGTTCTTTTCCTATTCGAAGACTTTCTTCTACAGCGGCTACATTCTGATGATCCTGGCAGGCCTGCTGCTCGCGCCGACGCTGACGCTCTTGCTCTCGAAGGCTCTGCGGCCTGTCCTGAAAAAGGTTCTTCCGGCTGAAGGGACACTTGCTGCCGATAGCCTGGTTCAAGCTCCGCGCCGGACGTCGGCTACCGTTTCAGCCTTGATGCTGTCGCTGGCAATGGTCGTAGGTTATGGCGGCGTCGCGTATTCTTTTTACAGTTCCGTCGGAGAGTGGATGGATAACGTGCTCAACCCCGATTTCTTCGTCGCCCCGAGTGCAAACCTGACTGCGCGAAGCCTTACTTTTCCGGGTGACCTGGGCTCCGTTATCGAAAATATTGAAGGCGTAGATCAGGTGCAGGTGGTCCGGAACGCGCGAGTGACTTACCGGCAGATACCGGTCATGGTGATCTCGATTGAAGCCGAGAAAGTTGGCAAGACCGTACACCGAGTTCCCATCGCTGGCGCGTCGGATGAAATGAACCGTCTTACGGCCGAGGGCAAGGGCATGATTGTGTCCGGTTCGTTTACGTCGATTCATAACCTCAGCATGGGCGATGTCGTCCAACTGCCGGCTCCATCCGGATTGCTGAGCCTTCCTATAGTCGGCATCATCCGGGATTATTCAGACATGCAAGGTTCCGTCTTCATTGATCGAGCGGTTTATCGAAAATGGTGGAACGACGAGACTGCAAATATCGCGCGCGTTTACGTCAGGAAGGGCCAGGATCCTGGAGTCGTACGCCAGCGAGTCATCAATGCTCTTTCCGGCCACCGCCGCTTGATTGTCTTGACGAATCGCGAGGTGCGGGAATGGATTATGAAGCTCCTCGACCAGTGGTTCGCCATGACGTACAACCAAATCGTTGTGGCGGTTCTGGTAGCTGTCCTGGGAATCGTGAACACGCTGACAGTGTCGATTACAGATCGAAGGCGCGAATTGGGCGTAATGCAGGCCGTGGGCGGGCTGCGGAACCAGATCCGGAGAACGGTATGGATCGAGGCGTTGAGCATTGGCGTGATCGGGCTGGTATTGGGCATTGGTTTGGGTGCAATCAACCTCTATTACAACTTGGGAATGGTGAAACGTGACCTGGGCGGCCTAGACCTCGATTACCTTTTCCCTCTATCCTTTGTGCTGTTCATGATTCCAACAATTCTTGCCGCCGCCTTTATCGCGGCGCTCGGGCCCGCCGAATCCGCCGTCCGGGGCAGCCTCGTGGAAGCGCTGGAATATGAGTAAGTGGCTTGTTCTGTTTTTAGTGCTTGTTCAGCAGGACCCACGCCAGATCGTCGAGGAAGCGCAAAGACGCACCACCACGCAATCACAGCGGTACGAGGGGACCCTGGAGGTTGTGGACGCGAAAAGCAAGATCACTGAAAAGCGCTGGCAATACGACCGGATCGGTTCACACGGGTCGAGCAAATCCGTCTTGAGATTTACCGCGCCGGCGGAGGTGAAGGGCGTGGCGCTATTAGTGATCAACCACCCGGATCGATCATCCGATCAGTGGATGTGGACACCCGCGATCAACCGGGAGCGGCGGATTGCATTGCAAGACCGTTCCACCCGATTTTTCGGAACGGATTTTAGCTTCGAAGACCTGGAAGAACGAGACACGAACCAGTTCGATTACAAAATGCTCGGCGACGAAACCATAGATGGCGCTCTTTGCTGGAAGGTTGAATCGAAACCAAAACAGACAAAAATATCACAGTACACGCATTCACTCGTCTGGGTGCGCAAGGATAACTACGCATTTGCGCAAATCCAAAATTACAACAAGGACCAGCTTGTGCGGCGCGCGAGATACTCCGATATCCGCAACGTGCAGGGCATCTGGACGGCGCACAGCATCGAAATGCAGGACATGAAGCGAAACAGCCGCACCATTCTAAAAATTGAGAAGCTCCAGTACAACCTGCCGATGAAAGACGACGCATTCACGCAGCGGGCGCTCAGCCGAGAGTCTTGATGCGAATTCTGTTGGCCGTGGTTTTCACGGCTGCGGTGTGTACCGCACAGAGTTACACCCAGCGTGGATTCCTGGAAAGCCGCGCGACGTTTTACCCGCAGACCGCTGCGAACGATCGCGCCCGCATGGTCGGCGAATCACTCTTCCGCTACGAGGGTTTCCTCCGGCCTTCGAGCGCGTTCCAACTTGCCGGCTCCGTCGATCTCCGCCTGGATACGCATCATCAAGTGGAACGGGAGTTGAGACTGTCGTGGCAAGATCGCGAGACTCGAAGACCTACGGCGGAGGTTCGGCGGTTGAGCGGCATGTACCACAAAGGACTGATGACATTCGAAGCAGGTAAGCAGTTCGTGCGGTGGGGGAAGACCGATATTGTTACGCCTACCGACCGATTCGCTCCTCGAGATTTTCTAACGGTAGTCGACAACGATTTCCTCCCGATCACGGCCGCCCGGCTGACGTTTGAAAAGGGTTCGAACAGCGTGGATGCCATTTGGTCTCCGCGGCTGACTCCGAGTCGGATCCCGCTGCCAGACCAGCGATGGGTTGTGCTACCCGATCTGCCCGCAGGAGTCCGTCTCAATGATGCCGGAGCGAAGTTTCCCGGAGGCCCGCAGAGCGGTGCGCGGTGGAATCACGCCGGAACGATCGAATATGGTGTTGCGCTCTATCAAGGCTTCAACCACATGCCGTCGTTCGAGATATCGCCCCGTTTCATCGTCCCCTTCCTTACCGTCGGGTCCGCCGGCCCGTCTACTGGAGGTACACCGTCCTTTAATTCGTCCCGCTCTGCGCTCCCAACGCCGGCCTTCTTGACAGCGCGTTCGGCTGGTCCTTCCACGGTCCCCGATATTCAAGTTGACGTGCAGCGCTTTTATCCCAGGATGTTTATGGTTGGAGGCGACGTTGCGTTTCCATTGCCGTGGCTCACAGTGAAGGGCGAGGCCGCGCGCTTCACCTCGAGTGACCATCGGGCTGATGAGTTTGGGCTGTACGTTCTCCAACTGGAGCGTCAAACGCGCGAATGGTTCTTTGTCGGTGGGTATGCCGCTGAAATTATCACGAGAGAAGGCACGCAGGCGGCCGACTTCGTGCCGGATCGGGGTTTATCCCAGGCATTTTTGGGGCGCGCGGGTTATACGATCGATGCGAATCGAAGCATCGCGATCGAAGCGGCGGCACGCCAGAATGGTAAGGGCACATGGACGAAATTCGAATACTCGCAAGCCATGGGCCAACACTGGCGCACGACCCTGAATCTGACACTCATTCGCGGTGAGGTTGATGATTTTCTGGGGCAGTATCGGCGAAACTCCCACGCGCTGCTCGTGGTGAGATACAGTTATTAATTTTTGTGTTAAAAAAGAATGATGCCAATCGATCCGGCTGTGCGTTCGCTGATCGCTGCCTTCAGAAAATCTCCCAGGTGGGACGGGGAACTGGACCTTCAGCTTCTGCAACGGCTTTGGCCGGTGCTGGTTGGGCCTGAACTAGCCGGCGCAACTTCCGTCGTCGCGGTTCATGGCTCGCGCGTCGTGGTGAACGTGCCGGATCAGATCTGGCGCAAACAGCTCATCAGGATCAGACCTCAGCTTCTGGCCAGGATGAATGAGCCATGGGCCACACCTTGGATCACGGAGATCGCATTTACTTATGAAAATTAGCGAAGGGGATGTCGAGTATGTCGCAAAGCTCGCCATGCTCCAAGTCGCCGATGATGAGAAGAAGGAGCTTGCGGAACAGCTCAGCCGAATCGTCGAGTACGTGGAGCAGCTCAATAAGCTGGACGTGAGCGGAATCGAGCCAACCCCTCAGGTTGTGACCAGCGTTAAACACGCCATTCGTGACGACCGCGTTGCCGCCAGGACCGGCAGCTCCGACGCAGGCCGAACCGTGAAGCTCTTCAAAGTCCCGAAAGTGATAACCGAACGATGAATCTCAAGGACATCACGGCCGAAAAGCTCGTGGGACTGTATCGGAATCGAGATCTCACTGTTACGGAAGTGATCACGAGCACATATGGAGAGATAGAACGTATCGACAAGGATGTCCGGGCATTCATCACGCTCTGCCCCCTGCGCGCGTTCGAAGAAGCCCGGCGGATGGATGAGCGGATCGCGTCGGGTGAGCCTGTAGGGCCGCTGGCAGGCGTACCTGTGGCGATTAAGGACAACATTGCGATTCGTGATATCCAGACGACGTGCGGCTCACGGATTCTGGAAGGTTATGTCTCTCCATACACGGCAACAGCCGTCGAACGGCTGCGCGGCGCCGGTGCGATCGTCATCGGCAAGACAAATCTGGACGAATTTGCGATGGGTTCCTCCACGGAGAATTCCGCCTTCTTTGTTACGCGGAATCCGCACGATCTCAATCGGGTGCCCGGCGGCTCCAGTGGAGGATCTGCCGCCAGTGTCGCTTCCGGTACTTCGATCCTGGCGCTGGGATCCGACACCGGCGGATCGGTGCGAACGCCCGCTTCGTTTTGCGGCGTTGTCGGCGTGAAGCCGAGCTATGGCCGGGTTTCGCGATACGGGTTGGTGGCTTTTGCATCGTCGCTCGACCAGATCGGCACGCTATCGAAGTCCGTGCGCGAATCCGCGCAGATGCTGGAGGTGATCTGCGGATTCGATCATTTCGACTCGACCTCGGCGGACCAGGCCGTGGATGAGTTTGTGAAAAATCTCGACCCGCCGATCAAGGACGTTCGAATCGGTGTCCCAAAGGAATACTTTATCGGCGGCATCGACCCCGAGGTGAAAAGCAAGGTCGAAGCCGGTATTCGAGTGTACGAAAGTCTCGGCTGCGACATTCAGGAGATTAGCCTCCCTCACACCGAATACGCCATTGCGGCGTATTACTTGATCGCGACTGCAGAGGCTAGCTCGAATCTCGCGCGCTATGATGGTGTCCGCTACGGCCTCCGAAAGGCGGGCAATGCGGCTCTCCAGGAGATGTACCGTGAAACGCGACACAGTGGCTTCGGAAAAGAGGTCAAGCGGCGGATTCTGCTTGGTACCTACGCTCTAAGCGCTGGCTATTACGACGCGTATTATGTCAAAGCGCTGAAGGTGCGCACGCTCATACTCAGAGATTTTCAGCAAGCCTTCGAGCGCGTCGATGTGATCCTCACGCCGACGCTGCCGACAGTGGCCTTCAAGATTGGAGAGAAGACCGCCGATCCGTTATCCATGTACCTGTCCGACATCTTCACGATCACGTGCAATCTGGCTGGGCTGCCAGGAATCTCCATTCCCTGCGGAAAAAACTCCGAAGGCTTGCCAATAGGACTTCAGCTCATGGCCAACCACTTTCGAGAGTCGCTGATGCTAAGAGTGGCGCATCAGTTTGAGAAGGCCGGTGGGTTTAACATCTAGGTATCCAAAATCTCCTCAGACCTCCAATCCAACGGCCCTCATAAGCTCCAGCGCATTGCTTTTCTGAACGACACCGGGCCTGAGCCGGTAGTCGAAGACCATTTGCCCGTTTTCGAGGTGATCCTGGAAGTGGACGTTTGCGGCTTTGGGCGCAAGGGCATTCGCCACTTGAGACAGGGCCAGATCGTGCGTGGTCACCAGGCCAATGGCGCCACGCTGGACCAATCCGCGGACAACGGCTTCAGCGCCCACTGCCCGGTCGTGGGAATTCGTGCCATGTAAGATTTCGTCCAGGAGGAAGATCACAGGTATGGGATCTTTGGTCAGCTCCATGATGTCTCGCAGTCGCTGAATTTCCGCATAGAATCGCGACGTGCCGGCCTGCAGCGAATCCAAAACTCGTATTGTGGCGCCGATGCGAAGAACTGACAGCCGTAGCCGTTTTGCGCGCACCGGCGCTCCGGCAAGGCCGAGGACCACATTGATTCCGACAGTTCTCAACAACGTGCTTTTCCCGGACATGTTTGAGCCGCTGACGATGAGAAGCTGAAGATCGCCATCCAGACGAACGCTGTTTGGGACCGAACGGGCGACTGGCAAAGGCGGATGGCGCATGTCGTCGCCGTCGAAACCGGTTCCGTTTTCCATGATTTCGGGGAACGGATCTGCGGGATGTTCGTAGGCATAGCCTGCAAGAGCGCAGAGAGCTTCCAATTCTCCAACCGCATACAGCCAGCGCCCGACCGCCGGTCCACATCGGCGGCGCCACGCCTCAATTGCGAACGCCATTTGAGTCGTCCATAGAAGCAGCGGGCCGATCAGCACGAATACCATGTTGAGCCGGGAATCCAACAGCTCGATCAGCCGGGCAAGCCGTGCGATCTGTTTGGAAGGCGGTTTTCCGTCTGTATCTAGGGCGGCGCGTAATTCCCGAAGCTTTTCCGAACGGAACTGTTCCCGTTCAAGCCGTGCAAGAACGAGCGAAAGTATCTCGAGGTCTTTCTCCGGCTGGTCCACAGACCTGGCTACGTCCCCGACGGGCTTTCGGTAATAGAGACCCAATCCGGCTTCCGCAAGCAGCGCTAGAATGGCGATCCATCCACTACCATCGAAGAACCAAAAATCAATTAGACTGACCACCGCAACCGCGGCAAGGATGGGAGCGATGACGCGGGTACGACGCGACTCGAGCCGGGAAGGGGCCATACCCCACTGCTTCATCAGCTCAGGATGAATTGTCGGCTCGATTTCCTCTCCGAGCACTGCCAGATCCTCGCGGAGGTTGATATTGTTCCGAAGCTCCTCCACCGCTTGTTGCCGTCTTAAGATTTCCGCGCGTGAGGCCGGCGTGCAGAGCCAATAGGCCAGTTTCCCCTCGCCCGATCGAGTTCGCGCAGTAGACAGCAGTTCAAATAGGGAACCTTTGCCGAAAATGTCGAGATCCGTTGCATAGAGGTGAGTTTCATCGGAAATGAAAGTGCGAGTGTCTCCGGTCCCGGTCCATCGATCCTCAACTCGCGCTAGGCCTCTTTCATAAAAAGCGACCGCCCTGTTTGCGCGGCGTCCCATCCGGTATACACGGTCGTGATAGACAACCAGCGCCACGAACGCGGCTAACGGCAACAACGTCCACCAACCTGACAGGGCGCGTGCTCCGAAAGCAACCCATACGGTTGCGAAGAAACCGATGGCCGAGCCTAACCGGAGATTTGCCACAAGCTGATCCAGCCTTTGACAGCTCCGGACTTCGTCACGCCGGCCATCGAGACGCGACCTGTATTCTTCAATCGGATTTGATGGATCGGTCGTTTGGTATAGCAAACGGTTAATTTACAATATGTGCAGAATTCTTTGAAATTTAGCTTCGGAGATGCTATGACCCACCCAAAACTGCCGGTCCTTCTGATAGTCCTCCTGCTGATTCCAAGCCCCCTCCTTGGCCAAGTGTTCTCGAAGGTCGGGGTTGTCGATTTTGAGCGGGCGGTTGTGGAGTCTACGGAGGGCAAGAAGTCCTCGGTAAAATTCAACGCGAAATTGGAAGAGAGGCAAAAGGAAGTCGAAAAGCAACAAAAGGAACTCGAAGAGGCCCAGAACAAGCTTCGTACCCAGGAACGCGTCCTCAGCGATGCCGCGAAGGCGGACCTCCAACGAGATATCGACAGGCGACAGACGGAGTTGACCCGCGTAAACGAGGATGCGCAGAAAGAGCTGGGCGCCTTACGCGACGAGCTGCTTCGGCCGGTTGCGGACCTTGCCACCAAGATCTTGAAGGCATACGCGTCCGATCAGGGTTACACGATTATCATCGACGTTTCGAATCCAGGGAACAATGTTATTTGGGCGAATCCTGCAGCAGATATCACAACTGAGCTGATCCGCCGAATCGACGCTGAAATTGCGAAGCTGCCACCAAGGGGGAAGTGATCCGCGGTCCGGCGCGATATACTGGACTTGATGGCAATGGAGTCTACACCTCCCGGGGATCTGACCTACAAGGGGTATCTCAAACTTGACGAATTGCTGAAACTGCAGCAGCCACTCGCGAAACCGGAGTGCCACGATGAGACGCTGTTCATCATCGTCCATCAGGTTTTCGAGTTGTGGTTTCGATTGGCCCTCCACGAAATCGATGAGGTCCTCGATCTGTTGGAGCGCGACGACGTGCTCGAAAGTGCCCGTCTAATCCGTCGTCTTACCGCCATTGTCCGGCTCTTCATTCCCAAGCTGAGCGTCCTGGAGACAATGATTCCTTCTGACTTCATCCAGTTTCGGGACCTGTTGAAGCCGGCCAGCGGATTCCAGTCCGTTCAATTTCGCCAACTCGAATTCGCATGCGGTCTGAAGGACCGGAAGTATATCGCCATATTCCGAGGCGATCCCGAAGCGACTGCTCGGTTGGAGAGACGGTTCGCCCAACCTTCCATGTGGGATCAGTTCGTCGGATTGCTGAAGCGGCGTGAGTTCAACGTCGACAATGAATCCGCTCAGCAGCGAGCGATCGTCGAGATCTACCGCAAGAGCGGCGAGCACAGTCTTCGCATGCTCTGTGAAGCAATGATCGAATATGACGAGATGTTTTCCCTTTGGCGCGAGCATCACGTCCGCATGGCTCAGCGAATGATTGGATCGAAACCGGGCACCGGCCAGCAGCTGGTCGAATCCATGTACGGGAAAACAGGCCCAATGGGTACGCATGGCGTCGAGTATCTGTCTGAAACAGTTGCCAAAAAATTCTTTCCAGTACTCTGGGCGGCCCGCAGCGAGATGTGATTAATGAATGCGGTAAGTCGGATGGACCTTGGACGACGAAAGATTGGTGACGACGTCAATCCGGTGAAGCAGATGGCTGGCTAGTTCCTCGAAGTTTTCAACCTCGCAGATCCGTTCCATTTCATCGATGATTTTGTTGAGGACCGACTCGATTTCCTCGTACGTCTTTTCTTGAAAGAACGGCCGTTGGCACTCTAGGCGGCACTTATGGCGCAGGAATTCTTCCTTATAAAAATCCGCGATTCGCTTTCTTTTTCGTTCTTCGACTCTCATGAAGTGGGGCAATATAACTCCAAATTCCGTTAACCTGCAAGCTTCTTTCGAAGGAGGTCATTTACCGTTTGAGGATTGGCCCGCCCTCCGGTTGATTTCATCACCTGACCGACAAAGAATCCCAGCGTTCCGGTTTTTCCCGCGCGGTACTGCTCGACCGATTGGGGATGATCTTCGATCACTTTGTCGACGATTTTCTCAATTTCGCCTGTGTCCGAGATCTGAACCAGGCCCTGTTCTTCGATGATTTTCTGCGGCTCCTTCCCGGTTTTGTACATCTCCTCCATTACGGTCTTGGCGATTTTGCCCGAAATCGTTCCCTTTTCGACCAGTGCGATCATGTCCGCCAGCATCTTTGGACTGACAGGCGATTTCGAAAGATCCTTCAGGTCTGTATTGCTGTCTTTATAGAAGCGTAGAAGATCGCCCATTATCCAATTGGCGCCTGTCTTTGCATGGCCGCTCAACTGCGCCGTCTGCTCGAAGAAATCGGCTAATGATCGAGTCGACGTCAGAACGCCTGCATCGTACTCGGAGAGAGCGTATTCTTTGATGAATCGATGTCGGCGGGCCTCAGGCAATTCCGGCATGGAGCGTCTCATAGTCTGAATCCACTCGGCGTCGACGGTGAGCAGTGGCAGGTCAGGATCGGGAAAATACCGATAGTCGTGCGCTTCCTCCTTGCTGCGCATCGACACCGTCCGCTCTTCGCTGCTGTTCCAAAGCCGTGTCTCCTGGATGACGCGTCCTCCGCGCTCGAGCACCTCGATCTGGCGGCGGACTTCATAGTCGATGGCCTTCTGGACGAATCGAAATGAGTTGATGTTTTTGAGCTCGGTGCGCGTGCCGAGCTTCTGTTCGCCGACTCGTCGAACCGAAACGTTGGCATCGCAACGGAGACTTCCTTCTTCCATATTTCCGTCGCAGACTTCGAGGAATTCGAGGATCTGTTTCAACCGCGCCAGATAATCGTGGGCCTCTGCGGAAGCGCGAATGTCCGGCTCGCTTACAATTTCGATCAGCGGCACTCCACTGCGATTGAAATCCAGATACGTGTTTCGCCCGGAGTCCTGGAAACCCTCGTGTAACGATTTACCTGCGTCCTCTTCCATATGGATACGCTGCACGCCAATTCTCTTCGGAGTTCCATTGACGAAGATTTCGATGAAACCATGCTGTGCGAGCGGACGGTCGTATTGCGAAATCTGGTATCCCTTCGGTAGGTCGGGATAGAAGTAATTCTTTCGCGCCCACTGCGACTCCACATTGAGCCTGCAATTCAAGCCCAGAGCTGCCTTGACAGCCATCCCAACAGCGATGCGGTTCAGAACCGGCAACGCTCCGGGCAAACCGAGGCAAACCGGACACGTGTTGATATTGGGCGCTTCGCCGAACTTGGTCGAGCAGGAGCAGAAAAGTTTCGAGTTCGTAAGGAGCTGAGCGTGACACTCCAACCCAATAACGGCCTCGTAGCTGTGGACCATATATCAATTGCCATTCGCGCGCGGGCTAAAGCCCGCGACTACATTTGAAACAACGTTCCGGCTGGCATGTAGTCGCGGGCTTAGCCCGCGCCCATTTTCCCGACACGATCTATGACTGTAGCATATTTCGCGCGAGCGCCGGATTGGACAGAAAGTGCAGGTGGACGTACGAGGCTATGCCGTTTGGGAACACAAAACCCTCCGAATACTCCCGAGCGCCCTGGCGTACACTGTACGCGCTGCCTGAAGCCCCAACGCACCTTGAATAGTGGAACTGGTGTCCGCGCGCGGTGGTTCCGGCGGGCCCTAAAATGGAATCCTGGCGCGTGGTGACCTCGCAGTACCCGAAATCCACGAGCCGGTCTGTCATTTGAACATCCACCGGCAGCACTCCGGCCATTTGTGCGCCATTGATGGACCGTGCGAGATACATCAGGCCTCCGCATTCGGCATAGAACTTCTTGCCGGACTCCACGAATCTCCGAACCGACGCCCGCATCGACGCATTTGCTTCGAGTTCGTTGCGGTAGAGCTCCGGGTATCCACCTCCGATGTACAGGACATCCGTTTCCGGTACCTCCCGATCCGCCAGCAGCGAGAACTCGGTAATCTGTGCCCCGGCCCGTTCCAATTCCAATCGGTTCGCATGGTAGTAAAACGAGAAGGCTTTGTCGTGGGCGAGTGCCACACGTGTGTGACGAGTCGAAGCAGGACCCGGAGCGGGAATGGCCCGATTCTGCGAAGGCATCGCGTTAAGGATTCCATCGATGCGGATGTGTTTTTGGAAAAACTCCCCAATCGCTTGAATGCGGGCGACAGTCCGTTCTTCCTTCGCGGTGAGCAACCCTAGATGGCGCTCGGGGATTTCGATTGAAGGATCGGCGGGCAACGAGCCCAGAATTGGCGTGTCGATGATAGCGTCCGACAGGATGCGATAGTGGCCTTCACCGGCCACACGGTTCAAGATGATTCCGGCAATCTTGACTTGAGAATCAAATGACCGAAGGCCGTGAACAATTGCGGCGGCGCTTCGGGCCACAGCGTGCGTATCAAGTACGAGGATCAGCGGCAGATCGAGCCATTTCGCCATTTCGGCAGTGCTACCTTTCTCGGATTTTCCGTCGAAGCCATCGTACAAGCCCATGACGCCTTCGACGATCGCCACATCCTTTTCAGACATAGCACTGACAAACAGTTGCTCATTGGCCTCGCGAGACAACATCCATCCATCGAGATTGTGAGAGCCAACGCCGGCAGCGATTTCATGGAGGCCGGGATCGATGAAGTCCGGCCCAACCTTGAAAGGCTGCACTGAAATCCCGCGCGTTCGCAGCGCCGCGAGAAGTCCCAGCGTGACCGTCGTTTTGCCCGAACCCGTCATTGGCGCTGAAATGACGCATCCCTTCATGATGCTAGAATAGCCTTTTTGAGGGTCGCATGATCAAAACCATCGAGTGGACCGACCAAGGCGTACGCATGATTGACCAGCGCAAGCTGCCGGCAGTCGAAGCGTATCCGCTCTTCACAACATACGCCGAAGTTGCCGAAGCGATTCGCTCAATGGTGATCCGAGGCGCCCCCGCAATCGGCGTGGCGGCGGCTATGGGTGTGGCTCTTGGCCTCCGCGATTCGAAGGCGAAAAACGTCGAAGAACTTCGAAAGGACTTCGAACAGATCACGAGTACTCTCGCATCGACTCGGCCGACCGCCATCAATCTGTTTTGGGCGATCGAGCGAATGAAGCGGTTGTTCGATGAACTCGTCCGTGATGGTGCCGATCGTCGAAGTATTGCCGGGCGTCTGATCGAGGAGGCACTCACGATTCAGGCCGAGGACATCGAAAACAACAAGCAGATGGGCCGCTTTGGGCAAGCCTTGCTGCCCGATTCGGGAACGATCCTGACGCACTGCAACGCGGGTGCTCTTGCAACCGCCGGTTACGGAACGGCCCTCGGTGTGATTCGTGCTGCCATTGAAAATGGAAAACGCCTCCGCGTCGTCGCTGATGAGACCAGGCCTTTCTTGCAGGGGGCGCGGCTGACCGCGTGGGAATTGTGGAAGGATGACATTGATGTGCGGGTGATTTCCGACAGTATGGCTGGCACATTCATGCATCAGGGACTGATCGACGCGGTGATTGTCGGTGCAGATCGGATCGCGGCCAATGGCGACGTGGCGAACAAGATTGGCACATATCCGCTGTCGGTACTGGCAAAGCAACACGAGATTCCGTTCTATGTCGCCGCTCCAATCTCAACCCTGGATCTAAAGATTCCTGACGGCTCTCATATCCCAATCGAGCAGCGAGACGCGACCGAGGTAACGCACATCGCTGGCGTGCGGATCGTTCCCGACGGTGTATCGGTATTCAACCCTGCTTTCGATGTCACTCCGAACAAGTTTGTGACGGCGATTATCACTGAGCGTGGTGTTGCCTTGCCCCCATACGAAGAGAGTTTGAGAAAATTGAGCGCTGGCGGACCGGCCGGTAGGCCCGACGCTGAAGAGGATTCGTAGTGTTGGTCCTTGGCATCGAAACATCCTGCGATGAGACAGCAGCGGCGATCGTTAAGGACGGTCAAGAAATCCTTTCAAACGTTATCTATTCCCAGGTAAAGACGCACACGCTGTATGGAGGTGTGGTTCCGGAACTGGCATCACGAGAGCATCTCCTGAAGATCCGGCCAATTGTGGATCAGGCGTTCACAGATGCGGGAATGACTCTTGACGAAATCGATGGCATAGCGGCAACGTCCGGTCCGGGACTCATCGGTTCGCTTCTGGTCGGCCTCACCTACGCGAAGGCTCTCGCTTTCTCGAAGCGAAAGCCACTCGCCGCGGTAAATCACATAGAAGGTCACATCTACTCGGTTTCTTTCGACCATCCGAACGCGGAGTTTCCTGCGCTCGCCCTTGTCGTGTCTGGCGGACACACGAGCCTTTTTTGGGTCGAGTCGGAAACCGGCGATTTCCGCCAGTTGCGTTACAAACTCGTAGGAAAAACGCGAGACGACGCCGCGGGAGAGGCATATGACAAAGTTGCTAAACTGGTCGGTCTCCCTTATCCAGGTGGACCGGTTATCGACCAACTGGCGAAAAGCGGTGATCCGCAGGCGATTCCATTTTCGATCGCAAAAATTTCCGATCGCTCTCTCGATTTCAGTTTCAGCGGCATTAAAACAGCCGTCCTGAGAATGGTGAAAGAAAACGAGCATTTGAAACAAGATCCTCCGCGTCTCAATCTGCTCGCCGGATTCCAGGAGGCCGTTGTGAATATGCTGTGGTCCACAACATCCAAGGCGATCAGTCTGTTGCGGCCTCGCTCCGTCATGTTATCCGGCGGTGTGGCCGCCAATAGCCGCCTGCGCGAGGTCTTTTCCGAACGCACCGCCGAAGCCGGCGTGAAGTTCTATTACCCAAAGCCGATCCTCACCACCGACAACGCTGCCATGATTGCCGCCGCCGGAACGGCAAAATTGATGCGCGGGGAAACCGCCGAAATCGACGTGAACGCAGATCCCAATATGCGTCTGGCAGTGCGGGATCGGAATTTCCCGGACAAGCGCTGGAAGAGCTAAACCGCTCCCGCTGCCGAGAGAATTTTCGTAACGGTCCGATGCGTGTGCGGTCCAATGCCATCGGAAGCGAACGCAGTCTAATGTCAGTGCCAGCTACACCGTTAGGATCTCTTGTTCCTTTTTCTTCGCGACTTCTTCGAGCTTGTGGATGTGGTCGTCGGTCAGTTTTTGAATTTCGGCGAGACCTTGTTTCTCATCGTCCTCGGAGATCTGTTTGTCTTTGAGCAGTTTTTTCAGGTGGTCGTTGCCGTCGCGGCGGATATTGCGAACAGCAGTGCGATGTTCTTCGAGGACTCTGTGGACGTGCTTGGCGAGTTGTTTCCGGCGCTCTTCGGTCAGAGGAGGAATCGGAATACGAATGAGACGGCCGTCATTGGACGGATTTAATCCCAGGTCCGATGCCCGAATGGCTTTCTCGATGGGACCGACCAGAGAGACGTCGTAGGGCTGGACGGTAACCAACGTCGGATCGGGTGTCGCGAGTTGCGCTACCTGATTGATGGGTGTGGGTA
>WNGH01005416.1_pt1 | contig 15500 bp, 14 predicted proteins | sample 5400631 | NCBI WGS metagenome assembly WNGH01 (sample SAMN13153373, study PRJNA577476) | soil metagenome | isolation source: 115 cm soil or saprolite under Garry oak tree replicate 1 | place: USA:California | collected 2016-06-15
ATCTCCATAGTGCGATATTTGCCAAGCGTACGTGCTAAGCGCTGCGTGCCACCCGCCCCTGGCATGACCCCAAGGTTGATCTCAGGTTGTCCAAAGCGCGTATTCTCTGATGCCACGATCATGTCACAATGCATCGCCAATTCGCAGCCGCCACCCAGGGCATAGCCACCAACTGCTGCGATCAATGGTTTATGAATGCGCCGAATGCGTTCCCAGGTCTGGAAACCACCGAGCATCATCTCAATTGGTGACTTATCGGACATTTCTTTGATGTCGGCTCCGGCTGCAAACGCTTTCTCGCCTGCACCGGTGATGACCATGCAGCGAATCTCTTCATCGCGATCAAGCTCCTCTAGGGCATTGGCAAGTTCGCTGACAAGCTGAGAATTGAGCGCGTTGAGTTCCTTTGGCCGATTCAGGGTGACAATCCCAACGCGCTCATCGCGGTCAACTAAAATAGAGTAGTAATTTGACATGCCTCTCCTCCTTACCCTTCACGAGTCGGTCGCAGTTCGGCCTCTTGCTCAATTTCGTAGCGAGTGGTAACTGCCGCGACTTTGCCAAGCATCCCGATAACCGGGCAATAACGGGTTTTGGAGAGCTCGATCGACCGCTCTACGGCTTGAGGATCGACGTTGTTGCCCCGCACCCGGTAGAGCACGTCGATCTGGGTGTAGACCTTCGGATGCTGCTCTACCCGGCTCCCCTGCACGACTACGTTGAGGCCGCTGACCTGTTGGCGTTTCTTGCGCAGGATCGAGATGACGTCCATGGCCGTGCAGCCGGCCAGAGCCAGCAGGAGCAAGCGATGGGGCCGGGGACCGGCACCCACGCCGCCCACGGTCTCGTCGGCATCAAGATCCATGTGAAAGCCGTCAATCTCTCCGAGAAAGTGCATACCACTGGCCAGAGTGGCAGAGGCCGTTTCCATCTCTTGATCCTTGTTGTCTGTTTCCACGCTAGATCTCCTTACCAGCATTTTTGCAACACTATTTTCGCCGATACCTCGCCTTTTTTGCCGCTCCGTGTTCGCGGGACCACTGGGAGAGGGCTTTCAGGGGTAGGTTTGTTCCTTGGGCGAACAGCAAGCCCTGCGCAATGGGCGGCCACAAGGGCCCCAACCCCGCATCCCCGCCTCTCCCGCCCCTACGCGAATTTCGGCTCCGTCCAAAAAACCTATACCTGTAAGTGGGTGAGCACACTCCCTTAGCGATACAGCAGGCGCAATTCGTAGGCGGCCCGCTCCAGCGGCTCCCGGAACTGGGGTGCTGCAATGGCGATCAGGCTGCGAGCCCGCTCAGCGGTACTGCGTCCGAGCAGCATCGCGGTACCATACTCGGTGACCACGTAGTGGACGTGCGCCCGTGTGGTGGTCACCACCGACCCGGGCGTCAAGATGGGCACGATGCGCGAGACCTGTCCATCAATCGACGGGAGCTCGTACGGCATGTTGCCTGCCCTGGCCTGGGGGGTGTGGGCCGTCGCGGGGAACGCTAGAACCGGTCGTCCGTGCAGAGCGTCGGCGGCACCCTGGAGAAAATCGATCTGCCCGCCCACCCCGCTATACTGGGTGGTGCCAATCGACTCGGCACAGACCTGCCCCGTCAGATCCACCTCCAAGGCGCTATTGACGGCCACCATACGGTCAAATTGACGAATGTTCTCGATATCGTTGGTGTAGCTGATCGAACGCAACTCAACCATGGGATTATCATCCAGAAAGTCCAGCAAGCGGCGCGACCCTACGATAAAGCTGGCGACCATCTTGCCGCGGTCAAGGGTCTTGCGGGCCCCGGTAATGGCTCCCCGCTCGACGAGGTCGAGCACACCATCGGAGAACATTTCGCTATGTATGCCCAGGTCACGCCGATCGGTCAACGCCTGGAGGATGGCATCGGGAATGGCCCCGATCCCCAGTTGCAACGTTGCCCCATCCTCGATCAGTTCCGCTACATGCCGGCCTATCTCCCGCTGCATCTGGTTGGGTGCTTGTTGCCCCACCTCATGGAGAGGCCCATCCCACTTCACGGCATAATCCAGCTGGGAAACATGCACGAAGCTATCACCGTAGGCCCAGGGCACCTGCGGATTCACCAGGGCGACAACTTGGCGGGCATAATCGACCGCCTCACGCGTCATATCGACGGACGGGCCGAGCGAGCAATAGCCATGCTTGTCGGGGGGCGAGACCTGGATGAACGCCACGTCGATGGGCCAGGGCCCCCCTGGCATGGAGAGTTTGGGAATAGTGGAGAGAAACGTCGGCGCATAACTGGCACGCCCAGCGTTGACGGCCTCACGTTCGCTCGCACCGACGAAGATCGCACGCACATGAAAGTGCCCCGCCCAGCGTGGGTCCGTGTAGGGAACTGGGCCAAACGAGAGGGCCGAGAGGAGCTCAACGTCCTGGAGTTCCTCCCCGCGGGCGACCAGCGCCTCGATGAGTGGCGTCGGGGTCGAACACCTCCCGTGCAGATACACGCGGTTGCCTGACTTGACGGCTTGCACTGCCGTTTTTGCGTCACACCATGTGGTCATGTTGCACCTCATTCTGTATTATGAACTTGAACAAACCCGAGCACACTCAGACACTCACATCGTCGTGCGTGAGCGGCTCAGGAGAAGCCAGCTGACTTACATGGCCTCGAAGATCGCCGCGATCCCCTGCCCCCCACCGATGCACAGCGTGACCAGCGCATACTTGCCGCCGATACGATGCAGTTCGTAAAGTGCCTTCACCACCAGAATGCAGCCTGTCGCGCCAACCGGGTGACCCAGCGAGATGCCACTGCCATTCGGGTTTGTGCGCTCCATGGGCAGGTCCAGCTCCCGAATCACCGCAATAGCCTGGGCGGCAAAAGCTTCATTCAGTTCAATCGTATCCATGTCCTGGACCGTCAGGCCGGTCCGCTCCATGACCTTCTTCACGGCCGGGATGGGTCCGACGCCCATGTATTTCGGCTCCACCCCGGCAAAGGCGTACCCCACCAGCCGGCCTAAAGGCTGCAAGCCCCGCTGCTGTGCCTCGCTGGCATCCATCAAGACGACGGCAGCCGCCGCATCGTTCATCCCGGAGGCGTTTCCCGCCGTCACTGTCCCATTCGCTTTGAAGGCTGGGGGCAGTTTGGCTAGCTTTTCCAGCGTCGTATCTGCCTTGACATGCTCATCGGTGTCGAAGACCATCGTCTTGCCTTTGACCGTGTACTCGATGGGCAGGATTTGCTCCTTGAAGTAACCGGCCTTGATGGCGGCCGCGGCCCGCTGGTTGCTTTGGAGCGCCAACTCATCCTGGGCCTCTCTGCTGATGTCGTGCTTCTCCGCCACATTCTCCGCGGTGACGCCCATGTGGCCATTCCCAAAGGGGTCCGTGAGGCCCCCCAGGACCGAGTCAATCAGCTTGGTATCGCCCAGGCGCTGGCCCCAGCGGGTAGCTGAGTCCCAGTAGGGGCCGCCGCTCATGACCTCGGCCCCTCCCGCCACGGTCACGCTGGCATCGCCCATCGCAATCAGTTGGGCCGCCGACACGACGGCCTGCAAGCCGCTGCCACACAAGCGATTGAGCGTGAAGGCCGGCGTTTTGACCGGCAGGCCGCCGTTCAGCGCCGCGACCCGTGCCAGATAGATGTCATGAGTATCGGTAGGGATCGCGCTGCCGAACACCACGTGTTCCACCTCTTCCGGTTTGATCGTGGCACGCTTGACGGCCTCGCGGACCACGGCTGCCCCTAACTCGGTAGGGTGTTTGCCCTTCAAGCTGCCACCATAGGTTCCAATGGCGGTGCGGACACCGCTCAGGACAACGATTTCTGGTTGTGCCATTTGCTTTCTCCTTTGCTGCTACTCGTTTTCTCTTCTTTTTCCTCTATCTTCTGTTTTCTTCCTCCACCTATCCGGAAGCGCTCGTCTGCTCTTCGGGCACACTGAGCGAGACCTTGGGGTGACACTGAACGTCTCTGGCTTTGGCCCTGTCAGCCATGACAGAGACCAGGATGTCAATTAGTGCGGTGTTTTCTCCCCAGCCTTGTAGTGGTAGAAGCCACGCCCACTCTTGCGCCCGAGCCAGCCAGCCGCCACCATCTGGCGCAGCAGCGTGGGAGCGGCGAAGCGTGGCTCTTTGAAGGCCTCGAACAACACATCAGCAGTGTGGAGCAAGGTATCGAGCCCACTAAAGTCGCCGAGCGTGAGTGGCCCCATGGGATAGCCCGTCCCCAACATCATGCCGACGTCGATATCCTCTTTGGACGCGAATTCTTGCTCAAGCAGGCGAATCGCATCGAGCAGGTACGGCACGAGCAGGTAATTGACGATAAAGCCAGCGCGATCCTTGCTCACAATCATGCGCTTTCCCAGACGCTCACCCGCCGCACGGACGGCTGCGAGCGTCTCATCAGAGGTGGTGAGGGTACGCACGAGCTCGACCAACGGCATGGCCGGCACCGGATTGAAGAAGTGCATGCCCAGCACGCGGTCTGGCCTCTTTGTGGCTGTCGCCAGTTGAATGATAGGAATCGAACTCGTGTTGCTTGCCAGGATCGCGCCTGGTGGGCAGATCTGATCGAGCTGCGCAAACAGGTCCTTCTTGAGGTGCAAGTCCTCGATGGCTGCTTCAATCACCAGGTCGCGATCGGCGAAGTCTTCCAACCGCGTCGTCCCTCGCACCCTGCTCCGCGCTGCATCGTGGTCTGCCGCTGTCAGTTTGCCACGGTTCACTGCCGACTGCATGGATGCCTCGATGCGTTCGAGCCCCTTGGCCAGGAACTCGTCGTTGATCTCGCGCACGAGGACATCGTAGCCGGCGCGTGCGCAGACCTCGGCGACGCCGGCGCCCATCAGCCCGACTCCTATGACGCCAATGCGCTGAATCTCCATAGTACTCTTCTCCTTCCGCTCAGTGTCGCCCTTGTGGAGGGTGACTGACTGAGTGATGTGATTCTTTTCAGACAAACTTCTGGCATATTCCGGTTTGGATGACAGCACGATCCAGCTACGAGAACAAGTGCAAATCGTAGGCGGCCCGTTCCAACGGCTCACGGAACTGGGGTGCGGCAATGGAGATCAGGCTGCGGGCGCGCTCGGCCAGGCTGAGACCGAGCAGCATCGCGGTACCATACTCAGTGACCACGTAGTGGACATGCGCCCGCGTGGTCGTGACCACCGCACCGGGGGTCAGGATGGGTACGATGCGCGAGATCTGCCCATCGATCGGGTCGAGCGCATAGGGGCGCGAAAAGCTCTCTCTCCTGGTTTTGGGCGCACGAGCTGTTGCCGAGAGCGCCAGGATGGGCCGCCCGTGCGGGGCCAGAGCGGCTCCACGCATGAAATCCATCTGCCCGCCCACCCCGCTATACTGGTTGGTAGCAATCGACTCGGCGCATACCTGCCCGGTCAGATCCACCTCCAGGGCGCTATTGACCGACACCATATGGTCAAATTGACGAATGATCTGCGGGTCGTTGGTGTAGTCGACCGGACGCATCTCGACCATGGGATTATCATCCAGAAAGTCCATCAGGCGACGCGATCCCATGACAAAACAGGTGACCATCTTGCCGCGGTCGCGGCTCTTGCGGGCTCCAGTAATCACGCCCCGTTCCACCAGATCGAGTACCCCGTCAGAGAACATTTCGGTATGCATGCCCAGGTCACGCCGATCGGTCAAGGTCTGCAAGACGGCGTCGGGAATGGCACCGATGCCCAGTTGCAACGTCGCCCCGTCCTCGATCAGGTTGCCCACGTACCGACCGATCTCTCGCTGCGTTTCGGTAAGATGTGCCTGTCCCACTTCATAGAGGGGACCGTCCCACTGCACAGCGTAATCCAGTCGGGAGACATGCACGTAGCTATCGCCGTGGGTCCGGGGTACCTGCGGATTGACCAGGGCGACGACCTGGCGAGCATGGTCGACGGCGGAGCGCGTCGCATCGACGCAGGGACCCAGGGAGCAATAGCCGTGCTTGTCCGGGGGCGAGACCTGAATGAAGGCCTCATCGAGGGGATATGGACCGTCTGGCCCGAAGAACCTTGGAATATAGGACAGAAACACCGGCACATAACTGGCCCGCCCGGCGTTGACGGCTGCGCGTGTACTCTCACCGACGAAGACCGTGCGCACATGAAAGTGTCCCTCCCAGCGCGGGTCCAAGTAAGGAGTTGGGCCAAACGCCATGAATTCAAGGATCTCCACGTCCCGTAGTTCCTCCCCGCGTGCGACAAGCGCCTCGATAAGTGGTGTTGGCGTTGTGCACCTGCCGGGTATAAACAGCCGGTCGCCCGACTTGACAGCTTGCACTGCCGTCGTTGCGTCACACCATGTGGTCATATTGCACCTCCGAATGCTTCCTTTGGGAAGGCTTCTTTCTGAACAGCGTCTCTCTCCACGTTGCTCTCCTTTCGTTTAGGTGGCTGCAGTGAGTAGTCAGCAGCCAGGTTACTGACGAACGACTCTTGAGCTCCCTACACAAACGCGCTGAACCCCGTCACGGCACGACCGACGATGAGCGAGTTCATGAGGGCCTTGAAATGGTATGCACTCCGAGCCTACTCACTGTGGGGCTCACGCGTCTGGTGTGTAGCCTGCTGCATCTGTTCCGCCGCCTGCTGCATCTGCTCGAGTCCCTGCCGCGTGAGGGTCTCCGCCATCCCAAGCGCTTTCTGATAGGCAGCCAGCGGAGTGCGCAGGACATCGAGCGTGGCCTCCACTGGCGCACGCGCCAGGGTCTGGAGGGCTTCTTGCTGCTTCCTGATCTGCTGCTCTAACTCCTGCAGTAAGGTCCGCATGCTCTCCGCCTGACTCTTGAGTACCTCCATGCCCTCGTTAAAGAAACCTTGGACATATTGAAGGGTGCGCTCTTGAGCGGCCACCAGGCCCTGCGCAGCAGCCTGGTTGGCCTTGAGCACCTCCATGCCCTCCGTAAAGAAGCGTTGGGTATGCTGGAGGGTGCGCTCTTGCGTGGTCACCAGATCCGCCGCAGCGGCCTGGTTGGCCTTGAGCACCTCCATGCCCTCCGTAAAGAAGCGTTCGGCCAGTTTCCTGTTGCGCTCTTGAGCACTCACGAGGTGCTCCGCAACAGCCTGATTGGCCTCTTGAAAAGAGGTGAGTAGCGTCCAGGCAGCGTCAGCGATCTTCTTGTCAGTCATGATCGGACTCCTCATTCTTCCGTTACCAACAGCGAGAGGGCGTCGGCGATCAGGGCTGGCTTCGTTTCCCCTTCAATCTCGATGGTGTTGCGGAATTTGAGCAAGAGACGTCCCTTACCCTGTGGTTCCGCTGCCAGCAACACCACCCGGTCCCGGACGCGTGACCCCGATTTCACGGGGGCCAGAAAACGCACTTTATCGAGGCCATAATTGAGCACCTGGGAAACGCCGGCTGGGATAATGCCAAGCCCCATTGACAAGGCGGCGGCTAAAGAGAGCGTGAGATATCCATGGGCGATGGTCGTACCAAACAGGCTTTCCCGCTTAGCCCGCTCCACATCGACATGAATCCATTGATGATCGCCTGTAAAGTCAGCGAAATGATTGATCCGCTCCTGGTCAATCGTCATCCACTCGGAGACCCCAAGTTCCTGTCCAACAAATTGACTGATGGTACCTATACTGTAGTCGCTGCTAGGCATACGTGTCCTCCTACTCCATTCTAGTAAGGTTTATGTAGACAAATCGCTAATGTGTTAACCTATACAAAGGCGCTGAAGCCGGTGATGGCCTTGCCGACAATGAGAGTGTTCATTTCACGGGTGCCTTCATAGGAGTAGATCGCTTCAGCATCAGCCACAAAGCGGCCAACATGGTGGTCGAGCAAGATGCCGTTGCCAGCCAGCAGCTCACGGGCATAGCCCACCGTCTCGCGCATGCGCACGGTGCAAAAGGCTTTGGCCAGCGAGGCATGTTCATCTTTCATGATCCCGGCGTCTTGCATGTGCGATAGGCGCGTCACCATGCAGACGGAGGCGGTGATATTGCCCAGCATGCGCACCAGTAAGTCCTGCACTAACTGGAAGCGGCCAATCGGTCGTCCGAACTGCTCGCGCTCCTGGGCATACCTCAGCGCCAGTTCATACGCCCCTCGTGCGCAGCCGACCGCTTCCCAGGCCACGCCAGCTCGCGTCATGCGCAAGACGGCTGCCGTGTCCCGAAAGGAGTTGGCATTTTGGAGCCGACTGGTTTCGGGCACGCGACACTCCTCCAGCGTGATGAGCGCATTCTGCACCACGCGCAAGGCAATCTTGTCCTTCAATTTCTCCGGCTTGAAGCCCGGCGTGCCCTTCTCGACCAGAAAGCCTTTCACCTGGTTGTCTGCCACGTCACGCGCCCAGATGACGGTCACGTCACTGAAGGTGGCGTTGCCGATCCATTTCTTCTGCCCGTTGAGGATCCAGCTGTCGCCTTCGCGGCGTGCTGTGGTGGTTAAGCCACCAGAGGTTCCAGAGCCTACCTCCGGCTCGGTCAGGCCGAACGCCCCAATTTTTTCCAAGCGCGCCATCGGCGGGAGCCACTGCTGTTTCTGTTCCTCCGAGCCGCACAAGTAAATGGAGCCCATCGCCAGGCCGCTGTGGACGCCCCTGAAGGTGGCAATCGAACTATCCCCAGCCGCCAGCTCCATCATCAACATGCCATCGAGCAGGGTACTCTTGCCAGGACAGCCATACCCGTGATATGACGTACCCATGATGCCCAGTGCCGCCAGCCCTGGGATGAGCTGATGTGGAAATTCCTCGCGGGTCCAGTAGTGATTGATAATCGGGGTGACCTCGCTCTCCATGAATGCCTGCACCCGATGCAGCAGGGCCTGGTCTTCCTCACTCACGATCGTGCTGATGCGGTAAAAATCACCATCAGCTCGTGGAAGTGCCTTTTTTGCAACACTCATTCTGAAATCCCTCCGGAGCATGCTCCATAGTCTCACTGTGACGACAACATGTAACGGCTGGTCAAGGGGTAGCCCTCGTGCCGCGCCATTCTGGCGAAAATAACTTGAAAAATACTACGACGTACCGTCATTTTTCCCAGTTTTCTGTAACTGAATAAACACTATCTAGAAGTGCCCTGAATTGCTGGTGATGTATCTAGTATAGTAGGCTATCGTTGAAAAAAGCGTTTGCCAGACTACCACAGGTGTAAGACAATCGTTTGTTCGTCAAGCATCACCCCCGGGATGTTATGGCATGCCTCGAAGAGGAGAACGGCTATGCTTTCTGAGGATGAGCGTGAGCGCATACTGCGCGCCTACTACATTGATCACCTCAAAGAGAGGTGCCAGGTCTACCTTTGCCTTCGAACAGCTATCCTGGTACTTTGACTCACTCAGCTGAGGCGCTCGACGATCATGGCCATCCCCTGTCCACCAGCCACACACATGGTTTCGAGGCCGAGGGTCTTATCAGCAGTCTGGAGGCCGTTGAGCAGCGTGGTCATGATGCGGGCGCCGGTCATCCCGTAGGGGTGCCCCAGGGAGATCGAGCCGCCGTTGACATTGAGCTTCTCCCATGGGATCTCCAGATACCTGGTAGTTGGGATCACCTGGGCTGCAAAGTCTTCGTTGATCTCAACCAGGTCGATGTCGTTGATCGTCATGCCCGCTCGGCTCAGAGCCTGGCGGCTGGCTTCAACCGTCCCCAATCCCCTGATCTCGGGATTGAGGGCTGAAACCCCACTCGCAACAATGCGGGCAAGCGGGGTGATGCCCAGTTCGCGTGCCTTACCATCGCTCATCACCACCACGGCAGCGGCGCCATCATTCAGCGGGCAGGAGTTGCCCGCGGTCACCTCACCGTCGGGTCGAAAGACGGGCTTCAATTGTGCCAGGATTTCGACTGTTGTGCCAGGCTTGGGGCCATCGTCTTGGTTCACCACGGCTGCGCCTGGAGGGGTGATCGGAATAATCTCGCGTTGGAAGAAGCCATTCTGCTGCGATCTCACGGCTCGCTGTTGAGAGAGGGCTGCAAACTCGTCCATCTCGCGGCGGCTCACGTGCTCGGCCAGGCGAATGTTCTCAGCGGTCTGGCCCATCGCAATATAGACATCTGGCAATCCGGCTGCGGGCTCCCATGTACTGACTCCTCCTTTAGCTAGTTCAGCAGTACGCTCCTCGGCCTGGGCAAAGAGGGGGTTGTGGGGGCCACTGTCGGCCATGCCGTTTATAAACCGACTCACGGTCTCGACCCCGGCGGCTACGAAGATATTCCCCTCGCCGACTTTGATGGCGTGGAAGGCCATACGGATGGTCTGCAACGAGGAAGCGCAGTAGCGGTTGACCGTTACTCCCGGCACGTCAGGCATACCGGCTAGGATGGCTACTACGCGTGCCAGGTTGAAACCGGACTCACCGGCAGGTTCACCACAGCCAAGCAGTAGATCCTGGACCGCGTTTGGATCGAGCTGGGGTACCTTCGCCAATACAGCGCGCACAATAGTGGCGGTGAGGTCGTCGGGTCGGCAGTCGACCAGCGATCCCTTGGAGGCCCGGCCAATGGGGCTACGGGCAGCAGCAACAATGACAGCTTCGGGCATGTTCATCTCCTTCTCCATCTCCATTGTGCCTAGACAACTGTAACAACTACACATAATGGGTGGTCAAGGGGTAGCCCCCATACGTTAACGCCCTCTCTCACTCCAAACATTTCCAAGATATAGTTTCTCAACCCTCTTCAGATACGAGGTGCTGGATGAACCAATCGCATGCCGCTCCGCTTGCCTGTTTGAATTCTGAACCGACGTAGGCCTCGAAGTGGCCTCCTGGCAGAATGACGAGCTTTTTGGGTTCGCGGGCGAGGTTGAAAGTCGCGAAGGCTTCGTCCGCGACCGCTACATGATCGTGTGCCCCAATGATCATTAATAGAGGAGTGGGACTGATGCGCTCCACATATGACCCTGGCTCGTACTCCATCAGCATCTCCACCGTTCGCAAGGTAACCTCGTTCTTCCACGCAGGTGCTCTTGTGCTGCTAGTTTCGGTGAACCATTGGTAGGAATCAGCTGTGGGTAAAGCCGCCAGCCCGGCAGCATCATTTGTGACGACAGGAATCATTGCCGGGGGATTTCCGGCAAAGCGAGCTTCACGATCCATATCAAGCTGAGCGCGAGTTGGAGTGATGAGGTCGGCTCGCACCAAGCGTAAAATATTTTTGTATCCATTGCATAGGGGCACTTGAGATACGACGCACTTAACTCGCCGATCAATTGCTCCCACCACCAGGACGTGACCGCCACTGTAACTAGAGCCCCATACCCCTATGCGCTCGCGGTCGACTTCTGGACATGTTCTCGCGTAGGTGATGGCATGCCTGTAATCACGTACCTGTGCCCAGGGATCAATCTCCTGGCGTGGCTCACCATCACTCGCACCAAAGTTGCGATTGTCGAACACTAATGCAGCCAGCCCGGCTCCGGCGAAGACCTCAGCAAAGCTATCGAGATACATCTCTTTGACAGCCGAGAAGCCATGTGCCATGACAATCGTAGGAAACGGCCCTTTCCCAGAATTGGGCGTGTACAACCAACCACGTAATGTGGTCCCTTCAGCGTTGAATTCGATGTCCTGACGCATATTCATCCTCCAATAGATGCTACTGGGGCCCAACAAATCGAGCCTTTACGACACTCTGAGCTGCTACAACTGTGTTAGCAACTCATTCCTTTCTATTTTTCAGGTTTATCAGGAATGGCTGTTGTCCAGCGCCGCACCCATTCGGTTTGCGCGTCGATAATCGCCTGTCCACTTTCCTGCAAGCTAGAGAGCAGATGCTCATCAGCCTGCGAGCCAGCTTCAAGGAGCGGCCCAAGGTGCTGGACGAGATGGAACCAGCCCTGCCAGAGTTGCTGTTGTGCTTCTGTCCAACGAAGGAGCAGCACCTGAGCCTGCTGCACGTTCTTGCGGAGATCTGTTGGGCTTCCTGAGGTGATCTGGACGCGCCCGGTCCAGTCTCGCAGCCATCTGGCCTGGGCATCGAGCGTCTCTTGCACCGCAGTTTGCCAGGCCTTCACGGTTTCGTTCCATGCTCTCATGCGCGAGAGTCCCTCCGTCCCCTGCACCAGATCAAGCCAGCCTGCTAACACCCTCTGCTGCGCCTCGGACCAGGTCTTCAGCAGGCTTTCTTCTGGATTCTTCTCACCCATCGGTCCATACTCCTTTCATCGGTCCATGCTCGAGACACGGCGTTCCCGTAGCATGCTCCGCGAAACAGACGAAGCACGAAGGAAGCCCTGGCCGTAGGGCTGGAGCGTCGTGTGATAGAACTAGTATAGTCGACGAGCGTTGAGAAAAGCGTTTCTCGAACTGGCCCAGGAGGCAGAAAAGCGTTTGTTGTGACATACTTGTCTGTATGGAGAAGAAAGTCGCCCACTGGATTATCGTTCAGGATGGCTGGGACGAGGTGGCGTCCAGCATCCACACCTGGCTGGCTCAGATCGTCTAATGCGAGCATGCGCCATTCGTTCGTTCAGTCGAGATGGAGTGTGGCAGGTGAATCGGCTCGCCTGTCGCACTCGATACTATGCAAAGGCAAACCTCCGCAGCGTCTCTACCGATGGGACGAAGTAATAGGCACCGCTGACAGCCGTCGTATATCTGGTCAAGGCATCACGTATTCCGTCCTCGGCTCCCGCCATACGAGCGAGCATGCGGGCCAGGCGATGCTGGTCGCTGCTGAAGCCGATAAACATCGTCCCATGCTCAGTGGCCGTCCCGAACGGGCTATTGCGGCGGAAGATATGTTGCTCTACCCCATTCTCTTCGATCACCGTCCGAGAGACATGGGATTGGGCGCCGCGTACCTCCTCAGCCAACTCGGTGCTCGTCTGCTTGGTTCGCCCGATGACCTTCTCTTGCTCCTCAACCGGAAGCGCTTCGAAAGCGGCGGCATCGTGCATCCAGCTTGGATTCTCGGTCCCGTCGATGAAGCCGGTTAAGTCCCGGCTCTCCTTGTAGGTCCACCCGGCGACTTCAGCAGCGAGGCGTGCAACCGGGGCGAGCGCCTGTATCGCTTCTCGCGCGACATCGAAGACCGTATGGTAGGCATGGCCTGCTACCCACACCCACAGGTCATGCTGGGTGGCGGGCATCGCATACCCATCGATACCGCGCACGTCCCGCTCGAAGTCCGTCACCCCTGCTGGCATCTCCTGGGGTGCCACGTGCGCCCACAGCGACGGCCTGAAGCCGACCACCAGGTTCACTCCTCCGGTCGTCATCCGTGGTTCCCCCAGGCTGGCAATCACCTGAACCAGTGTGAGTGGATCGCCACGCGCATGAAGATCGAACTCCAGATAGGAGTGCGAGCCAGTCCCCAAGGCGAAGATCCCACTTTGTGCTACATGCATAGTCATTCCTCCTGTGAACGAGATCATTATACACTACTCCGAGCAGTATTCCTTCTCGCCCATCTGTAGTTTTATACCACCGAAACGTAAGATCTGCCGATTCGCTGGAGAGCACGTGGTAGGCCGGCTCTGCGTCGGGGGCGTGCGTGTGCTCCAGGGCTGTAAGCACGACCATGAAAGACGCGCCTGCGGGCATCCCCAGCCGCTGCATAGACCACCTCACGGATCTTGTCGTCGGCAAAGTGGTAGGAAACCCCTCCTCTACCCTCCCGCCGGTGGCTGGACTCACGCAGCAGGAGGCTCAGGTGGAGTGGCTTCGAGGATCGAGGGCTGCGGCTCAAATACCCAGCCGCTTCCTTCGATCAAGCGGGGAACCAGGACGCCTCGTTCGAGCAGTTCCTGAAGCAGTGCCCGCAGATAGAATGGCTGCCCGTTGGTTTCTGCGAACAGCCACGCGCCGAAACGCTCGGGGCTGAGGCTGCTTCCGGAGGTCTGCACAGGCTGCGAAGAAGGCTGAAGGCGAGCATATGCTCCTTGGAGCGATGGTTGCGTTCCATCTCCATCCGCGAGATCGCGAACGATCTGGAGGGTGTCTTGTGCAGAGAGAGGACCCAGTTCCAGGTGCGTCAAAGAGAGCGTGTTCCTCAGACTCGCAAGCCATTCGGACTTCTCTGGCTCCATTTCCCGTGTTTCGGTGCGCATGCCCAGCAGCAACAGGGCGGGCGTCCCGTGCTCCGTCCAGTAGCGAGCAAGATACTGGAACACGTCCAGGGTTGCTGCGTCCGTCCATTGGAGATCATCGATAAAGATGAGCAGCGGTGCCCGTTCGGCAAAAGCTTGCAGCAGGCGCGCCAGTGCTTCAAAGAGGCGGGAGGAGGCAAAGGCCCCGTTAATGGTCGGGAGAGGCAGACCGGGGTAACGCTCGCGCAGGTCGGGCAGCAAGCGGGAGAGCTCGGCCAGCCAGGGATCGCGGAGCCTCTGGCGAAGATCATGTTCCTGTTCTAAGCGGGCGCGCAGTGCCTCGAGCAGTGGCTGATAGGACAGGCGCTGTGAAGTTTGAAATGTCCTTCCTTCGAGCACGTCTGCTCCTTGTGCCCTCACCCAATCGAGAAACGCCGCAGCCAGGCGCGTTTTACCGATCCCGGCTTCGCCTTTCAGCAGCACAACCTGCGGTTGACCTCTGAATGCCTGCTCATAGAGTGACATGAGTCTGCTGAGTTCTGCCCCCCGTCCTACGAAAGGGACATCGAACAATGGTCGCGCGGTCGATATGCGCCTCCCGACCCCGTTGTACGCTCTGCGAGGAGGAGAGGCGTCGCGCAGCACCTCTGCCAGGGCGACCAATTTCGCTGAGGGTTTGGCGGAGAGCTCCGTCATCAAGACCTCCTCGTAGGTCGCGAAGGTCTTCAAGGCCGCGATGCGATTGCCGGTGGCGAACTGGAGTTGCATCAGGCGCAGGGAGATATCCTCGTTGAGCGGGTCAAAGGAGCGCCAGCGCTCGACCGTTTCGATGGCCTGCTCGAGCTCTCCCTCTGCGCTCTGCAGTTGGGAGAGCCAGTCAAACACCTGTTCGATGCGCTGGTACCAGTAGCCTTGCTGCATGCCGACCCAGTTGTCGAAGTCGAGCGTATTGCGCAAGGTAAAATCCTGGAGGAAGCCACCGCGGTAGAGGACTGCGGCGCTTTGAAGACGAGCCATCAGGGGACGGCGGACCTCCTCCTGCAGCGCCTCTGGTGCGGGCAGGACACGCATCAACTTCCATGCGGCCTCAAGGGCGTGCAGGTCGAGATCAATGCCTGAGGCCAGATCGAGCCCGAGCGTGTTGTGCGTGATGAGGAGGTGGGATTCGCATTCAAGTGAAGCGTCCTCTTCAAGCATATGCCGTAAGTGCAGTAAGTGAATGCGCAGCGCAGTGCGCCCATGGGCCATATCGCTCTCCGGCCACAGCAGGCGCGTGAGCTTCTGACGCTCTTGCACACCCCCTTCGGTCGCGAGGTAGGCGAGGAGCGCCAGGACTTTGCGGTCGGGAAAAGTAAGCCGCTGGTCCCGGTGGTCCACTTCCGGCGGCCCCAATAAGGCAATCTTCAAGATACTCATGATGGCTCCTCTGTGCTGCGTAGAAACGCGGGTTACTTTCATTTCTTCTCGCTGCTACCAGTATAGCTGAGATCAGGGTGAAA
>WNGH01004331.1_pt1 | contig 15493 bp, 15 predicted proteins | sample 5400631 | NCBI WGS metagenome assembly WNGH01 (sample SAMN13153373, study PRJNA577476) | soil metagenome | isolation source: 115 cm soil or saprolite under Garry oak tree replicate 1 | place: USA:California | collected 2016-06-15
AAAACTACGAATGTATTCGAGTGGAAACATTAGCATACCCAGTCAAGCCCTTGCAACACCCACCAATCCGAACCTTTCGCTGCACCTAAGGAGGTAAACGCTGTAATCTTCTCCCTATTCCCCTACCCGCACCCAAGTCCGATCAGTTTCTACGTCTGGGATCGATTACTTCGAGGATTGGTCGTGCAAATTAATTAATCATTATAATTCAATTATTTGCATGTTTTTCCTGACTCCCCTTTAGACGATCTGAAGCCCATTGGTGCTTCTCCTGGCCAAATCCTCTGATTTCTACCTACAGCCGACGATCTCCGCGGGAATTGTTTGTTGCCTCGAGTGTTAGCATTATTGAGCTAAAATAATGAAAACCCTAAAAAAGATTGTAGGTTCTAGGGACGGTCGCCCGAGCTACCCAAGATAGGGTAGTAAGTAACTCTGCCAAGCGTCACCGGACAAATGATTACGCCGCTATCCAGCAAGAAGGCGTTTACGCTGATCGCCATCGCCACTTTGCTCACCGCAGTTATCGGCGCGGCACGGTTTTTCAGGGGTCAGGTGTACTACCCTCATGTTGTCGTTGAACCTATAGAAAACGTGAGGCTTGAGTTCCTGCAAGAAGGTCTGCCTAAGGGGGAGGATTGCAAGGCAGCACGGAGCGGCGCACCAGCGCGGGCCAAGGCTTTCGCGCAATATGCTACCGGCCCAACACCCCCCGGTCACTGTCCAGCTCGTCGATGTGGCAGTTGCCCGACCTTTGGCAAGTAATTTTCGGCCTTCCGTCTCTGCTGCTATTCGGTTTTGTTTTCGCGGGCTTCCTCCTGATTCGCTTCGCGGCTGTGCACGCGCACCGGGGAGCACCAACTCAAGGACATTTCCTTCCCCACCTGTGGACAAGCTTTATCTCTATCAAATCTTTTTTCGTTCGCCGTAACAGCACGCTTAAGTCAAGAAACCACGTGCTAAAGCGGTCGTTGGACATTTTGATAGCCGTTCCCCTGCTGTTGATGTCCGCCCCAATTTTCCTTTGCGCAGCCATATTGTTGTTACTAACAGAAGGTCTGCCGATTTTCTACGTTTCTACCCGGTACATCGGCCTGAACCGGCCTGTTCGCGTCATCAAGTTTCGTACGATGGTGCGAGATGCATGCTCTCCAAAATACGGGCTGAAGGAGAGATTCATGCGGGACGGATACCTGGACATCCCGTTGAGTTGCGAAGTCTATACCCCAATGGGTAGGATTTTAGAGAGATTACAAATCGTCGAACTTCCGCAACTCATAAATGTACTGATGAACGGGATGAGCCTTGTAGGAAATCGCCCTCTGCCCAAGGAAAATCTAGATCTTCTGGCCCGCCACCCTTTGTGGGAAAAGCGCTTCGACAGTCCTGCCGGAATAACCGGAATTTCGCAGGTTGTCGGCAAGTTGGAGCTCACGCCGATTCAACGTCTGCACCTGGAATCGCTCTACAGCCGGGTGTATTTGGAAGGCAACATCATCAAATGCGACTTGAGCATCATCTGGGTTACCGCCACATGCGTTTTCCTTCGAAACATGGGCATAACACTGGAGCGCGCCGAAGCGCTGCTTCAACAATGCCTTCCAGGCACTGAGAGCAAAGCCCAGCTGACGTAACGATCTGTCCCGGCTTCAATTCGAGGAATTCAGACCACGCCTGTTGAGCTTGTTCTGTCGAAGCGTTTCGTACAGCAGGTCGAGTTGTTTGTTCATGCCTTCGATCGACCAGTTGGAAAAATCCAGGCGACCTTGGGCCATTGCAAACCGCCGACATATTTCCGGCTCGCGCAGTAACCGCGTCAACGATTCCCGCATCGCGGTCCAGTCACCGGGCGGCGCGAGAAATCCGTTGACGCCAGGAGTAACGATTTCGCGTGCGCCCGGAATATCCGTCGCCACTATAGGCAAGCCCATCAGTGCATATTGGATCACGACTCTCGGCAACCCCTCGCGCCTTGAAGTAAGAATGCCGACGTCGGCGACGGCCATCAGGCGCTCGATGTCTTTCCGGAATCCTGCCAAGATGGCCCTACCCGAAAGACCAAGCTCGCGGATCCGATCGGCAATCCGGCCCTGATCGGGGCCCTCGCCAGCGATCGCCAGCACGATATCGGGAAACTCCTTCGCAACCTCCGGATGCCACGCGCGTCGAAGACCTCCGACCAGCGGATCCTTTTCCTTAGGTCTTTGGAAAATTTCGTAAGATCCATTCCACTTGGAATGACAACGTGGCGATCCGGATTTCCGATCCTCGCCTTCAGGCATTCATCTCTCATTTCCTTTCCGACGTTGATGAAAACGTCGGTCAGGGGTGCCACGAGGCGTTCGAGGGTTCGGTAAAAAAATGCCTGCGCTGGCGTAACATTAACGAAGGGCAGGATGTGGACCGTATGCACAATGGTCGGAACTCTGACGAGGTAAGCCGCAATGCGACCCAGAATTCCCGCCTTGCTCTGGTGGGTATGCACGATATCGGGCCTGATCCTGAGAAGCATCGATACGAGCTGAAAGAACCCGACTATGTCTAGATACGGCGACAGCCTCCATACCATCATCGAAGCGTGCCATACCCGGACCTCAGGCCGAAGCAGTTCGAACTGTTCGGGCTCCGAACCCCTTCCCGCGATCAGGTGGACTTCATGGCCCGCGGCCACCTGTCCGTTACAGGAGTACGCGGTGTTCTCGCACGCCCCTCCGCGGATGAACCGGGTCGTAATGTGGCACACACGCATTTATCACGACCTCTCGTTGAATGGTGTTGCGATCATTGCAGCACTGACATTCAACGTCATCAGTTTTCTCCGAGCCCAGACTAGAGCATCAGTACGTTCCACAAGAGATCCCGCCCGTTGCGCCAACCTGAAAGATGCACGACCCATTAGTTTTTTTAGTGCAGGTAATAATATCAGCAAGGCTCGTAAGGCTGTTTCGCTTTGCTGGAGACTTCAGACTAGAATCGAGTTTTTCTGCGGTATCTTGACATCGACTCTCTGCAGTTTCGCCGTTTCGTTCGTGCGCCCCTGGAAGATGGAGATTCCGGAGGAAGCTCAATAGCTCACGCAGCTCCCATGGCGCAAAGAACCCTCTTAGGCCTGCTCGTTCTAGCTGCGACCGGGATACAAGGTTGTCAAAGACCTGATGATCGCCTATGCTTACGGCACCACTTCCTATTCAACATCCAGAGCGTGTTTTCGAGCGCGATGATTACGGCGCTTGTCCCCGTGTATATATCGCTAGAGCAACGCTCTGGGAGCGAAAGCGCCTGGGCCGCAACCGTGTTGATCGCGCGACGATCAACATTCGCACTTGGCCTCATCGGTGCTGCAGCATGGGTATTGTTTCCCGCAATCGTCGGCACCGTAGTCGGATTCTCCGCGGATACGCGAGCGCAATCGATCACCAGCCTCGACTTCATGCTCCCAGTCAAGCGTCGGACGGGCCGCGTCGGCAGAGTATTGAACATCGGCATTGGGGGTGGCGGGGTCGAACGAAGGATGCTGGCTGCGAAATGGAGTGTCATGTCGCTCGACCCCGATAAGGCAGCGGTTATCCAGATGAAAGCCCTCGGAGTAGACGCGAGACAAGGCTATGCGCAACAGATCCCCGTCGAGAACGTCTTTGTCGACGTGGTAATCGTCTCGGAGGTTCTTGAGCACATCCCGGATGCCGACCGAAAAACTCCCATCAGCGAAATCGCACGGATCCTCAAGCCCGGTGGTCTACTGATCGGGACTGTTCCCTATCGGGAGACTCTAAGACCGTTTGCCCGGCGTTGGCAACGTGTTCCATCGTTGGGCACACGTCGCAAGTTTCGATGCAGAAGGGCTTCGCGCCGAGGTATCTGCGCACTTCACCGTCCTCCGATGCCCCTCGCGCGTTTGTCGATTGGCGCGCGGGAAAATCACTACGGCGTCTTTTGAGAAATGGGGTGAGATGGATACTAGGGCGTATGGGGGAAGGAATTGTGTTTCCAAGCCTTTTTTTTTGTTGCACGAAAGGTGCAGCGTGAGAGGCGGTAGTGGACGAACGAACCGAGAAGATAGCGACGTGGATGGGCATCAGAAGGAGGTAGAGTCAGGACAGCGTTTCAGATTCGGTGACAATTGGGCTCGCTTTCTATATGTACTGAACGAGAGGCGAATTGCGATGGCCGAGGAGTCGCTCAAGCAAATGCTCGGAGTCGAGAACCTGGTGGGCAAAACATTCGTTGACGTCGGTTCCGGGAGCGGGCTCTTCTCGTTGGCGGCCAGGCGACTGCACGCACGGGTGCATTCATTCGATTACGATCCTCTTTCAGTAGCTTGTACGGGGGAATTGCGTCGACGCTATTTTCCGGATGATCACGATTGGCTAGTTGAGGAAGGATCCGCTCTGGATAGCGGGTACCTGTCGAGGCTTGGAACGTTCGATGTGGTCTACTCGTGGGGCGTGCTTCACCATACCGGAGACATGTGGTCCGCGTTACAAAACGTGCGCCGGCTCGTTGCGCAGAACGGACTGCTGTTTGTAGCGATATACAACGACCAGGGGCTGCTGTCGAAATACTGGAAATCCGTAAAGCGTCTGTACAATCGCAATTGGGTCGGACGCCTCACCATGGGAGCAGTTCACCTTCCATACCTCTATTTTTTACGCGCATTGGTCAGGGCACTGAGCGGAAAGCGTGACTTGGACCGCGGAATGGATTTGTGGCGTGACGCACTCGACTGGCTGGGAGGGTTTCCTTTCGAGGTGGCAAAGCCAGAACAGGTCTTTGACTTTTTCTGCGATCGCGATTTTGTGCTTCGTCGACTGAAAACCTGCCAGGGTCGAATGGGTTGCAATGAGTTTGTCTTTTCAAGGAATAGTAATGAGGGGCTGTGAGTATTCTCTATCTCACTCGAGCCAATGGACGAACTGAATACCGGGGCGCCTTTGGAAAGGTATCATCAGTCCGAGGCCGGTCTTTCCCGTACGAAGATGTCATTGTGGTAGACGACCACAAGCGCGCCATCTTGGCTCACCTTCATGCGATGCGTGAATGTGAGCTAGCAGTTGTCGTCGACTGTCTTCGGAAACATGGGCTTCTAGCGCAAGGTCTCTCCCTGCTCGAACTCGGCGCGGGTACCGGCGCCCAAGCCCGTGACTTGGAATCCCTCGGGTTTCGCGTATCGGCGATTGATATGGTGGAAAGCAATTATTCGGGGGATCGAGTGCGCCCCGTTGCCGACTACGACGGGCGGAATATTCCATTTCCGGACCGACATTTCGACATTGTCTTCAGTTCCAACGTCTTGGAACACGTTCCGCACATAGGCGAATTCCAGAGGGAGATTTGCCGCGTGCTAAAAAACGATGGGGCGGCGGTCCATGTTCTACCGAGCACCGCATGGCGCTTTTGGACGAATGTGTCCTACTATCCCCACGCGGTGTCCTTGCTTTGGAACATTCGGGGCGCAAAGGCGGCAATGGCCCGTCGACAATCCTCTGGAGTACGTGCAGCCCCGTGGAAGACTCTGGCGCGCGCACTCCTTCCACCGCGTCACGGCGAGGAGGGAAATTGGTTCACAGAGCTCTGGTATTTCAGCCAATCGTACTGGAGCCGGTTCTTTCGTGCGAGCGGCTGGGATATCACCTCAGCGGAAGGCTGCCGGCTTTTCTATACAGGCTACTCCATACTCGCGTCATCGCTGCCGATCTCCGCGAGGCGGATGTTGGCGATCGTACTCGGCAGTGCGACCAACGTATTTGTGCTGCGGAAGAGCACCTCTCGAACGTCGGAATGAGGATTTCGCGCGGAAGCGATAGTCGTGGCATCCAACGGCACCGACAGTCGAGCGCTTCAACCTGGATTGTGAAGTGGGAATGCGAGCGCTTACCGGAGGACTACATCGAAGCTACGGGTTAGCAAATCTTCATCTGAGAGCCTGGAAAACTTGGCATCCAGGCGCTTGCGGTCAATTGGCAACTGCTTCCAGGCCCTGATCGAAGTCTGCTCCACTTCGAAGCCGGTCGATCGGAAGATCGTCATCATCTCCCGAAAGCGAATCCTGTTGGTGTAGAAGCCGGAGCTGGCGAACAGGCGCCCCTCCCATCGCGCCTCCGAGAATCTAAGATTGTTCAACTGACCGTTGAAATGGTCGGTCAAGTCTACCGTGTGCGAACAGCAACCACCCGGGCGTAGCACTCGTCGAAGGTCCTTCAGCATCGGGGAGAGCTCCTGCAGACGAATGTGCTCGAGCACTGCGTGAGACCAAATGAAGTCAACGCTTCCGTTAGGGATCGAGCGTATGGCGTCGAGCCCGCTCACTAGATAGCTTGCATTGCATCGCGCGAGAACCTCGCGCCAGTTCTTTACGCCGATGAAAGCTGAGATATCCCTCCCTTCGGATGCAAGCAACACCAGCAACTCATGAAAAGGCGACATGTCGCGCGTTGCAAAATCCCCTGCATCGATTAAATAGCAGCGCTGGGCACCGAAGACATGTGCAATTGGCGAGGAAAGCAGTGAATCGCCGGATCCAAGCTCCAAACAGGTGAAGCCCGTTCTCTTCGCCGGAAACTCAACGCGATCGAAATGGAAACGAAATACGTCGACTGCATACCTGGGATCGACCATGCCACCAAGCTTGAACAGCCCCAGAGCCGCCCAGCGCCGATAGTCGATGGGTAACCGCGACAACACCAGTTTTGCGGCGACTTTGCCCCACCACGGTATGCCTTTGATCATCGCGCCGCGCTCTGCCCGTTTTCTTGGCATTCGAGCCAGGCTTGAAACATCAATACGTTCCAAAGCGAGTAGTGCCAATTGCGCTCGCCAGACAAATGTTCCGTCCATTTCTCTCGAATGGGCGCAGGGTTAAAATATCCTTCTCGCTTGAGCCGCGCGTCGCTGATCAGCGACTCCGCCCACTCGCGTAGAGGACCGCGCAACCACGACTCGAGCGGTATGCCGAATCCCATCTTGGGACGGTCCAGCAACGATTTGGGCACATGTTTGTACAGCACTTGCCGCGGAAGCCATTTTGCTTCTCCATTCCGGAGCTTCATCCTCAGCGGCAAGCGCCAGGCGAATTCGACTACCCTGTGATCGAGCATGGGAATCCTCGATTCGAGGCTGACCGCCATTGACGCTCGATCCACCTTCACCAGGATGTCGTCCGGTAAGTACCCAACCAAGTCAAGCCACGCTCCGCGCTCGACAAAGTTATTGAACTCTGGCTGTCCGTCCCCAAGCGTCAAGTGGGCCGATGGCTCTCGGGCGCCGACCACGACATCCGCAGGACTGCTCCAGTGGGACATCAGCTCGGGGTAGACGTCCGCCGGCTTCACTTTCAGCAGTCGGCCGAGCTTATGGAGCTTGTCGCCTATGTTGGCGTAGCGCGCGCGCTTCGGAATCAGGCTCCGCAGGGATCTCGCAACCCGATTCCAAGCTTGCGGAGACTGGGAAGTCAGTCCGGCAGCGAGAATTTCGCGGAGCGATCTCGGCAGCAGGGAAACCGCATGCCAAAGCTTGGCTCCCATGACGTAGCGAGTGTAGCCGGCGAATAGTTCATCCCCGCCGTCTCCGGAAAGCGAAACCGTCACATGCTCGCGTGCGAGGCGCGAGACCAGAAACGTCGGGATTTGGGATGGATCCGAAAACGGCTCATCATAGATCTTGGGCAGACTCGGGATGGCAGCGATCGCTTCGGCCGGCGACACGTAAAGTTCCGTGTGATCGGTCCCGAGGTGGTGCGCGACGGCCTTGCCATATTGCGCCTCGTTGTAAGCTTCCTCCCTGAACCCTATGGAAAAAGTCCTTACGGGACAGGGGCTTTGGGTTTGCGCAAGTGCAACGACAAGTGACGAGTCGATTCCACCGGACAGGAATGCGCCCACCGGCACGTCCGCTTGCAGTTGCAGACCGACAGCCTGCTTAAGCAGGCGTTCCAGCTCCTCCGTTGCCTCGGCGTCGCTACCTCGCCAGGGATCGCGCCGCCCGGCAGTTGCCACATCGCACGCAGACCAAAAGGATTCGACAATGGGCTCCGCTCCACCGACCCGGAAGCGAACTAGAGTACCCGGGGAGACCTTGGCCAGCCCTCTATAAATCGAGCATCGCGCCGGGACGTAACCGTATCGCAGCAGAAGGGTCAGCGCCTCCCGGTCGATTTCGCCAGTGAAGGCCGAGTGTGCTCGAAGCGCCTTCAGTTCCGAGCCGAATACGACGATATCGCCAAACCGTCCAAAGTAGAGCGGCTTTTCCCCCACTCGGTCGCGTACCATTATCAATTCGCGTGCCTCGCGATCCCACACCGCCATCGCGAACATGCCTACGAACCGGCGCAGCGAACCGTGCAACCCGTAGTGCTCGAAAGCAGTGAGCATTACCTCCGTATCGGAATGTCCGCGCCATTCCGGGACGCGAAACTCTGTCTCAAGGTCTTTGCGAATATCGGCGTGATTGTATATTTCACCATTGAAGACCACGACGAATCGTCCAGAAGCGGAAACCATCGGTTGGTGTCCAGCTGGCGAAAGATCGAGGATGGAAAGGCGTCGATGGGCCAGAAAAATGCCGATGGACGCATCCGACCAGACCCCGCTGTCGTCCGGCCCGCGATGGATGATTCGATCGGCCATGCGCCGGGCCAGGGCCACTCCCATCCCCGCCTCGGTTTCAGTCCGCAAATCAAGGAAACCTGCTATTCCGCACATTCCGCTTCCTTAGACGTTCTGCGATTGCAATTGCGAATAAGGCAATTGTTGGTGCCGAAAACTCTACGCAAACTTTCCAATCTATGTTCGCAGTAGGACATCTAAATTATTGCGAGTTCAGCGCTCCCACGGACAAGGTACCAAGATCCCCGCAGACCGGCTGGCGTAGAGCGAAAGGACGACTAGCCTGCAAGAAGGCTGCTGTAGAGCACTTGGTATCTTGCCGCTATCGCTTCGATCGAAAACCGTTCTTCAATTCTTTGCCTCGCGGCTCGACCCAAGCGGTGGCGGCCTACTTCCGGCATCGCTAATAACTCCACAATCGCGCTGGCCAGAGCGCCGGAATCGCGCGGGGGGACAATTCGCCCAGTGTCGCCAATTATCAGAGCCGAGTCACCCATGTCGGTGGCAACACACGGGACACCACACGCCATGGCCTCCCCTAGAACATTAGGGAACCCTTCGACGCCTAGACTGCTCAGCACGTTTATGTCCATCGCAGGGTAAATCCGGTCAAGATCATCACGCCGTCCGAGGAACGAGAATCGAGACGCTTCAACCCCTGTATCCGCGATTGCGTCGGTCAGTCCGACGGACTGACGGGTGGTCCCGGCTCCGCAAAGAAGAAACCTGGATTGCGGGAGCTTGGCCGCTACGCGCGCGGCAGCCCTGACGAAATTTCGGTGGTCTTTCATAGGATGAAATCGAGCAACCATTCCAACAACCAGATCGCCGCTGGAGAAACCCAGAAGCGAGCGAGCCGCAGCCTGCTTCTTCGAATTCAGTGTGAATTTTGAAAGGTCGAACCCGTTCGGAATCACCTGCATTTTTGCCGATGCATATCCGAAACCTTCATGCAGTTGCCGTCCCTTTTCCGCGCAGCAAACTATGGCTTTGGGAATGAAATAGGACAGCACCGGGTTCACGAGGCGGGCGAGGAGTTTCTTGAGAACCTTCTCCGTTCGAAGGTCGCTCTGGCGAATGCCCCATACCACCGGAATACCTCCGATCAATCTGGCGGCCAAACCTCCCAGTAGGTCTGCGTGATATATCCAGGTTTGAACGACGTCGGGCGCACGTTCCAGGAATAGGCTCTTCAGCCGGAACAACCCCCTCGGATTGGGAACGCCGTTTCTCATTCCCAATGCATGAACCACGAACCCGGCGCGTTTCATTTGTAGCCCCACCTCACCAACATCGGTCATAGACACGACTTCGTGCTCCCAACGTCCATCACGGCTCGCTATAAGCAGTTTCAGAAGCATCGACTCAGCGCCGCCGACCTCGAGCCCCGGAATGACGTGCATTACCTTCGGCAAACGCACTCCCCCAGGAGGTGCTTCACGCTTCGCTTACGGAGCGCGTCCTTGGAATGTCCCAATCGCTCGCGAACCTTAGTGATGTTCCGACCAATGTACCCACGATAAGCTGAGCCACGTAGTCGTCGAAGTGATTGTGTGTAAAGAGGAAGAAGAGAGCGAGAAACAGCAAGACTAACCTTGCGTTGTACTTCAGGCGCGGATCGGATATCGAGTAGTAAACGGACAAGAAATAGAGCGCCAAGAGCGAGATACCGACTATGCCGCCAAATTCGGCAGCAAAGGTCAAGTACATATTGTGGGGAGGATCGGCCAGATCCCAGCTTCGGGTGTATCCAACACCGGCGCCCAGCCAAGGCGAGTCTGAGAAAACCTCCCACGCTTTCGCCGCCGCCGCTATTCGATCCAATCCGGATTGGCCCAGGATGTCGCCTTCGATGCCGGATGATCGTCCTCCAAGAATCCCGAGCCACAGATCCGCGCTGTCCTGGAATTCAGACCAACTATCATAAGAAGTCGTGGCCATGCGGACCAGGAGCATAATTGCAAGCACCAGTATGACTGCCGTTGAAGATCGTACGCGCGGGAATCTTACGAGAAATAGCGTTGGCACGAAGCAAAGCAGCGCCCCTCTGGACACAGTCGCAAGCAGGCCGACAATGCAAATGAAGAAAAAAGGGTAAAACCACCTCTTATCAACCACCGAGTGGCTCACGAGAAAGCCGAGCGATATTGCCATTCCAGCCCCGTTCGGCTGTATATATAAACCGGCTCCTCGCCCGAATATTATGAACTCATCGTCGCTCTTGGGCAGCGCGAACGGAAAAATGAGGTCAAAAAGACAAATCAGCGAGGTTACGGCTGTAGCAAAGCACACCGTCCTAAGTAGTCGGCGTTCCGGCAGGGCGGCGCCTATAGCAAGAGCCAAGAAGCAAACCACAACCCCGCCGAGATATCGCGCAGTACCAGGTACAGCCCCGTTTGAATCGGAATTCATCAAAGCTGAGGCCGCGACCGTCAATAGGAACAGCATGTTCCAGCCCGCAAACGGCAGGAGTGCGAATGTTGAGCGGCGGGGAATCCGGGCAAATGGCACGAACAGAAGTGCGACCAGAAAAAGCAGTTGCGGCCTGACGTTCCAGATACCGGTCAAATACAGGTAAAGAGGCAGATTGATGAGAAACAGAAACACGAAACATTCGATCGCGTAGTACTTGGCATGGGTCGGCAACCAATGCAGCCACGACCCAAGTCTGCCCGACCCTGATTTGCCGTCGGACGCGCTCGCCTGTCGCGCTAGCGTCACTCGGCGATCCTATCGGTCTGTTGGGAACCAGAACCGGAGGCGCTGCGCAAGCCGCTCGCCCAATCGAGCAGCCGCAGCAGGTTGTCTTCCCAATCGTAATCGCGCCAATATCGTTCGAACCCGGCACGCGCGATCTGAATACGGCTCTTTTCGTCACCCAGGAGCCAATCTATCTTTTCGATCGCGTCGTCGATGTCTTTGTAGAAGACAACCTCGCTTGTCGGCTCGAATATCTTCGCGTGACCGTCAACGCCCGCCGTATCACATACCTGGCAGACGCCGTGGGCGCACAATTCGTACATTCGCACGTTCCCCGTCTCCCTCGGAGTATGGGACATGTGCATATTTAGGCCGACCTTCGTTCTCCACATGAGCTCAAATTTCTGGGTCTCTGAGATACTTGTTACCCGTCTGACAAACGCCGGTTTCCCCACCAGCGAGCGCAAGATTCCAACGTACCCTCCCATCCTCCAAGGCCCGTGAACGACAAACCTATTCTTGTAGCGGCTCAACACCTTAGCTAATCTCGGGATTTTCCATCGATTTCCCTTACCTATGTATATTAAATCCACATCCCGAGGGGAGAAAAAGCTGTCCCCAATAGTCGGCGGGCGAATAAACTTCTGCGTGACAAGTGGCCACCAATAGTGAGAATGACATCCCCATCGATCGAGCGCATCAGGAAACAGCGTCTTCTCGTCATAGCTCGGTGAGATGTAGAACGCCCCGTCAAATGCCCAAAGATAGGGTATGCCAGCCCGGTACGTCGAAAATGGATCATCGATGAAGCCGAGAATCTTTGTTGCCCCCTTCAATTCATGAAAGAGAAATTCCGGGTGCAGGAAGTTGGCTTGCCCCATCAAGATGATGTCCGCATCCCCGTGGGTCTCCATGAATTCGTGCAGCAACCGAAAATAGGCGGGATCGCGCTCGCGATAGAGTTCATCGACGATGTGCGCATAGAGCGCTATCCCTTGAGTTTTGACGAACCCCCTTAGCCCCGCTGTGATTAATTCGTTCCAGTCGAAGTGGTTGCTTCTTCCAAAAAATTTCGTGACGTCAAACGAGCATATCTCGTAGTCGCCCACGCGCCCTTGGAACGGAAAATCAAAGAAGACCACCTTTTTCTTTGCGCTTGCCATCGGTTTCTCGCCTCGCCTGGTTCGTCCTTAACTTGCGCTGCACCTTCGTTCAGAAATCACTATAACTTTCGGGACACGAGCAGAGCCACGAAAGTCAGGAAGATAGCCGAGAGCGACACGCCGAGGGACGTTCCATATGCGACACCAGCCGCGCCCCACAGACTGGATAACCACCATTGCGCCAAACCAGCCAGAGGTACCACGACCACAAAAGTAGCTGTAACTGCACGAAGGGCACCGCATGCCACCAGCATTCGCGCAGAGAGCGTCCCAACTAATGCTCCAGGGATTTGCAAAAGGTACGCCTGCTGCAACTCCGTGACCACCAACGTATCCTCGATTGTAAAAGCCCCTCGCTGGAACGCGATGCGCACGAACGGTTCAGACAATATGAAGGCAAGGATCGCAACTAACGTCCCACCAATCACCAGAAGCGCCGCGTATCGAGCAAAGAAACGCCCGAGCTGGTCGATTTGTCGACTGGCCATCATTTCGGTGAAATGCGGAAGCACTGTAAATCCCACAGCCGTCACAAGAATATTGGTGATCATCGTCGGGAGCCTTACTGCATACCCCAGCGACGAAACGACTCCGCTCCCCAGACTTGACGCAATGGTCTGCTCTATCATCGGCGAGAGCGAAGTAAGCAGCCAAGTAGGCACTAGTAAAGCAGCTCCCAATGCCAAACGGCGCAGCGACTCACGGTCACCTGGCTGCCACTGGGGCCTAAAAATCGTGAGACCCGAATGAGTTAGGCGTCGGTATATCAGCACCGTTTCAATCAGTGCGCCCACATTAAGCCCCCATATGAGCGCGCGCAAATCGCCCCCAATCATCAAGACCATCAACAGGGAAACGACCGGGACTGCAAGTGGTATCAAAGCACCCGGCGCGAAATCTTTACGCGCCTGAAGAGTCCCGTAGCCAGTCAAATTTACGCCAGTTAGGAGGTAGTTGATAGTCAGTGCATGGACACAATCGATAACTAGGGAGCGTTGATCTGCCGTGAACCCCTGACCAACGACTGCAACGATATTAGGCAGAAATGCAAGCCAGAAAATAAGAACAACCGTCATCACGACCAAAAGGGTGAGAACGGTACCAAGGAAGAGGCGGTTTGCTGCCGCCTCACCTCGTGTCTCCTTAGTCAACACGAAATCACGGACATAGATCGTCTGAACGGGGCTGGCGAGAACCCCCGCGGGAAATCCGATAACAACGACCGCCATAAGATAGGCGTCCATCGCACCACTAACGCCAAATGCGGCGGCGACTACAACTTCCCTTACCAAGGCCCCAACCTTAACCACTACAGTTAAGCAGGCGTACCGCGTTGCCTGCCTAAGGACCGGGTGGGCGCTGCTTCTCCGCAATATATCCCTTACGCGCTCGACCAAGACCCTGAGAGCCTCTTTCACGATATTGCCCGGGAAACGTTGTTCATGGCAAGGGAAGGTAGACAAGACCCGTCGACGGTCGATGTTGCTCTATTCCTTGGTGACGTAGGGAATGTAACCCGGGCAAGAAAAAATCCATAACGGGGCACGTCGAGTAGGGCAAGACAAACATCCGCTAGAGAACCGGACCGTTTCGCCCTCTGATGTATGCCCGAAGGGTGTTGATCTTTGTTGCCCGTTCAGGGTCCGACTTCGCCCGGTCCATCGTCTCGCGAATGAAAACAATGATGACCGAAACGACTCCTGCAACCAAAAAAGTAAGCACTACAATCAACGCTCGCTTCGGCTTGGACCTGCGGTCAGGCTCGATTGCCTGGTCCATGACCTGAATCACCGTAGCGTCCTTTGCCTCGTCTATCTTGGCGAGCTCGTACTGCTTGGCGAGGAACTCGTAAAGGAACTCGTGGTATTTCACGTCGCGTAGACGGCCAAGATTGTCGAGGCCGCTATTGCCCAGGGCGTCCCCTCTCCCGATAGCAGCAATCGGGGAGGAACCCTCAATACGGGAAAGCTCTCGCCTGAGCGATTGAAGCTCTTCCTGAGTTCGCTGGAGCTCAGGATTGCCTTCGGCGGCGAAGGTCCGCATCGCGCCGAGCTGCACCTCCTTGGCCGAAATCTGTGCTCGCAGCCGGGCGGTGACTTCTATCATGCTTCGACCCTGAGCGTCGACTTGCGCAATGCCGCCTTTCTGCAATCCCTGCCTTGCCGCGATCTCCGCAGCGATCAGGTTGTCTTTCGCCTGTACGAGCTGCTGCTCGAAAAACAAACGGCGCTGGGATGCTTCAGTGACCGCAAGGACTTTCGTGAGTTTCTTTAGCTCATCGACATATGCGTTGGCAAGGTCGGCGGCGCGTCTCGGACTCTCGTCGTCAACCTCGATAGTGATAATTCCATCCTTGCCAGGCATAACCGTCGTTTCCTTTTCGAGGCGCTTGCGGGCATCTGAGAGACGTTCCTCGTCGTAGACCTTGCTGAGTTCGAATCGGGAAATCAGATTGTCCGCGACCGTGCGGCTCTTGAGCATTCCAACGTAGAGGTCGTTGGGGCTTCGGATACCGAGGGCTCCGCCGGCGGTGCCAGCCAAGCCCCCCAAAGCGCCTCCGAGCTGGTTGAGCAGGGCGGAAGCCGCCGAGGCGCTTTGCTGCGGCGGGAGGATACGGGCCGACCCGGTGTAAATGCTCGGAAGGAGAAAGACAATGATTGCGGATGCAACCGCTGTTAACGCGGGAAAACCCAGCACGACGCGCTTGTGCTTGGCGAGAACGATCAGCAGGTCAAGCAAACTGATTTCATCGCTCTCGGCATTCGCGGAACGGTCCGCTGCGACTTCGTTGGTGACTCCGGAGTCGGTGTGTCCCGGCATGGGGGCTCAAGCTAAGTTCGCTGGATTCCCGCTTTCGCGGGAATGACGAAGACGGGAATGACGTTAAGCCAATGGATCGCCACTCGCGCCGGAAGGACAAAAGCCAACATCACTGCCTGATGACCTTGACCGCCGCCGCCCCCAGGCCGAACTGGTAGAAGATCTGCGAGATATCCTTGAGCGCTCGGGTGATCGTTGTGCGGTCAAGCT
>WNGH01005085.1_pt1 | contig 15491 bp, 12 predicted proteins | sample 5400631 | NCBI WGS metagenome assembly WNGH01 (sample SAMN13153373, study PRJNA577476) | soil metagenome | isolation source: 115 cm soil or saprolite under Garry oak tree replicate 1 | place: USA:California | collected 2016-06-15
TCGGGGCCGAGAGCAGGCCGCCGTACGACCGGCCGCCGCTGTCCAAGCAACTTCTGGCGGGAGCGGTGGACGACACCACGCTGCGCGCCGAACTCGGCTCGCTCGGTGCCGACTTCCGGCTCGGCGAGCGGGCGGAGCGGCTCGGTGACGGCGTGCTCGGCACCGACCGCGGCGAGTACCCCTTCGACCGGCTGGTGATCGCCACCGGGGCCCAGCCGATCGCGCTGCCGGGCCCTGGCAGGCAGCGGTTCCTGCGCACGCTCGACGACGCGCTCGCGCTGCGGGACCGGCTGGTGCCCGGCGCCAGGCTGGTCGTCGTCGGGGCGGGCTGGATCGGGGCCGAGCTCGCGACCGCGGCCGCGGCAAGGGGCTGCCGGGTGAGCGTCGTCGAGGCGGCCCGCGCCCCGCTCGCGGGCGCCATCGGCGCCGAGGTTGGGGCCAAGACCGCGCCGTGGTACGCCGAGGCGGGGGTCGAGCTGCTGCTCGGCCAGGCGGTGGAATCGGTGCAGGAGGGCGGGCTGGCGCTGGCCGGGGGCGGCTGGCTGGCCGCCGACGAGGTCGTCACCGCGGTCGGGGTCAGGCCCGAGGTGGCCTGGCTGGAGTCCTCGGCGGTGAAGCTGGAGAACGGCGTCGCGGTGGACGAGCAACTGCGTTCCTCCGTCCCCGGGGTGTACGCGGTGGGGGACTGCGCGGCCTTCTGGTCCGGCCGGTTCGGCCGCCGGATGCGGACCGAGCACTGGGACGGCGCGCTGCGCGCGCCCGTGGTGCTGGCGGCCAACCTGACCGGCGAGGCGCGGCACTATGACCCCGTGCCTTACTTCTGGTCCGAGCAGTTCGGCCGGATGCTGCAGTACGTCGGCGATCATCGCGGCGCGGACCGGCTGGTCTGGCGCGGCGACCCGAGCGGACCGCACTGGGCCGCGTGCTGGCTGGCCGGCGAGCGGCTGGCCGGCGAGCGGCTGGCCGGCGAGCGGCTGGTCGCCGTGCTCACCGTGGGGCTGCCGCGCGATCTGCACCAGGGCAGGCGGCTGATCGAGTCCGCCGCCGTGGTCGATGCCGGCCGGATCGCCGACCTCGCGGTCCCGCTCCGCGACAGCGCCCGATGAACCCCCGGCCGCGCGGTCCGGCTGGCGTGGTCCGGCTGGCGTGGTTTGCCTGGCGGCGCTGCCGGGGAAAGGATGTGGACGTGGCACAGATCGACCCCCCGACCGATGCCATCATCGGTCTCTGGTTCACGATTCCCGAGGTTGCCGAGCGGCTTGACCTGCGCGCCAGCAGGGTCAAGCAGTATCTCCGCGACCACAAGCTGCTCGGCGTCCAGCGCCCGGACGGCTCCTTTGGCGTGCCCGCCGCATTCCTCGACGGCAACCAGGCCGACGTCGAGGCGATGCGCTGGCTGTTCACCTCGGACGACTCGCTGCCCGGCAGCCCGATCGAGGCGATCGCGGCGCACCGCTGCAGCGAGGTCAACAGGCGGGCCCAGGCGCTCGCCATCTGACCGGCGTCGTCCCGCCGCTACGGCAGCCCAGGGGCGATACCGGGCCGCCGCCTTAACAGTCATGTGCTCATGTGCCCGGTGCCGGTTCCCGGTCGACCCGCTTCATGATCGTGGTGGGTTCGGGTCGCATAGAGCAGTAAACCCACCACGATCATGAAGTCCAGCGAGTGGCAGGATGGCAGCGTGACGAGTGCAACCGAGGTCAGCCCCGATGCACTGCGCGCCAGGCTCGCGTCCGCGCGCCTGTACCTGTGCACCGACGCCAGGCAGCGCCAGGGCGATCTGCAGAAGTTCCTCGACGCCGTCCTTGGTGCGGGCGTGGACATCGTCCAGCTCAGGCAGAAGGGGCTGGAGGCCGGCGAGGAACTCAGGTTCCTCGAGGTGTTCCGCGCGGCCTGCGACCGGCACGGGGCGCTGCTGGCCGTCAACGACCGCGCCGACGTGGCGTTCGCCGCGGGAGCGGACGTGCTGCACGTCGGCCAGGACGACCTCGCGCCCGCCGTGGCCAGGCAGATACTCGGGCCTGACCCGGTGATCGGCCTGTCTACGCACTCACAGGCCGAGGCGGTCGCGGCGGCTGCGGATCCGGCGGTCGAGTACTTCTGCGCGGGCCCGGTGTGGCCGACGCCGACCAAGCCGGGGCGCCCGGCGCCGGGGCTCGGGCTGGTCAGCTACGCGGCGGGCCTGGCGGCTACGCGGCCGTGGTTCGCGATCGGCGGCATCGACGAGGCCAGCCTCGGCGACGTGCTCGAGGCCGGCGCCCGCCGGGTGGTGGTCGTGCGGGCGATCACCGAGGCGGCCGACCCTGGCGCGGCCGCCGGACGGCTCGCTGCCCGGCTCGCGGACGCCCGCTGAGCCGTGAGCTATATCAATCATTTCTCGATGAGCAGGTCGCACCACACAAATTTCAGGCCGCGTTGGGCCCGGACGTCGCGGTGCTCGCGCTGAGCGGAACTCCCGCCTGGGACCGGGGCTCGGCGTCCGACCTGGCCGCACGGCAGCCTGCCCGCCTTGCCAAGGCTGGGCCAGCACAGCCGGCCGGCGAGTTATCGCGGACGTCATCGAAGTGCGTGCCGCGAACCGCTGACCTGCGCCGTGCCGCGCCGGCACGCACGGGCGCCGGGGCTGCCAGGGCAGGTGGACCAGGCCCCGGCCGGATCACGCCGCACAGGCGAACACCGCTGTCACATCGATGTTCCCCGGACTGCCCGATCACCAACATCGATGCGGCACCGTGGTTCGCCGGCGAACACCGCTGCCACATCGATGTTCCTCCGACTGCCTGACCACGAACATCGATGTGGCATGGATGTTCGCGGAGAACCGACGGCGTACTTCGCGGGAGTGCGCGCTGAGGGCCGGCCAGTCAGGCCGCAGACGAGCAGCATCAGCCCGCCGCCGGAGTGAAGCGGGGACGGTCCGCAGGCCCCGGCCCGGCTTCCAGGCGGCGACCAGGTTCGGCCAGTCTTGCTGGTCTGCGGCGCCGCTAGCCAGCCACCGATCCTGCCCGGTCTCACCTGGCTGAGCTTCCTGCGTGGAGGTTAGCTACGAACCTACCGGGCATCGTGGCCATCAGAGACTCGAAAGATCCGGACGGGCCGGTGCTGGCTGCCAGCCCGGCCGCGTGGCGGGCTTTCGTTGCGAGTATCCGAGCAGGGAGTTCGGGCTGTAAGCAGGTTGTCCGGCAGCGCATCTCAACTGACATCCCGCTGGCCGGATGCTGCGTGGCCGGGCAGGCTGAGCGCCCGGCGCAGGAAGGCGAGTTCGTGCCACAGCAGGTTCTCGGCCGCCGCCTCGTCGGACACCCGGTGGGTGGCCCCGGGCAGCGGCAGCACCTCATGCGGTCGGCCGGCCGCCAGCAGCGCGGCGGACAGCCTGAGCGTGTGCGCCGCGAACACGTTGTCGTCGGCGAGTCCGTGGATCAGCAGCAGCGGGCGGGTCAGCGACGCCGCGTCGCCGATCAGCGAGCAGTGGTCGTAGGCCTCCGGATGCCGGTCGGGATGGCCGAGGTGGCGCTCGCGCCAGTGCGTGTCGTACAGGCGCTGGTCGGTCACGGGGGCTCCGGCCACGGCGGCATGGAAGACGTCGGGACGGCGCAGCACCGCGAGCGCGGCGAGGAACCCGCCGAAGGACCAGCCGCGGATGCCCACCGTGCCCAGGTCGAGCTCGCTGCGGAGCGCGGCGGCCGCCTGGAGCGCTTCCACCTGGTCGTCGAGCACCGGCCCGGCGATGTCCAGGTAGATCGCCCGCTCCCAGGCCGGGCCGCGGCCCGGCGTCCCCCTGCCGTCCACGGCGAGCACGGCGAATCCGTTCTCGGCGAACCATTGCGACACATAGGTCCACGAGCCGTGCTCGGCGGTCACCTTGCGCGCTGCGGGCCCGCCGTAGGGGTCCATCAGCACCGGCAGCGGCGGATCACCCGGGCGGTGCCAGGACGGCAGGAACAGGGCGGCGCGCAGCCCGCGCGGGCCGAGCGCCAGCAGCTCCATGCGCGGCCTGACCACCGGGTCCTGGGCCAGCGAGGCGATCTGGCCGGTGCCGCGCCCGGTGCTGACCAGCGCGCGGGTCCCCGGCCAGTCCCGGCTGCCGGAGAGCAGGACCGTGGTCCCGCCCTGGCTGGCGCCGCAGTGCACGCCGGGCACGTCGCTCAGCCGGCTCAGCCCGGAGTCCGGGCCGTAGCGCCACAAGTGGATCCGCGTCGGCTCCTCGTCGGACGCCGTGAACAGCACCGTCTCGCCCTCTACGCCGAGCACGGCGTCCAGTTGCAGGCCCGGCGGGGTGACCGGATGCCCGCCGGCCAGCAGCCGCCGCGTGTCGTCCAGGTCCCCGGCGGTCAGCAGCACGCCCGAGGCCGTCCGCGCGGGCAGGCCGTGGACGAGCGACACCCAGGCGTCGTCCTGCCGGGCTGCCAGGAGCGCGGTCGCCCCGGTGCGCGGATCGATGCCGAGCACGACTAGTTCCCGCTGGTCACGGCTCTGCACGGCGGCGTAGGGCCCGTGGGAGTCCCAGCCTGCGCTGGTCAGGTACTCGTAGGCGGCGGAGTCCCAGGCCACGGGAGTGAGCACGGCGGCTGACCGGCCGGGCCCGGCCGGCCGGTCGAGGTCGGCGATCCAGAGGCTGACCGCCGCGTTGGCGGTGCCGGCTGGCGGATAGCGGAACGCTGCAGGCGGGCGAGCGGGGTCGGCAGGGTCGGCGACATACCACCGCTGGACCGGGCGGGCGTCGACCCGCGCGACGAGCATCCGCCGCCCGTCCGGCGCCCACCAGTAGCCGCGGTCGCGGCCCATCGACTCGGCCGCGACGTGCTCGGGGAGCCCGAAGCTGATGTCCGGCCCGTCCGGCCCGTCCGGCCCGTCCGGCCCGTCCGGCCCGTCCGGCCCGTCCGGCTCGGCCAGCGGCCGGTCCGCGCTGCCGTCGGCCTCCGTCACGCGCAGCGTGCCACCGCTGACGTAGCCGACTCGCCGTCCGGTCGGATCGGGCCGCGGGTCGACGACCGGCTCGGCCGCCGGCAGCCTGCGCACCTCGCCGCCGTCCGGCCGGGCGGTCCACAGCTGCCCGGACAGCGCAAAGGCCAGCAGGCCGCAGGCGCGGTCGGCCGCGTAGGAGACAATGCCGGATGACATCTGCCTGGCGCGCTCGCGCCTGGTCCTTTCCTGCGCGGTCAGCTCCTCGTCCGCGCCGGCCAGCAGGGCGAGCGGGTCGGCGATCAGCCGTTCCTGCCAGGTCAGGCAGTCCATCGCCCACAGGCACGACGCGGGATCCGTCCCGGTCCTGGTGCGCAGGAAGATGACGGTACGGCCGTCGGGGGAGACGGTGACCTGCCCGGGCACCCCCAGGCTGAAGCGCCTGGTCGTGGCGAGCTGGCGGGGCAGCGATGGCTCGGCGGCGGTCACGTCAGTCGTTCCTCGAGGTCGCGGCGATGGCCAGGTCGGCCAGTGCCGACTTCGACTCCGGCGTGATCGGCGCCAGGTCAAGGGCCGCCAGCGCCTCCTTGACGTTCCTGTCGATCATCGCCTCGCACTCGGCCAGCGCGCCCGTGCCGGTGATCACCGCCCTGACCTGTTCCGCTCTCGCCTCGGTCAGCAGCGGGTTGCCGATGGCACGGTCAAGCACGGCGGCCTGCTCCCGGTCGGCCCGCTCCCTGGCGATCGCGAGCATCACCGTCCGCTTGCCCTCGCGCAGATCGTCGATCACCGGCTTGCCGGTCCTGACGGGATCGCCGAAGACGCCGAGAATGTCGTCGCGCAGCTGGAACGCCGTCCCGATCGGGATGCCGTAGTCGGTGAACGCCCGGCGACGACCTGGCCCGCCGCCCGGCGCGGCGGCCCCGTCCCGGCCGGATGCTCCTAGCATGGCGCGGTGCTCGGCGCCGGCCAGCTCGGCGCCCAGGTGCAGCGGCCGCTCGACGGTGTACTTGGCGGACTTGTAGGTCACCACCCGCAGCGCGCTGGCTGCGTCGGACGCGCCGGACGCCTGGGCGACGACGTCGAGGAACTGCCCGGAGAACACCTCCGTGCGCATCGCGTCGAGGACGCGGAGCCCGCGCCAGACCGCGGCCGGCGCCAGCCCGCTCGCCCTGAGCATCTCGTCGGTCCACGCCAGCAGCAGGTCGCCGATCAGGATCGCCGCGCCCGCGCCGAAGTCATCGGCCGAGCCGCGCCAGGCAGCCGCGGCATGCCTGGACGCGAAGCGCCGGTGCACGGCGGGCTGGCCGCGGCGGGTCTGGCTGGCGTCCATCACGTCGTCATGCACCAGCGCGCTGGCGTGCAGCAGCTCAAGGGAGGCTGAGGCAGCGACGATCTCGCGGCCGTCGGCACCGCCGCACGCGCGCCAGCCCCAGTAGCAGAACGCGGCCCGCAGGCGCTTGCCGCCCGCCAGCAGGTCGGCGATCGCGTCCACGCAGGGCAGCAGGTCAGCGCTGATCGCGGCCAGGTTGTGCCGCTGCTGCCCGATGAACTCGTCCAGCTCGGCACCGATCGCTGACCGGATCCGCGTCATGTCCGCAGCTCCCGTCGACATGATCGTGACCCTAGCCGCAGCCACCACGTGGCGCCGTCGCCGGGCGGTGCGGCGAGGGCGTCTCGTCATGATCGGGATCGGGATAGCCTGGACCAATGGCATCGCGGCTGCCCCAGCAAGCACCCCTGATCAGGGACCTTCTGGCCGTCGGCGGCAGGTCGTTCTCATTCGAGTTCATGGCGCCCAAGACCGACGCCGACGAGGAGCAGCTCTGGCTGGCGATCAGGCGGCTCGAGCCGCTGCGGCCGACGTTCGTCTCGGTCACCTACGGCGCGGGCGGCACGACCAGGGACCGGACCGTTCGGGTCACCGGCAGGATCGCCGAGGAGACGACCATGACCCCGGTCGGGCACCTGACCGCGGTCAGCCACTCGGTCGGCGAGCTCAGGCACGTCGTCGGGTCGTACGCGGCGGTCGGCGTCAGGAATGTGCTCGCGCTGCGCGGTGACCCGCCGGGAGATCCGTCGGCCGAGTGGGTGGCCCATCCGCAGGGACTGCGGCACGCGTCGGAGCTCGTCCGGCTGGTCAGGCAGGCGGGCGACTTCTGCGTCGGGGTGGCGGCCTTTCCCGAGGTCCACAACCGGGCCGTGAGCAGGAGCTCGGACCTGCGGTTCTTCATGGACAAGTGCGCGGCAGGCGCCGACTTCGCGATCACCCAGATGTTCTTCTACGTCGAGGACTACCTGCGATTCAGGGACGAGGTGGCCGCGCTCGGCTGCCCGGTCCCGATCATCGCCGGGATCATGCCGATCACCAGCGTGCCGATGATCGACCGGGCCGTGCTGCTCTCCGGGGCGCGGTTCCCCGCGGAGCTGGCCGAGCGTCTGCGAAGGTGCGCTGGCGACCGCTCTGCGGTCCGCCAGGTTGGCGTGGAGTACGCGGCCGGGATGTGCCAGCGACTGCTCGACGAGGGCGTCCCCGGGCTGCACTTCTACACGCTGAACGGGTCCCGGGCCACCGGCGAGGTTTATCAGGCGCTCGGGCTGGCGGACCGGGGCAGGCTGCCGGCGGTGACCGGGTCGCGCAGCGGCAGCACCGCGCCCATGACCGCGTAGGGCGGGCTGCCGCCGGGGAAGCTGTAGCCGGTCAGCAGGTCGCAGAAGCCCATCCGCCGGTACAGCCGGCGGGCCGTGGACTCCCGGTCCGGCGTGGACAGCAGCGCGGTCCGCTCCGGCCGCCCGGCCACCAGCGCGGTCAGCATCTGGGTCCCGATGCCGCATCGCTGCTGGTCCTTGCGCACGTGCAGCTCGGCCACCTCGAGGCAGTCGGCGAGCCAGCCCTGCGTGAGCGCCGGGCCGATCGCCCTGGTCAGCGCGGCCGATACGGCGTCGTACCACCACTGACCTGGCTGACCGCGGAACCCGTAGCTGAATCCCAGCACGGCAGCCGAGCTGCCGGCCTGACCGGGCACCGTCGCGCGGGCCTGCAGCGCCTTGAATGCCGGGTAGCCGGCGTGCCGCCGCATCAGTTCGCGCCGGCCGGGCAGCAACGCCGTCTCGGCATCCATCGCGTCGGCGTAGATGGCGAGCAGGATGTCTATCTCGGCGAGGAACTCTCTCGGCCCGAGGTCGCGGAGGGTAGCGGCGGTCGCCATTCGGCCCAGGGTACGCGATCGATGCTGGCGGCACGCCTGCTGCCCGGCTGGCCGGCGCCGGTCACGGCTCTGGCGCGGCTGTGGTCCGAGCGTGGCTGCCGCCGTCTGGCCGCCGCATGCGGTCAGGACCCGGTGACTGTCAGACCCCTTCGATACATTCGAACGCAGCAGCTACCGAATGGACAGTGGGCCGAATTTATGTTCGAATACAGAGGTGGGAAGCGCCCGGAACGCCGGCAGTGCCGGCAGGCGGGCAGCAGCCGGGCGCGGTGTGGGGAAGCGCCGCGTCCGGTCCGCCCGCAGCGGAATTGGAGGACGTTGCCATGAACTCGATCACGCAGGCGCGCCAGGACCCGGTGCGCTGCCGGGTGGCGCCATCGGCGCTCGCGCTGCTCGAGTCGGCGCGGCAGGGACTTGCCTCGGCCGAGGCCGACGTGTCGGCGGGCGGCCGCTATGTGGGGGCGCACCTGGCCGCGCTGCGGGCCGCCGCGGCGATCGTGGCCGCCCGGGCCGAGCCGGCCCCGGCCCGCAGGCGGCGGCCGCTGAGCGTCTGGGAGCTGCTTCCCAGGGTCGAGCCGACGCTGAGCGAGTGGGCCGCGTTCTTCGCGGCGGGGGCCAGCAAGCGGGCGGCGGCGGAAGCGGGCCTGCCGCGTGCGGTGTCGGCACGCGAGGCCGACGAGCTGCTCCGCGACGCCGCCACGTTCGTCTCGCTGGCCGAGAGCGCGCTCGGCGTCCCTGCCCAGTCGCCGCTGCCGCTTCCGGCGGCGATCTGAGGCAGGCGCCCGCCGGCGGGTGCCCGGTGACGGGTTGTCAGGCGATGTCGATGGCGCCACGTGCGGTGGAGTCGAGGATGCCCCAGCCGATCAGTTCCTCGGTCAGGTCGGAGGGCGTCTTGTCATAGATCACCGCGAGAGAACGGAGGTCCTCCTGGCGGATAGACAGCACCCGGCCGTTGTAGTCGCCGCGCTGGCTCTGGATGGTGGCGACGTACCTGGCGAGCGGGCCGGCCTGGTCACGCGGCAGCTGCGCCATCTTCTCCAGGTCGATGACCAGCTTCGGGGCCGGGGTCAGAACGCCGGGTCCGGCGTCGCCCGGCAGCAACTCTGACACCGGCACGCCGTAGAAGTCGGCCAGTTCGGCAAGCTTCTGCACGGTGACCGAGCGGTCGCCGCGCTCGTAGGACCCGACCACTACGGCCTTCCACCGGCCCCTGGACTTCTCTTCCACGCCATGCAGGGACAGACCCTGCTGGGTGCGAATGGCGCGCAGCCGGGCGCCGAGGGTCTTCGCGTAATCAGATGGCATGGTTCGGGTTCCCTGGCCTTTAGCGATCGAGCGAACGTACTGATGGTTACGGACAGTGACGGTAGGCCGAGAGCACGACAAGGTCAAGCCGATCGGCAAAAATCGGGAGTCTCCGGGAGTCTCCGGATTAACTTACACGCGACTGCGCAACGAGGCGGCAGCCGCCGAAGTCGATGAGAGCCCGGCTGGCCGGCTCGTGTCGGCGAGGTTCCCGGCGACCGGAGCGGCCTGCCTGGCCCGGAGGTCCCGCGCTGGTAGGTTAGGGCCGTTCGACATCCTTTAAGGCCCGTCCCGTGAGGCGGGGAAGGAGGTCTGCTGATGGCTGGGATGAGCGAGGCCGCCGGTCCTGAGCCGGCCGGCCCGGCCAAGGGCCAGGGCCGCGGTGGCAAGTCCGTCCTCGGGTCCGATGAGATCCGCAGGGCGCTGACCAGGATCGGGCACGAGATCCTCGAGCGCACCGATGGCGCCCGCGACGTGGTGCTGCTCGGCATTCAGACCAGGGGAGTGCCGCTGGCCCGCCGCCTCGCTGCGCGTCTCGCCGAGACCGAGGGAGTGCACATTCCCGTCGGCGCGCTCGACATCACCTTGTACCGCGACGACCTGAGGCTGCGGCCGACCAGGACGCTCGGGCACACCGAGATACCGGACGCCGGCATCGACGGCATGGTCGTCGTGCTCGTCGACGATGTCTTGTACTCCGGCCGCACGGTGCGGGCCGCCCTCGACGCGCTCGGCGACATCGGCCGCCCGCGCGCCGTGCAGCTAGCCGTCCTGGTCGACCGGGGCCACAGGGAACTTCCGATCAGGCCCGACTACGTCGGCAAGAACCTCCCCACATCCAAGCGCGAGGCGGTCAAGGTGCTGCTGACCGAGATCGACGGGGAAGACTCGGTGACCCTCCAGGTCAGTCGGCAGGCGAGCCGGTGAACAGGCACCTGATCTCCGCGGCCGACCTGAGCCTGGACGATGCCGTCGCGATCCTGGACACGGCGGAGGAACTCGCCAGGCTGGCCCAGCGGCCGATACCCAAGCTCCCCACGCTGCGCGGCCGGACGGTCGTCAACCTGTTCTACGAGGACTCGACCAGGACGAGGATCTCGTTCGAGGCGGCGGCGAAGCGGCTGTCGGCCGACGTGATCAACTTCTCGGCGAAGGGCTCGAGCGTGGCGAAGGGCGAGAGCCTGAAGGACACCGCGCTCACGCTGCAGGCCATGGGCGCCGACGCGGTCGTGATCAGGCACGGCGCCTCCGGCGCGCCGTACCGGCTGGCCGGCTGGGTCAGGGGCAGCGTGATCAACGCCGGGGACGGCACCCACGAGCACCCGACCCAGGCGCTGCTCGACGCGTTCACGATGCGGCGCAGGCTGGGGCGGCTGGCGGGGCTGCGGGTCACGATCGTCGGCGACATCCTGCACAGCCGGGTGGCGCGCTCCAACGTCTGGCTGCTGCGGACGCTCGGCGCCCGGGTGACCTTGGTCGCGCCGCCGACGTTGCTGCCCGTCGCCGTGGGCGGCTGGCCGTGCTCGGTGAGCTACGACTTCTCGACGGTGCTGCCGGACAGCGACGTCGTGATGATGCTGCGCGTGCAGCGCGAGCGCATGTCGGACGCGTACTTTCCGAGCGTTCGCGAGTACAGCCGCAGGTACGGGCTCGACGGTGACCGGATGGCGCTGCTTGCGGACCATGCGATCGTGATGCACCCCGGCCCGATGAACCGGGGCGTGGAGATCGCCGCCGAGGTGGCCGACTCGCCCAGGTCGACGATCGTGGAGCAGGTGACCAACGGCGTGTCGGTCCGGATGGCGGTGCTCTACCTGCTGCTCGGCGGATCCCGGGAGCCCGGTGACGCGCCACCCGCCGCCACCGGCCTCGCCGCGGCGGGCTCCGGGGTGGCGGGCTCCGGGGTGGCTGGCTCCGGGGAGACACTGTGATCGCGGGGGGCCACACCCAGGACCGCGGCCGCTGGCTGATCAGGGACGCGAGGCCGCTCGGCGGCCCGCCCGCCGACATCCTGATCGACGGCACCACGATCGCCGCGGTGGTGCCGTCCGGCGAGGGCGGCGCTGACCTGGCCACGGGCGGCGGCCAGCTCAGCGTGCTGGACGCGGGCGGCCTGATCGCTCTGCCTGGCCTGGTCGACCTGCACACTCACCTGCGCGAGCCGGGCCGGGAGGACGCCGAGACGGTGGCCAGCGGAACCGCTGCCGCGGCGCTCGGCGGGTACACCGCGGTGCACGCGATGGCCAACACCGAGCCGGCCGCCGACACGGCCGGGGTGGTGGAGCAGGTCTGGCGGCTCGGCCGCCAGGCCGGGCACTGCGACGTAAGGCCGGTCGGCGCCGTGACCGCCGGGCTGGGCGGATCCCAGCTCGCCGAGCTCGGCGCGATGGCGGACTCGGCGGCCGGCGTGCGGGTGTTCTCCGACGACGGGCGGTGCGTCGCCGACGCCACTCTGATGCGGCGCGCCCTGGAGTACGTGAAGGCATTCGACGGGGTGATAGCCCAGCACGCCCAGGAACCCAGGCTCACCTCAGGAGCTCAGGTCAACGAGGGTGAGGTCTCGGCCAGGCTCGGCCTGACCGGGTGGCCGGCGGTCGCCGAGGAAGCGATCGTGGCGCGGGACTGCCTGCTCGCCGCGCACGTCGGCTCGGCGGTGCACGTCTGCCACGTGTCGACGGCCGGAACTGTGGAGATCATCCGCTGGGCCAAGTCCAAGGGCTGGCAGGTGACGGCCGAGGTCACGCCGCACCACCTGCTGCTCACCGACGATCTCGCGGCCGGCTATGACCCGGTGTTCAAGGTCAACCCGCCGCTGCGGACGGCCGCGGATGTCGCGGCGCTGCGGGCCGGCCTGGCCGACGGCACCATCGACTGCGTGGCCACCGACCATGCCCCGCACCCGGCCGAAGCCAAGGAGACCGAGTGGTCGCAGGCCGCGTTCGGCATGACGGGGCTTGAAACGGCACTGCGCGTGGTGCACGAGGCGATGGTGAACACCGGCCTGCTCGACTGGTCCGCGGTCGCCGACCGGATGTCGGTCAGGCCAGCCGCGATCGGCCGGATCGGCGCCCTGGCCACCGGCCTTGGTGACCTGCGGCACGGCTGCCCGGTCGCGCCGGGTTCGTCGGCCACCCTGGTGCTCTACGACCCTGAGCCGATCACGCCGGTCGATCCCGCCGGGCACGCCTCCCGCAGCCGCAACACCCCGTTCGCGGGCATGAAGCTGCCCGGCCAGGTGGTCGCGACGTTCCTGCGCGGCAGGCCCACGGTGCTCGGCGGGAGGCTGGCCAGGTGAGCGCTCCCGCGCTGCTCGTGCTTGAAGACGGCACGACCTTCCGCGGTGCCGGTTACGGGGCGGACGGCGAGGCGTTCGGCGAGGCGGTGTTCAACACCGGGATGACCGGCTACCAGGAGACACTGACCGACCCGTCGTACTGCCGCCAGATCGTCGCGATGACCGCGCCGCACATCGGCAATACCGGGATCAACGACGAGGACAACGAGTCGCGCCGGATCTGGGTCAGCGGTTTCGTGATCCGCGACCCGAGCCCGGTCGCCTCGAACTGGCGAGCCACCAGGTCGCTCGAGGACGAACTGCGGTCGGCCGGGGTCACCGCGATCGCGATCGCCGGCACCAGGGCGCTGACCCTGCACCTGCGCGAGCGGGGCGCGATGCGCGCCGCGATCAGCACGGTCACCGCCGAACCGGCCGAGCTGGTCGGGCGGGTCCAGGCCAGCCCGCCGATGACCGGGGCCGACCTGGCCCGCGAGGTGACGACGCCGGAGCCTTACGTGGTGCGGCCGCCCGCGGGCGGCACGGTGCGGTTCCGGGTGGCCGCCGTCGACCTCGGCATCAAGGCGGCGACCCCGCTGGCGCTGGCCGGCCTCGGCTGCGAGGTGCACGTGCTGCCCGCGACCAGCACGGCGCGCGAGATCCTGGCCACCGGCCCGGACGGCGTGTTCTTCTCGAACGGCCCAGGCGACCCGGCGGCCTGCGGTTACGCCGTCGACGCGATGCGAGGCGTGCTGGCCGCCGGCGCCCCGGTATTCGGAATCTGCCTGGGCAGCCAGGTGCTCGGCCGGGCGCTCGGCCTCGGCACCTACAAGCTGCGGTTCGGCCATCGCGGCATCAACCAGCCGGTGCGGGATCTGCGCACCGGCCGGGTCCAGGTCACCAGCCACAACCACGGCTTCGCCGTCGCCATGCCGGGTCCCGCGGCGCGAGCGGACGCGGCGCGAGCGGACGCGGCCCGCCCGGGCGCCGACAGCGCCGCGGCCCGCCCGGGCGCCGACAGCGCCGACGGCGTCGTGGAGGGGCTGCGGCTGCTCGCGGTGCCGGCGTTCGCCGTGCAGTACCACCCGGAGGCGGCGCCGGGCCCGCACGACGCCGTCGGCCTGTTCGGTGAGTTCTGCGCCCTGATGGAGCGCGCCAGATGACGGGGACCGGCTGATGCCCAGGCGCGCTGACCTGAACTCGGTGCTGGTGATCGGCTCGGGCCCGATCGTGATCGGCCAGGCCTGCGAGTTCGACTACTCGGGCACCCAGGCCTGCCGGGTGCTGCGCCAGGAGGGGATCAGGGTCAGCCTGGTCAACTCCAACCCCGCCACGATCATGACCGACCCCGAGTTCGCCGACGCCACCTACATCGAGCCGATCACGCCGGACGTGCTGGAGAAGGTGATCGCGGCCGAGCGGCCCGACGCGATCCTGGCTACGCTCGGCGGCCAGACCGCGCTGAACGCGGCCGTGGCCCTGCACGAGGCGGGCACGCTGGCCGCCTACGGGGTCGAGCTGATCGGCGCCGACATCGGCGCGATCAAGGCGGGCGAGGACCGCAGGAGGTTCAAGGAGATCGTCACCGGACTGGGCGGCGAGGTGCCGCGCAGCGCGGTCTGCCACTCGATGGCTGAGTGCGACGCCGTGGCCGCCAGTCTTGGCTACCCGCTGGTTGTACGGCCATCGTTCACGCTCGGCGGCTCGGGCTCGGGCATCGCCGCCGACGCGACGGAGCTGCGCAGGATCGCCGGGCACGGGCTGGACGCCAGCCCGGTCACCGAGGTGCTGCTTGAGGAGTCGATACTCGGCTGGAAGGAGTACGAGCTCGAGCTGATGCGGGACCGCAACGACAACGTCGTGGTGGTGTGCTCGATCGAGAACGTCGACCCGATGGGCGTGCACACCGGCGACTCGGTCACTGTCGCGCCGGCGATGACGCTGACCGACCGCGAGTACCAGCGGATGCGCGACCTGGCGATCGCGGTGCTGCGGGCCGTGGGCGTGGACACCGGCGGGTGCAACATCCAGTTCGCCGTCCAGCCGGGCACAGGCCGGATGGTCGTGATCGAGCTGAACCCGCGGGTCTCGCGGTCAAGCGCCCTGGCGTCGAAGGCCACCGGGTTCCCGATCGCCAAGATCGCGGCGAGCCTGGCGATCGGCTACACCCTGGACGAGATCCGCAACGACATCACCGTCGGCCCTCTGTCACAGAGCACGCCGGCCAGCTTCGAGCCCGCCCTGGACTACGTCGTGGTCAAGGTGCCGCGGTTCGCGTTCGAGAAGTTCCCTGGCGCCGACCCGGTGCTCACCACGCACATGAAGTCGGTCGGCGAGGCGATGGCGATAGGGCGCTGTTTCAGCGAGGCGCTGCAGAAGGCGCTTCGCTCGCTGGAGCAGCCGGGAGCGCCGCTGCACTGGCGCGAGCCGCCCGGCGACCGCGCCGCGCTGGTCGCCCGCTGCGCTATACCCCACGACGGCCGCATCTCGACGCTGCACCAGGCGCTGCGGGCGGGGGCGACCGTAACCGGGCTCGCCGCGGCCAGCGGCATCGATCCTTGGTTCATCGAGCAGGTCAAGGGCATAGAGGATCAGGCTCAACGGCTCGCGGCGGCCGGGTCGCCCACGCCGGCCAGCCTGCGCGCGGCGAAGGCCGCCGGGTTCTCCGACGCCCAGGTCGCCCAGCTCAGCGGGCTGTCAGAGGGGCAGGCCAGGGGGCTGCGCCGGGAGTTCGGGGTCCGCCCGGTCTACCACATGGTGGACACCTGCGCCGCCGAGTTCGCGGCGAGCACCCCGTACCT